>Ga0169931_10002545_pt1 | contig 29651 bp, 23 predicted proteins | sample Kivu_15m_20L_FD_129675 | JGI IMG/M metagenome (GOLD analysis project Ga0169931, IMG submission 129675) | Freshwater microbial communities from Lake Kivu, Western Province, Rwanda to study Microbial Dark Matter (Phase II) - Kivu_15m_20L... | ecosystem: Environmental > Aquatic > Freshwater > Lake...
CTCCAGCTCGCGACTGAACCGCTCGCCGCGCTGCACCGCACGCTGGAGATCCCGCACGCCGCTGCGTACCGCGCGATTGCCCACCGATTCGGCCGTCTGCTTCAACGCTTCAGCCAGCGTGAATCCCGAGTGCATCAGATTGTGCAGCACGTTCATCATTTGCAGCACGGAAATGTCGCGAAGCCAGCTTCCCACCAGGGGAGCCTTGAGCAGAAGTCGATCGAACTTCGCGGCGGCCGCCTCGTGCCTGCGCATCTGCTTGAGGGCGACGACGCCGACGGCAGCCAGCAGCGCCGCCGGGACGAGGCAAGTGCGGAGTATGCCGGAAACCTGGATCAGCGCCTGCGTGATGGCCGGCAGGGGCACTCCCGCCGACTTGTACGTCTCCTGGAAAACCGGGAGCACGTACGCCAGCAGGAACATGATCAGCGCGCTGCCGAACACGACGAGCATCGCGGGGTAGGCGATCTTGCGGATCACCTGCCGGCGCAGCTCGCTCGACTGCTCGCGTTTCGCCGCCAGTTGCTTCAGCGATTCGGCAAGCGTGCCGGACTTTTCTCCCACCCGGATCTGGTTGATCGTCAGGCGGTCCCAGATTTTCGGGTACTCGGCCAGTGCGGAGCTGAACAGCACGCCGCTTTCCACCCTGCGGCGAATCGTATCGATCATCTGCCCGTGCCGGGCGAGAGAATCCTCGCGGGAGAGCGTGGCCAGGGCCTTGGGAAGCGACACGCCGTTGTCGACGAGCGTCGCCAGATTCCGCAGCAGGTAGGCCAGCTCCTGCACCGACATGCGGTCGCCGCCTCGCCGCGGGGCCGCCAGCAGACGCCAGAACTCCGCGGCGTGCCAGCCGGCGGCCGGAGCCCTGGCCCCGCCCGCGGCCGCAGCCGCGCCCGCCAAAGAGGATTTCCGCCGAGCCATGGTTGCGTGTCTCTTGCGCGGGTCAGCCGGAAACCTTGTAGAACACTTCCTCGACGGTCGTTTTTCCCGCCAGGGCGAGTTCGACCCCGGCGGTAGCCAGCTCCACCATCCCTTCCTGGACGGCGATTTCGCGGAGTTTGGTGGCGGGCAGCGCGCTTTCAATGCCCGCCGAAAAACGCGGCGTGACCGTCAGAATCTCGTAAATCGGCGTTCGCCCGAGATAGCCGGTGCCGAGGCAGTTGCGGCAGCCGCGGCCGCGATAGAACATCGCGTCCGGAGAGATCTCCAGGCGATGCCCCAACGACGCCAGCAGACGCTCGTTGACTTCGTCGGGCTCCTTGCAACTCGGGCAGATCTTGCGGAGCAAACGCTGGGCCACCACCCCCAGCAAGGCGCCGCCGATCTTGAAGTTGTCGACGCCCAGGTCGTTCAGCCGCGCGACCGCGCCCACCGCGTCGTTGGTGTGCAGCGTGCTGATCAGCAGATGGCCGGTCAACGCCGCCTGGACCGCCGTCGCCGCCGTCTCATGGTCGCGAATCTCGCCGACCATGATCACGTCGGGGTCCTGACGCATGATGTACTTCAACGCATTGGCAAATCCCAGGCCGTGCTCGTTGTCGGAAGAGACCTGATTGATGCCCGCCAGCCGGTACTCGACCGGATCCTCCACCGTGACGATGTTGCGGCTGACCGCGTTCAGCCGGGAAAGAATCGCATACATCGACGTCGTCTTGCCCGAACCGGTCGGCCCGGTCACGACGAGCATGCCGAAGGGCTTGTCGATCAACTTCTGGATCAGCCCGAAATCCCGCGACGAAAGCCCCAATTCCTCCAGCTTGAACGACTTGCTTCCTTCGTCAAGCAACCGCATCACGACCTTCTCGCCCCCCACTGTGGGGATCGTGCTCACGCGAAAATTGACGCGCAACGGACTCTCGGGCAACGCCAACTGCCCGTCCTGCGGGCGGCGGTTCTCCGTCGTGTCCATGTCGGCCATGACCTTGATGCGGGCGACCACCGCCTCTTCAATGTGCCGCGGAATCGTCATCACCGCCTGCAACTGCCCGTCCACGCGGTACCGCACGCGCATCTCGGGATGGTGCGGCTCCATGTGGACGTCGCTCGCGTTGGCGTTCACCGCGCCCGTCAGAATCGCCTGCACGAGCCGCACCACCGGCGCCTTGTCCTCGTCGGCCGCAACGTCGACCGCGAGGTCCTCCTGGGTCAGCTCCTCAGCCGCTTCCAGGTCGGCAATTTTCATGTCCACGACCGTCTGTCGGGCCACGACGCGGTCGTCGAAGCCGCGGTCGAGCGCCGCCGCGATGCCCCGCGGCAACGACACGAGCGGCTGGACGCGGTAGCCCGTGATCAACTCCGCCTCGGCGATCGTCTCCATGTCGTCCGGAGCCAGCATCGCCATCTGCAGGCGGCCGTTCTGCAGACCGACCGGGGCAGCCCGCCGCGACCGCGCAAGATCCTCCGGCAGCAACCGCACCACCTGCGGATTCACCGCCTCGGCGACGACGTCGATGAACGGGACGCCGTACTGGATCGATAGCGCCTCGCCCAGCTTCTCGGCCGTCACCAGCCCGCGTCGGAGCAGAATGGCGCCCAACAGCCCCTGCTCGGAACCCTGGACAGCCAAGGCGCTGGTCAGCTGAGCCTCGGTGATCCAGCCCTTCTCGATCAGGATGTCGCCTAGCCGGGCCATGTCAAACCGCTGTGATCGGGCAAGGAATCGGGGATCGCGGGTCAGCTCTGCGGGGATCGCGCAGCCGTTTCCAGCAAGTGATGGACCTTCGTCTCCAGCACCAGCGGGTCGTAAGGCACCAGCAGGTACGCGTTGGCGCCGGCGTTAAACGCCCGCTGCACCTCGGTCAAATCGGAGTTGTGGGAGAGGTACAGGACCGGAGTGGATGCGGTGCGCGGATCGTCGCTCAATCGATTCAGCAAGTCGACGGAGTCCATGCCCGGCACGCTGCCGACGGCAATCAAGTCAACGCCCTGCTCGTCCAACCGCGCGAAGGCCGCAGCCGGTTCGCCGAAGGCGTGCACTTCGTGCCCCAGCAGCTCGAGCCGGAACGACGTGATCTCCAGAAGCACCGGCTCCTCTTCCACCAACAAAATCGTTTTTCGGCCGTTCGCCATCGATCCGTCGCCCTCCCCTCACGACCGCCCGCCGTCCCAAACCGTGCCCGACCTCGCGTCCGCGGGCGCCCTGAAACGGCAAGGGCCGTGGCGCTCCCGTTTGCCGGAGCGTCAGCCCGAAGCCGGGCCCTGCGGCCTCAGGCCCCCAGGGCCGTGCGCTGCCGTGGGACGCGCCCAGCGAAGACTAGCTCACGCGCCGCAGGTGTCAAAATCGGCGAATCGGCTCGCGGCGACGCATCCCGCTGCCGGCGCAATCGCCAAGTTCCCGAGGATCGGGCGGCTCGCAATGGCAGTCGAGCAACGCGGCCAACGAAATCTTCGTCGGAAGTGAAAAAAAAAGCATACTTGGGAGTCCTCGGCGGAACCGCAGCGACGGCGCCGAAGCCGCCGAACCCGGGCGCCCAGCCGGCGACGGGACGGTTGACGCCTGGAGCACAGCGGGGATTTCCCCCCAATCATGAGGACGGCCTGAGGCTCGCACGTCGCGACCTTCGAGGGTTCGCCGCATCCGGAGTTGCCATGGCCATGCCCACGCTTTGCTGCCGCGGTGGAAAGAACGGGGGCCGTACGGGCCTGTCGTTGCTGGAATTGTTGATGGTCGTGACGATCATCGGGCTGCTGGCGTCGCTGATCCTCCCCCGTGCCGCCTTCCACACCTTGTCGGCGAAAGAGCGCGTGTGCCGCAAAAACGTCCTGAGCATCAACCAGGCCGCGGAACGCTTCTTTCTGGAAAACGCCGCACATCCGTCAACAATTGCCGATCTCAACACGGTCGACCAATTCCCGCAGGGCATCCCCGCCTGCCCCGTCGATGGCTCGGCGTACTCCCTCAACGCCGTCTTCCGCGTCGACGGGCACCAGCACGACGAGGCTCCCTGAACGGCGCCGACGCGGGCCTGGATCCTCGCCTTCGCGAGCCGTCGTGGCAGCGTGCGAGGGCTCGGCGCCAGGGCGTCGGGCCGACGCCGAGGCTTCTCCCGGCGCCTTCCGCCGCATGGCCCGCCGGCGGACGACAGCCCCCCCGCGAGGGAACGGTTGGCAGCCGCGACGACCGAAGGGTCCTGGCCGCTGGCGGACTCGCGCACCGAGTCCACCGCGCGGGCGCTCAGGCGTCGCTCACGATCCTCGCGCCGTCCAGCACCCGCTCGCCTTTCGCCTCCGGGGACGTCCTCCGTGAGCAGCGCGGCGACATAGGCCCCTTCGCGGCGCACGGATCAAGAGAACGTGCGGCATGCGGCGTCGGACCGTCGCATCACGGGGCAAGCAGGCGGCCTCCGCGATGCGTCGAGCGGGCACGCAGCGCCGCCGGTCTCTGCCTACCGACGCCCTGTCGACGGCTGCCCGGTCCAGAAACCCGGCCGCCGCCAATCCCACCGGAAGAAGCCGGCAGCTGGGCGCCAGCAGCGGCTCGTGAGCCGCGTTGACGTGATTGATCCCTGCGTTGCGCAGATCCTCGCGCCGTCCAGGACCCGCTCGCCGTTCGCCACCGGCGCCTTCCTGCGTAAGCAGCGCGGCGGCGCGGATTCCTTGGCGGCGCACGGATCCTCAAGCGCCTGCCGGGGCGGACGCAGCAACCGGTTGCAGCGGTGCAGCCGCGCGGTCGAGCAGGTCGTGGACGTCGTCGTCGGGAGCCGCCTCGGCCGCTCCCACGTCCACGGCAAACGAAGCCGAGGGGAATACTTCGTCGCAATGTGCACGCGCCGCTTCGGTCAACCGTTGCAGCGGCATTCCAGCCTCCGACAGGTTCGTCGAGGGCATCAATAAAGCCAGCGATCCGGCGTCGAACCTTGCGACAAGATCGGTCTCGCGCAACACGGCGGAAAGGAGCTGCGCCGTCCGGGCCATCATCCGCTTGCGAAGTTGCGGCTCGCAGGCGGCGGATTCCCGCAAATGGGCGAGCCGGACGATGGCCACGACGAAAGGCCGCCCGTAGCGGCGGCACTCTGCCGAGCGCCGCCCGAGTTCGTCCATGAACGCGTCGCGCGAAGGGAGTCCGGTCACCGGGTCCCGGGCGCCGCCGTCGGCCGTCTCGGCCGCCGACTCGGCGGATTCCGCGTGGGCCGTCGTCGTGCCTCCCAACGAGAGGCAGCGCTGCCCGTCATGCCAACAGACGCAGTTGCGACCTGCTTCCTTGGCGGCATAGAGGGCCGCATCGGCTCGTTTCAACAGCGACGCCGCCGATTCGCCGGCCCGCAGCGACGCGACGCCGACGCTCAGCGTGACCCGCAACCGCAAATCCTCATGGCAAAAACGGTGCGTCTCGACCTGCTTGCGCATCCGTTCCGCCGCCTCGATGGCCAATTCGAGATCGGCTCCCGCGACGATCGCGGCGAATTCCTCCCCGCCTACCCGGGCGATCAGGTCCCCTTCCCGCAACGACTCGCCGATGGCTCCTGCCAGTTGCCGCAGGACCGCGTCGCCGGCGTCGTGCCCGTAACGATCGTTGAACTGCTTGAAGTAGTCGATATCGACCGACGCCACCGACAGCGCGCCGGCAGTGCAGTCGCGAGCTGCAAGCCTGCGTCCGAGTTCGAAATCGAAGGCCCGCCGATTAGCGACGCCGGTAAGCGGATCGGTCAGCACGTCGCGGCGGTGCATGGCCTCGACCTGGTCGAGCAACTTCTGCCACGACGCCGTCCGCTGATCCGTCACCACGGCGATCACCGTGGCGGCCCCGGTCCAAGCGAGCAACGTGATCCAATCCGTGGGATCGGTCGAGTCGTTCGCGTGGGAACCGAGGCCCACTAAGATCGTCAGCGACGCCAGGGCAATCGTCCACAACGTCAGCGGCCGCGCGCGGCTCCGCGCTGGCAGGCTCGCACTCAACGTCATCGGCACGTAGAACAGGTGCAACAGCCAGGAGCGGTCGGCGGGAAACTCCCAAATCGTGAAGGCAATCAGCGATGCGCAGCCAGCCAGCGCGCAGTGCGACCGCGTGTGGTCGCGGACGTGGCGGTCCAGATACGTGCTCAGCGACAACATGGGCGCGCAGGCTTCTCAGAGGCAGAAGGACGTCCTGCAGTCGCCGGCCATGCGTACGGTACGCCACAGGCGATCAAGGCGGATTCGGAGAGTCGTGCGACGCCGCCTCAAGAAGCGGCGGCAGTGCGACTTCCTTCGTGCACGGCGCGAAGCACGTCGCGACGGGAAATCAACCCTACCAGACGCCCCTCTTCCATCACCGGCACGCGGCGCACCCGATGCACCAGGCACAGGTCCGCCGCCTCGCGGATCGGCGCGTCGGCCTCGATCGTCAGGACGCAGGTCGTCATGTGGCTCGCCACCGTTTCTTCCTTCACGTGACTGTCGTAGGCCACTGCCAACAGGGCGAATTCGGTCAGGATGCCGACCAGTCGCCCCGCGTGATCCACCACGGGCAAGCCGGAAATGTGGCGATCCAGCAGCAACTCGATCGCCTCGCGAATCGAGCATTCCGGTTGGATCGTGAGCAGATCGGTCGTCATGATGTCGCGAGCTTTCAACATTACCTGGCGCCTCCCGAGAACTTACGTGGCTTGAAGACTCCGCGTGACGCGACGCCGCTCCGGCGGTACGCGCGGGTTGCTCTCTCAACGGGCGAGATTGCGGTCCTCAGAAATCTAGTTCGTTTTTCCCCCGCGCGACGCCCGCCGAAGACGCGAAATCCCGCCCAGGCCGCCCGTGCACGCCGGTGGCGCCGCCGCTGCCGAAAATGCCGGCGAGGGGGCTCGTAACGGTCGCACCGCCGAGGGCGCGATCGGCCGAGAGCGCGGCTCCCCTTCCGCCGCGCCGTTCGTACGGGGCCGCGGTCCGCTGCTTCCGCGACGAATTGCCGCACCGCATCCCAGGGCGTCAGCGGGCGCCGATCGGCGTGCGGCGAAGAGGCGACTGCGGCCGACTCGCGTCCCCCGCCCGACCGGCGGCGCCGCGGCAGGCGCCCTTGCAGACGCCGTGGAAGCGGCGTGGATCAGCGCGACGCACGTCCGCTTTCGGGAAGTCGCCGTCCTTCAGCGCGGCCGCGTCACAATTCCGGCGTCGCGGCAACCAGGGGCAATTCGAAGCAAGCCGCTTCCTGGGCGTTGCGGATCACCAGCCAACGCCCAGCCACCGCCGGATTGTTCCAGGTCAGTCCCGACACGGCGGGGAAAGCGGCGAACTCGCGGTATCCGTCGGGCGTCGCTTCCACGAAGACCGCCTCCCCCTCCTCGGTCAGCACCAGCAGTTTGCCGTCGACCAGCAGGATCTGGCCGTGACCGAACGACGGCGTGCGGCGTTTCTTCCATTGGCTTCGCCCGGTCGCCAGATCGATGCACTGGAGGTAGACCTCGTCCAAGCCGTAAGCGTGCCCGTCGCGGACGACGACGTTGCCCATCTTGGTCTTCATGACGGCGCGGGCCCAGACGGTCGACGTCGACCAGGCGCCGTCGGAGCCGAGTTGCACGCGGAGCACGGTGCTCCCCGTTCCGTACCCCTTGGAGAGAAAGACGCGGTCGTCTCCCAACGGTACGGGTTGCGAGGCGGCGGCGTCGGATCCGCTGCCGCTCGGCCAGGGGTGCTCCCACAGCACCTTCCCGTCGGCGATCCGATGGGCGGTAAGAAAACCCTCGTTGACGACGAGAATTTGGCGTTCGCCGCACAGTTCGGCGGCAATCGGCGAGGCGTAGGAACTGCGGCGGGAGCCCGCCGTCCACGCGAGTTCGCCGCTGACGGCGTCGTAGGCTGCCAGAGACCGATTGTCGGTTCCGCCCACGCTGATCAGCACGAGCCCGCCCTCGACCAGCGGGGAACCTGCTTTGCCCCAAACGAGGTTCTCGGCGCCCTGTTCGCGCAAGGTGTCGCGACTCCACAGCAACGCCCCCGACCGCATGTCGAGGCAATTGACGACCCCCGTCGCGCCCTGCGTGTAGACGCGGCCCGCATCCGCCGTTGGCGTCGCTCGCGGCCCCGGATACCCCAGGGCCCCGCTGCCGGCGGGGTCCCAGCGGACGTCGTCGGCATGCGTCCAGGCGATCGCGCCGGTCGTCAACCGGTAGCACACCGTCATTTCCTGGTCGCCGCGCTGCTCCTGCGTCACGGCATAGCCGCCCGTCACGGCAAACGCCGACCAGCCCGCTCCCACCGCTCGCCGCCAGACTTCGCGGGGAGGCGCGTGCAGCTTGTCCCAGTCGACGGCCGCCGACGGCGCCTCGGCCCAGTAGCCCGTGCCGAGGAATCGCGGATAGTCGTCGGCCGCTTCCGCCCAGTCGTCCGCTCCGGCGACCGCGGCCGGCTCCGCGGCGGGCGGCGGCGGCAGGAGCTGGTCCGGCTCCGCCCACCGCCAGCGCCAGCCCACGATGCCGACGTCGCCGTTGTGGACGGCTTCCAGCGGCGAAAACTGCAGATAGTGCCCGGCCACGAAGAACAACGGAACGCCGACGGCCGACAGCCGCTTGCCCCAGCTCAGGCCGCTGCTGCGCAAGGTCCAGACAGCCAGACCGAACGCTCCGAGAATGATTGCGCCGTGGCCGATCGAGTTGACCAGTCCCCAATCGCCCTGCCGGAGGCCGGCGTTGATCCAGAAGCCTGCATACAGGGCGGCCAGCCCGGCGACCCACGCGATGGGAAACCACGTCCGTTGCGGCCCCTGCGTCTGCGGGGACCGCCGCGGCGTCTGCGACTCGAGGGGATCCTGTTCCCGGCCGGCACGCACGTCCATCTGCCACGATCCTTTGCTGACTTCTTGCCTGGCGATCCGCTCGGAGCGGCAGCCCCGCCGGCACGGCAGCCCCGCCGGCACGGCGGTCCTGCCGGCCGCGCCCAGCGGGCCTCGGTTCCGCCCCGCCGTGACGCGACCGCGTCGACTGCGGGTGCGCCCCCGCAGGGCCGCTCGCGGCGGACGCCGAGGGCCGGCGGGAGGGCTTCCGGCTCTGTTCGCCATGGTAGCGCAGCCCCTCCGCGGGGACAACGTCTCGCCGCGCATCGACCGCCTCTTGGGCGTACCGTACGTGGCGGCAGGCTTGAGTTCGGTGTACAAAGGGAGGCAGCCCGTCGAGCGTTCACGGGGAGCGTCTTCCCGACGCCACGACTTCCCGAATCGGTTCGCCCCTGCCATGCCCGACGACGGCCTGCCGCTGCGGAATCGCTGGGCGGTCGTGACGGGCAGTTCCCGCGGCATCGGCCGCGCGATTGCCGTTCGAATGGCGGCGGCCGGCGCGCGGGTCGTGCTGCACGGCCGCGACTCGGGCGCGCTGTCCGAGGCGGCCGCGGCGGTGCGCGCGGCGGGCTCGGAGGCGGCGGTCGTGGCGGCGTCCTTGGACGCGGCGGAGGGCTGCGACGCGTTGCTCGACGCGGCGGTCCGCCTCGGGGCCCTGGACATCTGGGTCAACAACGCCGGCGCCGACGTGCTGACCGGCGAGGCGGCGCAGTGGAGCTTCGAACGCAAGCTGGCGGCGCTGTGGAAAGTCGACGTCGAAGCGACGATGCGGCTCTCCCGCGGCGTCGGCCGCCGGATGCAGCAACGCGGCGGCGGCGTGCTGCTGAATATGGGTTGGGACCAGGCCGAGACGGGGATGGAAGGCGACAGCGGCGAACTGTTCGCCGCCGCCAAAGGCGCGGTGATGGCCTTCACGCGCAGTCTGGCCCACAGCCTGGCCCCGGACGTGCGCGTCAACTGCCTGGCCCCCGGTTGGATCCGCACGGCCTGGGGCGCCAACGCCGACGCGGGCTGGCAACGCCGCGCCGCGGGGGAGTCGCTGCGGGCCCGCTGGGGAACCGCCGACGACGTGGCCGAAGCGGCGCTCTGGCTGGCGTCGCCCGCCGCCGACTTCATCAACGGACAAGCGATCCGGATCAACGGCGGATTCCGTTATGCGCGGCCTGCAGAATGAGCATGTCCATTTCGTGACGGGCCGGCTTGCGGCCGGCGCGCTCCGCGAACTGGTCGCTCGCCTGGCGGCGGAGGCCGGTTTTCGCTACAGCGTCGAGGTGCTGCCGATCACCGTTGCCGCGCTGATGCGGCCGGCATGGATCGCCCGCCACTGGTCGCCCCCGGCCGAGGCCACCCGCATCGTGCTGCCCGGACTCTGCCGCGGCGGCCTGGAACCGCTCCAAGCGACCGCGGCGGCGCCCGTCGAGTTCGGCCCGATCGACTTGCGGAGCCTGCCCGAGTACTTTTCGCGGCCGCCGCTGCCCGACGACTACGGACGCTACGACATCGAGGTCATCGCGGAAATCAACCACTGCCCGCGACTCGGCCGCGACGAAATCCTGGCGCGGGCCGCCGCGCACGCCGCGGACGGCGCCGACGTGATCGACGTCGGCTGCGATCCCGACGGGCCGTGGCCCGAAGCGGGCGCCACGGTCGCCGCGCTCCGTGCGGCCGGTTATCGCGTCTCCATCGACAGTTTCGATCCCCGCGAGGTGGCCGCCGCGACGGCTGCCGGGGCCGAACTGGTGCTCAGCGTGAACCGGGAGAACTGCCGTGCGGCGGCCGACTGGGGCGTCGAGGTCGTCGCGATCCCCGATCGCCCCGACGACCTTGCCTCGCTCGACGAAACGGCCAACCAACTGGCTCGCGACGGCGTGCGATTTCGCCTCGACCCGATTCTCGAACCGATCGGCTTCGGATTCGCCGCCAGCCTGCGGCGGTATCTCGACGTGCGCGAGCGCTACCCGGGCGTGGAAATCATGATGGGCATCGGCAACCTCACGGAATTGACCGACGTCGACTCGGCCGGAGTCAATGCGCTGCTGATCGGCTTCTGCCAGGAGGTCGGCGTCCGCTCCGTCCTGACGACCCAGGTCATCAACTGGGCGCGGACCAGCGTGCGGGAATGCGACGTCGCCCGGCGGCTCATGCACCACGCCGTGCGGAATCGCGTGCTGCCCAAGCATCTGGAGCGGCGGCTGCTGATGCTCCGCGACGAGCAGGTCGTCGAGACTTCCCCCGCCGAAATCGCCGAGTTGGCAACGCAACTGCGCGACGCGAACTACCGCGTCTTCGCCAGCGGCGGCGAGATCCATGCCGCCGCCGCCGGCATCCATTGCCACGACGCCGATCCGTTTTGCGTGATGGACCAATTGCTCGCCGCGGGTCCCGGAGGCTCCGTCCCCCGCAACCTGACCCCCGATCACGCGTTCTACCTCGGCTACGAAATGGCCAAAGCGTCGCTGGCCCTCGCCCTGGGCAAGACCTACCGGCAGGACCAGCCGCTCGATTGGGGCGTCGCCAGCCGCGCGGAGCCCGACGGGCGTCACGGGCGCGCTCCGCGTCACCGGCGAGCCGCCCATGAATGACGCCGCCGCCGCGTGCCAACCCGGCGGCCCGCCGGGGATCCCCTGCGTCCTGCCGCTGCCCGACGGCCTCGACCCGGTCGAGGCATGGCGGCGACTCAGCCATTTGCCGCGCGTCTTGTTCCTCGACAGCGCCGACCGAGGCTCGCCGCAGAGCCGCTACAGCTTCGTCGCCGCCGATCCCTTTCTGTGGGTCGCCGCAGCGCACGACGAGGCGGCCGCCGCCTGGGATCGGCTGGCCGACGTTGCCGGCCGCTACCGCACGCCGGCCGTCGCCGGCCTGCCGCCGTTCCAGGGAGGCGTCGCGGGACTGCTCGGCTACGAGCTGGGACGCGCGTTCGAGCCGACGCCCCGCGCCCGCTTCGACGACTTGCCGACCCCGCCGCTGGCGATGGGCGTCTACGACGCGGTCGTGGCGTTCGATCTCGAGGCGGGACGGGGGTGGGTGATCTCGCAAGGATTTCCCGAAACCGATCCGCAACCGCGCCGCGAGCGGGCTGAGGCGCGGGCCGCCCGCTTCGCCGAGTTGCTTCGTCGACCGATGCCCGATCCGCCGCCGGAGAACGGCAGCCGCGGGCCCGCCGTCGCCCCGGCCGACCTTGCTCCCCAGCACGCGGTGCACGTCGCCGGCATGACGAGCAATCTGAGTCCGGCCGACTACCGGCAGGCCGTGCGGCACGCCGTCGAGGCGATCCATGCCGGCGAGTTGTTTCAGGTCAATCTGGCCCAACGCCTGCTCGCGCCGGCCGCCGCATCGTCGATCGATTTGTACCTGAGGCTGCGCCATCGCAACCCCGCGCCCTACGCCGCTTACTTCGACCTGGGCGAGGCGCAGGTCCTGAGCGCTTCGCCCGAATGCTTCCTGACCGTGCGCGATCGGTGGGCCGAAACCCGTCCCATCAAGGGCACGCGGGCCCGCTGGCTGCGCCCCGAAGCCGATCTCTTCGCCGGCGACGCGCTGCGGGCGAGCCCCAAGGATCGCGCTGAAAACATCATGATCGTCGATCTGATGCGCAACGACTTCTCGAGAGCGTGCGAGGCCGACACCGTGACGGTCGCCCAGCTGTGCGGACTGGAAAATTATGCGTACGTCCAGCATCTGGTGTCGGTCGTTCGCGGACGCCTCGCCGACGACTGCACGCACTTCGACCTGTGTCGCGTCTGCTTCCCCGCCGGTTCGATCACCGGCGCCCCCAAGATTCGCGCGATGGAAATCGTCGCCCAGCTGGAACCGACCCTTCGCGGGCCCTACTGCGGCTCGTTGGCCTATCTCGGATTCGACGGACGCATGGACGCCAGCGTGCTCATTCGCACGATCACCGCCCGCGGCGGCTGGTGGCAGCTGCCGGTCGGCGGAGGCATCGTCGCCGAATCGGACCCCGACGACGAGTACCGCGAAACCTGGCACAAGGCCCGCGGACTCCTCGCCGCCCTCCGGCAGTGACAACCGCGCCGGCGACGGGTTCATCGCCGACGGGTTCGCGGGTAAACTGGGAGGTCGGTCCCCTGCCGGCAGGTTGGCGATGATCCTGTTGATCGACAATTACGACAGCTTCGTGCACAACCTCGCACGGTACCTCCGGCGTTTGGGCCACTCGACCCGCACCTGCCGCAACGACGAGACCGACCCGGCTGCCGTCCGTGCCTGCCGACCGCAAGCAATCGTCATTTCCCCAGGCCCCTCCTCTCCGGAAAACGCCGGCTGCTCCCTCGAGATCGTGCGGGAATTGCACGAAAGCTGCCCGATCCTCGGGGTCTGCCTGGGACATCAGGCGATTGCGGCCGCCCTCGGCGGCCGCGTCGTCCGTGCCCGGCGCCCCTGCCACGGCCGGGCGTCGGCCATCGACCATGACGGCCAGGGGCTGTTCGCGGGCATCCCGTCGCCGACCGCCGTCGGACGCTACCATTCGCTGGCCGTCGATCCGGCGACGCTGCCGCCGACGCTGACGGCGACGGCCTTCGCCGAAGACGGCGAACTGATGGCCCTCCGCCACCGGTCGGCCCCTTTGTTCGGCGTGCAGTTCCACCCCGAGTCGATCTTGACGCCGTGCGGCTACCGGTTGCTCGCCAACTTCCTGCAGCTGGCCGGACTTTCCGCGGCGGCTGACGTCGAGGCGCTCGGCGCCTCGGAAATGCCCTCGCGCCCGCTGCACGCCACGGCCCCCGCGGCGTCCGCCGTGGTAACCTTTTAATGACCTCCGCCGCGCCGACCGCCGATCCGCAACGACAACCCGTGCTGGGAAGCGACGGACGGATCGTCGAGGGACTCGTCACCACGCTGGAGCCCGCCGGCGGCGTGCACGTGGCGCCGATGGGGCCGATCGTCGCGCGCGACTTCAGCCGACTGGTGCTGCGGCCGTTCCAGAGCTCGACGACCTTCGCGAATTTGCGGTCGCGCGGCGGCGGCGTGTTCCACGTGACCGACGACGTGGAATTGATCGCCCGCGCGGCAGTCGAGCGGCCCCTCGCCGCGCCCGCCTGGTTTCCCGCCGCGTCCATCCAGGGCGCCGTGCTGCGCGACGCGTGCCGCTGGTACGCGTTCGTCGTCGAATCGATCGACGACCGCGAGCCGCGGGCTGCGATGACCGCCCGCGTCGTCGACCAGGGGGTGCTCCGGGAGTTCGTCGGCTTCAACCGCGCGAAGCATGCCGTCGTCGAAGCAGCGATCCTCGCCACGCGACTCCACCTGCTCCCTGCCGAGCAAGTCCGCTGCGAACTCGATCGGCTCGCCCCGCTGGTGGAAAAAACGGGGGCCGCCGAGGAACTGCAGGCGTTCGCCTACCTGCGGCAGGCCATCGAACAGGCGTCGCGCTGACTTGACCCCCTCGCCCCCGATCCGTCGCACGTCCATGGCCGCCGTCGCTCGCGTCCGCGCGCCGGCGCGGCTGCACTTCGGGCTGATCCGCTTCGCCCAACGGTCGGGCCCCAGCTACGGCGGCTTGGGCATGATGATCGACTCCCCCGCCTTGGAGATCGTCGCCGAACCGCAGAGCTTCTGGCAGGCCGAAGGCCCTGGAGCCGTCGAGGCGGAACAGGCCGCACGGCACGCCCTGGCCGCGGTTGCCGCGCCTCGCCCGTTCCGCGCCGCCCGCCTCACGGTGGCAGGCGAGATCCACCGGCATAGCGGTCTGGGAAGCGGGACCCAATTGGCCCTCGCCGCAGCAGCGGCCATCCACGCCCTGGCGGACCGCCCTTGTCCCGCCCCGGAGCTGCTCGCCCGCTGCACCGGGCGAGGCAACCGCAGTGCGATCGGCGCCCACGGATTCCGACAGGGAGGTTTGCTGTGGGAACGGGGCCGCGAACCCGGCGCCGCGCTGGCCCCCCTCGCCGCCCGCGCGGCCGTCCCGGCAGACTGGCGGGTCGTGATCGCCCTGGAGGCGGAGGCCCAAGGCGTGAGCGGCGAGCGCGAACGGGCTGCGTTTCGCCGTTTGCCGCCGATTCCCTCGGAGACCACCGAGCGTCTGCAGCGTCTGGCCGAACGCCAGATCCTGCCGGCGACGTCCGCGGGCGATTTCGCGACCTTCGGCGAGACCCTCTATGAGTTCGGCCGTTTGGCGGGCGAGTGCTACCGCTCGATTCAGGGGGGCCCGTACGCCACCCCCTTGGCAGCCGACCGCGTGGCCGCCCTCCGACGCCGCGGCGTTCGCGGCGCCGGCCAATCGTCGTGGGGACCCGCCCTGTTCGCCATGGCCCCCGACCCCGACCAGGCCGCGCATCTGCTCGACGGCCTGCGGGCCGATCCGCTCTTCGCAGGATGCCGATCGTGGATCGCTCGCGCCGACAATGCCGGGGCCGTGGTGACGCGCGACCCCGCGCCGGCGCACGTCGGCTAACCGCCGCGGCCGCGACGGATTCCGCAGTCCGCCGCCAGCCGCGCACCGTCGCCGCACCGCACGGGCGTACCGCGGACGCGATCAGGCGACGGTCGCGGCGAGCAGTCCGTAGGCGGCCAGCGTTCCGCGCAAGCGAGACTCCTCGGCCGAGGTGAGCGGCGTCATTGGCAGCCGCAAGGCGCCGGAATCCCGCCCCAACAGCCGCATGGCCGCTTTGATCGGGATTGGATTGGTCGCCAGCGACAGCATGTCGCGACACAGCGGAAAGAGTTCGAAGTGCCGCCGCTGCGCCTCCGCCACGTCGCCCGTTTCAAACGCCTCAAGCAGCGCCAGCATGTCCTGCGGAACGATGTTGCCCACGACGGAGATCACGCCGCGGCCGCCGATCGCCAGCAAGGGCAGGGTCAGGCTGTCGTCGCCGCTGAGCAGCGTCAATGGGGTCGACGCCAGAATGGCCGAGGCCTGATCGAGAGACCCGGTGGCCTCCTTGACCATCTGGATATTGTCATGCTCCGCGAGCCGGATAATCGTCTCCGGCTCCACGTTCTTGCCGGTCCGGCCCGGGATGTTGTAGATGCACTGGGGCAGGCTCGTCTCCTCCGCCAGGCGAAGGAAATGCTCGTAAAATCCTGGCTGCGTCGGCTTGTTGTAGTACGGAGCCACCTGCAGCGCGGCGTCCGCGCCGACCCGCTCGGCGTGCCGGGTCAAGCGAAGCGCTTCGGCCGTGCTGTTGGATCCCACGCCCGGCATGACCTTCGCGCGGCCCGCGACAGTCTCGCAGACGAAGGCGATCACGCGGTCGTGCTCGTCGTGCGACAGCGTGGGCGACTCGCCGGTCGTCCCCACCGGACACAAGCAGTGCGTCCCCTGGGAGATCTGGAACTCGATCTGCTCGGCGAACCGCTCGTAATCGACGGCATCGTCTCGGAACGGCGTCACCAGCGCCACCGACAAACCCGCAAATGCCTCGCCTTTCGTACGCATCGCTGCTCCCCTTGGCAAAACAAGCAAAAACCGCCGCCCCTACCGGATCGGCGGGCGCCGCATTCCACAATTTCGCGAACGGCCCCGCGGCGACGACCCGCGCCGCGAGCGGCGCTTGGGGAAATCTCCCGTCCGGTACGGCGGCGTTCCGCAGAACCCCGCGTCGCTTCCGCCCGGCGGAATCAGGCAATCAGCCGCTTCATGTCGCGCACGGCCCGCTCAAAACCGACCATCAGCGCGCGGGCGACAATGCTGTGTCCGATGTTCAATTCGCACATGTGGGCGATCCGCGCCACCGGCTGCACGTTGCGGTAGGTCAACCCGTGTCCCGCGTGCAGCACCAAACCGGCGGCCGTCGCGCAGGCGCCCGCGTCGACAAGCTTCGCCAGTTCGTCCTCGCCGCGCGATTCGCCGGCGGCCCGGGCGTACGCCCCGGTGTGCAACTCCACCGCCTCGGCTCCCAAGGCGGCGCTCGCCTCGATCTGGCGGGGCTCCGGATCCACGAACAGGCTCACGCTCATTCCGGCGTCGCGGAGGCGGGCGATCGCGTCGGCGACGGCCGGACGGCAGCCGACGACGTCGAGGCCTCCTTCGGTCGTCACCTCTTCGCGGCGTTCCGGCACCAGCGTCGCCTGCTGCGGACGGGTGCGGCAAGCGATCTCCAACACGTCGGGGTGGCACGCCAATTCCAGGTTCAGCTTCACCGCCACGGTCTCGCGCAGCACCGTGAGGTCGCGCTGCTGGATGTGACGGCGGTCCTCGCGCAGGTGGACCGTGATGCCGTCGGCACCCCCCATTTCCGCCAGGGCGGCCGCCCACGCAGGGTCGGGTTCGTTGGTCAACCGGGCCTGACGCACGGTGGCCACGTGATCGATGTTCACCCCCAACAAGGCCATGCCCGCAGGTCCTTTCCGTCCGGAACGGCGGCAGACGCCAAGTCGCCGCATCGACCACCCTGTTGTAGGCCATGCCAAAGGCTTCTGTCTACCCGCCGCGGCGACGGGCAACTCGCGGCGCGGCTGCCGCTCGGAAGGCGTGCGGCGTACCGTCCGCTCGGGCCGCGGTCGCGACTGCGCACCTTCGGCCCCCCCGCGTCTCCGCCGCGCCCCCCCCGCCCCGTTCGGCCGATCGTGGAGCGGCGCCTGATTCCGGCGGGCTCGCACGCCGCGGCGGCCGCAGGGCCGGCACAGCCCGCATCGGCCCGGCGACCGGCACTTCGCAGGGCGCTGCCGGCGCGCCGCGGCGGGGCGGTTTCCGGGGCCGCCGGCCGTCGCAGCCGGAATCGCGTGCGGCCCCGTTGCGCCACGTCCCGTTCATGGCCTAGGGTTGTCCAACGGGCGGCGTCCTTTTCCGGGGCCGCACCCGTCGAAGGCGGGTCGGTTCCGGCCGCCCCCGCGGAGTCCGTCGCCGTGCATCGTCCGCCTGCCCCCCCGGGAGCTTGCGGCGCCCAGGGCGACGGTCCGCCGCGGCCGGTCGGCGGCGCTTCGCGGCGAGTTCTCTTTTTTCGTCTCATCCGGTTGGAATCGTCACGGATTCGCAGCGGGGGGGTCCGCCCCGCGGCGTCCGCAGCGTGCCGCGTGCTGATTCAACGCGCGTGCCCGTCGCACGACGACGCTCCGCGGCAAGCGAGGGGTCTATGAATTGTCGGGATCTGGCCGATCGCATCGAACGTTGCCATCCTGAGGCGTCGCCGCAGGAGGTGGCTCGCGTCTGTTTGCTGTTGAGCAACGGCCCGGACCGGGGCGACCTTGGCGACCAGCAGCGTCTCGAAGCGGCCTGGAAGGAGACGGTCCTGCGTTTGAGGGCGGCTACGGACCAGCACGCTGCGATGACCGAAGACCTGCTCTCCCTCGCCCAGTCGGACCCGAGCGGCTTCTCGAAAGACCAGATTTGGGTGTTGATCCGCGCGATCAAGGTCCAAAGCCAGATTCTGCAGATGTACGTCGGCGGCCAGCCGCTCGACGTGTGACCAGCGCGGCCCGCGGGCGTCCGTCGCCGCCCGCGAACCGGGGGTCCGGCGAGCACCGAGGCGTCGTGCGGGGCCGCGGCGCTTCGCGCCGGCCGGCAGGCGGCATTCGCCGGGGCGAAAGGCCGCGTCGCCTCACAGCAGACTCATCGCTACGGTCATGTAGATCACGATGCCGGCAATGTCGATGATGCCGCTCACGAAGGGCGTGCTCATCAGCGCCGGATCGAGCCCGAGACGCTTGAACGCCAGCGGCAGGCAGCCTCCGCACAGCGTGCCCGCCATGACGACGAGCATCAGGGTGATGGGGATCACCAGTTTCTGGACGAAGGTCGGCCCCGGCACCAGCAGCAGAGCGAACGAGTAGCCGATGGCGCTGAGAAAGGCTCCCAGCACGGCTCCCACGGCCAGTTCGCGTTTGAGGACGCGCCACCAGTCGGCGTGGGTCAGCGTGCCGTTGGTCATCGCGGTAATGACCAGCGTCGCCGACTGTCCGCCCGAATTGCCCCCGCAGGAAACGATGAGCGGAATGAAAAACGCCAGCCACTCCACCTGGCTGAGCGTCGCCTGGTACGACCGCAACGCAATGACCGTCAGCAGGGCGGCGGCCGAGAGTACGAACAGCCACACGCCGCGCTTCCAGGAGAGGGTCTGCCACGGCGTATCGAGGTACGTTTCCTCGAGCGGATTGATGGCGCCTGCGAGGTAAGCGTCTTCCTCCGCTTCTTCGCGGACCACGTCGATGATGTCGTCGTGCGTGATGATGCCGACGAGGTGCTGCTCTTTGTCGACGACGGGAATCGCCAGGAAATCGTAGTCGGCCACCTTGGCGGCGACCGATTCCTGATCGTCGGTCGCCTCGACGGTGACCAGTGCCCGCTCCATGATGTCTTTCAGCAACGTCTGCGGGCGCCCCAGATGGGTCACCAGACGGCGGGCGGAAACCAGCCCGCGGAGATGATTCTGGTCGTCGACGATGTAGGTGTAGTAGATCGTTTCGTGCAACTGTGCCTGGCGGGCGATCTCGTCCAGCGCCTCGCGAACCGTCAGCGTTTCGGGAAGCCTCGCGACGTCGGTCGTCATCAAGGCCCCGGCGGTTCCTTCGGGGTACTCGCTGAGCCGTAAAATGTCGCGACGTTCCGCGGGCGGCAGGTGGGCCAGCAATGCGTCGGCGGCCGCCGCGTCGGCCTGCTTGAGCAGGTCGACGCGATCGTCCGACGCCATGTGGGCGATGACCAGACTCGTCTCCGACGGGTCCCGCAGGGCAAGCATCTCCAACTGCCGCTCGTTCGGCAGAAACGTGAAGATCTCCGCCCGCGTCGCGTCGTCGGTCGCCTGCAGCACCTGCCACGACTCCTCCGCGGTGAGCCCCTCCATGAATTCGGCGGTGCGCGCCGGGTGCAAAGCCTTGCAGAACTCCTGCAGGCCCGGCTGGTCGTCGCCGGCGAGCATCTCCCGCAATTCGGGCAGATACAGCGTGTTGATCATGCAACGCCACTCTTCCAATAGCCGCCTGTGCCGAATTGCCGGCGCGTTGCGCGACGCGGCCCCCGGCCCGCTACCACGCGGCGCAGGACCTGCCGCGGGATCGGCTGGCCGCGACGGCACGCCGCCGACTCGCTCCGCGCCGCCGACTCGCCCCGCGGCACGCTCCCGTCGCAGCGGCGGCGACCGCCAGTGTAACGCCTGAAGCTGCGGGGCGGCAGACGAAGTCCGGCGGCGGCGCCGAGCCGCGACGCGTTGCGCGGCCGCGGCTCGCGAGTCGGATCGCGTTGACACCCCGCCGACCAGCGACTAGGCTGACGAGTCGTTGTTCGGTGCTTTGATCCCGCTGAGCGAAGGCTCTGCGGCTGCAGCCTGCCGCCCCGCCGGGGCCCGGATCCGCCAGTTCGCGGCGGCGTTGACGTCTTCGGCGTCGGCAAACGCGTGGCCGGCCAATGGCTGGTTCGACTCGGCGTCCCGTGCAGGCTGCGCCCGCGAAGCCTCCGCAAGACGCTCGCCTGCGGCCGTCGCGTCGCACAAGCCCGCCTTCCTCCCATGAGCAGCACATCGGTCAGCAGCCCCGGGGACCCGTCCCCCGCGGAACGGGGCCGCACGGACCTGGACGGCTGCCAACTCTGCTTGGGCTACCGATTTCGCGACGTCCTGCTGCTTGAAGCGGCGCTGACGCACGCCTCCGGGGTCGTTCATCGCCTGGCTTCCAACGAGCGCCTGGAATTCCTGGGCGATGCGATTCTGGGCATGGTCGTGTGCGAAAAGCTCTTTCGCCGCTTCCCGGATTATTCCGAGGGCGACCTGACCAAGATCAAGTCGTTCGCCGTCAGCCGAGAAACCTGTGCCAAAATCGGCGAGTCGATCGGTTTGCAGCGGTTCTTGATCCTCGGCAAGGGCATGGCGGCCGATCCGGAAATTCCTCGCTCGGTCCTCGCCGCCGGCCTGGAGTCGCTCGTCGCCGCGATCTACCTCGATGGAGGCATGCAGCCGGCCGCGGAGTTCATCCTCCGCCATGTGACCCCGGAAATCGAGACGGCGGTCGCCAGCGAGTTCGGCGGCAACTACAAGTCGCTGCTGCAGCAGTTCGCCCAGCGCGAGCACGGCGTCACGCCCATTTACCTGCTGCTCGACGAGAAGGGGCCCGATCACTGCAAGTGCTTCAAGATATCGGCCCAGATCGGCGATCGCTTTTTCCCGCCGGCGTGGGGCAAAAGCAAGAAGGAGTCCGAACAGCGCGCGGCGCACAACGCCGTTTGCTGCCTGCGCGGCGATCACGCCCCCTACGCCTCGGAAGACTGGTTCGATGAACCTGACGGCGATGACTATTAGTCGACCGCCGCGCCGCCGACAGCCGTCGGTCCGCCACGCCGCCCAGGCGGCCGTCGGACTGATCCTCGCGGCGGGAGCCGCCGCGGCCGGAGTCGGCCTGGCGGCTCCTCCCAACGTCCTGCTGATCATTTCCGACGACCAAGGCTGGAACGACTACGGTTTTGCCGGGCATCCGCACATCCGCACCCCGTGCCTCGACGCGCTGGCGCGGGAAAGCCGCACGTTCACCCGCGGTTACGTCCCCAGCAGCCTCTGCCGACCCAGCCTGGCGACGATCCTGACGGGGCTCTACCCCGGCCAGCACGGCATCGTGGGCAACGATCCCGCACGGCTTCCGCCGTCGGCTGGCGACCCCCAGGCTGGCGACCCCCAGGCTGGCGACCCCCAGGCTGGCGACCCCCAGGCTGGAGACCCCCAGGCTGGCGACCCCGAGTCCGTTCACGACGCGCGGCGCGCGCAACTCATCGCCCGCATCGACGCCTGCGAAACCATTCCCGACCGGCTGGGAACGCTCGGCTACCGCTCTCTGCAGACCGGAAAATGGTGGGAGGGCGGCTACCGGCGCGGCGGCTTCACCGACGGCATGACCCGCGGTTTTCCCGACCCGAACGGCCGCCACGGCGACGCGGGACTGGCCATCGGGCGGCAGGGCCTGCAGCCGATTGCCGAATTCATCGACGACTGCCAGGCGCACCGGCAGCCTTTTTTCGTCTGGTACGCCCCCTTGCTGCCCCACGCGCCGCACGATCCGCCCGCGGAACTGCTCGCCAAGTACCTGCCGGTCGCTCCCAGCCCGCACCTCGCCCGCTTCTGGGCGATGTGCGAGTGGTTCGACGCCACCTGCGGCGAACTGCTCGCTGTGCTCGACCGCCGCGGCCTCCGCGAGCAGACCCTGGTCGTTTACGTCACCGACAACGGGTGGATCAATCGGACCGATTCGGCCGAGGCCGCGCCGCGTTCCAAGCGCTCGCCCTACGAGGGAGGCGTCCGCACCCCGCTGATGGTCCGCTGGCCGGGCCGTGCGACTCCCGGAATCGACCGCTCCTCGCTGGCCTCCAGCATCGACATCGCACCGACCGTGTTCGCTGCCTGCGGGCTGGAGCGACCGCCGGGCCTGCCGGGCGTCAATCTGCTGGACGACGCGGAGGTCGCCAGGCGGCACGCCGTGTTCGGAGAAATCTACGCTCACGACGTCGAGGATCTCCAGCGGCCCGACAAGAGTTTGCTGTTCCGCTGGATCGTGCGGGACAACGAGAAGCTGATCGTGCCTCGCGATCCTGCGACGGGCCCGGCGGAACTCTACGACCTGGGCGTCGATCCGACGGAACAGCACGATCGGGCGGCGACGGCGCCGCAACGCGTCGCGACTTTGACCGCGGAAATCGACGCCTGGCGGCCCCTCGGCCCGCTGGCCGACGACGCTCCCCGCTAAGCGTCCCCCGGGAAACTCGCGGGCTGACCGGCGTCGACCGGTCGCAACCGTCCGGTCGCAACCGTCCGAGCGCGCGACGACGGCGCGACGACGGCGGGGCGACTGCCGCCTCCCTGGCGGCCTGCGCGGCCGTTCCTGCCGGTCGCCGCTCGAGAGTCAGCCCGCCGTCTGGCGGAGCCATTGCTCGCAACGGCGCATCAGAGGTCCGGCAGCCTCCTGCTCCTCGCTGACGACGCTTGCAGCGCCGGCCTTCCGCAGCCGCGCCGCGAATCCCTGGTAGCGGCAGCGGACAATGATCTCCAACCGCGGATTCGCCTTCCGCAGCGCGCGGACGATTTCCAGCGCGAGATCGTCCTTCGGCACGCACACCACGGCCAGATGGCGGTCGGCGACGTCGGCCCGCTCCAGCACGACCGGATCGCTCGCGTCCCCCGCGAAAGTGGCGAAGCCCAGTTGCGCAAAGGGGTGCAGGTTCACGGCGTTCAAATCGATGAGCGCGACGTCGATTCCCAGGGTTTCCAGACGCGACGCCGCTTGCCCGCCGATCGGACCGATGCCGACGACCAGCGCCCGCTGGCCCTCGGCGGGGGGCGTCGGTCGCCGGCCGAGGGCTTCCGTGGGCGCCCCGCCGGCCCACGCCAGGCCGCGATTGAGCAGCCAGGGGGTGAGCACGAGGGTCGCCACCGCGATGAACAGCATGCGGTTGTAGTCGTGTGCCGAGATCAGCCCGGCGTTCATCCCCTGCGCCACCAGCAAGAACGAGAATTCGCCCAGTTGGGCGAGTCCGGCGCCCATGCCCCAAGCCCCCCGCCACGGGAGTCCGACGGCCCGCAACGCAACGGCCGCCGCACACGCCTTGAGCAGCACCATGGCCGCCAGACCGATCGCCAGCAGCAGCGGCTCGGCGAGAAAGGCCGCCGGACGGAGCAGCATGCCGAGCGTGACGAAGAACACTGCCGCGAAGGTTTCGCGAAACGGCAGCACGATCGCGTCGATCTGCCGCGTCAGGCGGTTCCCGCTCAGCGCCAAGCCCGCCCCAAAGGCGCCCACGGCCGGCGGCAGTCCCAGGCGGTAGGCCGTCCAACAGAGGCTGCCCAACAGCATCACCACCACCAGCACGACCAGTTCCACGCTGCGGAGGCCGGCCAGCGTGGGCGCCAGAATCGCGGCGATCGCCCGTTGCAGCGCCCACAACCCAGCGAAAAAGGCGACCGCCTTGACCGCCAGCGCGGCGAACGCTCCCAGCTGCGGCCCGTTCTCTCCCCCGGTCAGCAGCGGGGTCAGCATCAGCAGCGGCACGAGCGCCGCATCCTGGAACAACAGCACCGCCAGTCCCCGACGGCCGTGCGGCGACTCGGTCTGCCCCTGTTCGGTCAGCGCCCTGAAGACCAGCACGGTCGAGCTGAGAGATCCCGCCACCCCCGCCAGGACCGCGCTGGTCGGCGGCATCCCCGCCAGCCGTGCCGCAAGGGTCAGCGGCAGAGCGACCAGGGCCATCTGCAAGGCCCCCCCCACGAAGAAATAGGTGCGTAGCGCCGACAACTCGGCGAAAGAAAACTCGATGCCGACCGAAAACAGCAGCATCAGCGCGCCCGCCTCAGCGATCATCTCCAGCTCGTGCCGCGGCTCCTCCACGATTCCCAGGCCTCCTGCGCCGATCAGGGCGCCGACCACCAGGTAACCGACCAGCAGCGAAGCCTGCCGCCAGCGGCAAACCACGCCCGCGCAGGCACCCGCCATCAGCACCCACAGCAAGTCCTCGATCACGCCCCCTAATTCCATGGCGATCGCGCCCCTCCGGTCCTCACCGCACCGTCATCGCCCAGGACGCCTCGCGCCCCCGCCGCCCGCTGGACTTCGGCCGCTGCGGCCGATCCGACCCGCGGCTCGCCCCGCGTCGAAGGTTTCCCGTCCGCAGGGCAGGCTCGCCGTCGGCCGCCCCGCCTGATCGTCGAGGATTCGGGCGGAAATTTCAATTCCGATCCCTTCGCCCTGCGTACCGTTCGGCCGCCCCCCCCAACGGGCTTCGCTCAAGGTGCTCGAGCTGCTCGAAGTGCTCGAGACGCGAGGGGCCGGAGGCGTCGTGAGCGGCGCGCGGCAGCGGCGAACGTCCCTCGTCCGGGCCGTTCCCGGCACGGCTCCTCCGGCAAGGCAACCAGCGCAAGTTGGCGGCTGCTCGGCTGCCCGAGACCGCCGCTGGCAGAATTGGCGGCGGGACCTGGCGTCTGGACGCCTGTGCCAAGCGGCGACCCGATCGGGGAGCAGGCCGGCCAACGCTCCTGGCCCTCGCCGCGCCATCGGCCGCCAGGCGGGAGACCGCCGAGGAACCCACCGTCGAAGCGGACGCGATGATTCCGGCAGCGACGCGCTCGCGACGGCGGCCGCACCACGCGTTGTGCACGGGGTCGGTCGGCCGGCATCGCACGGCGTGGGCGTTGCAGAACCGCCGCCCAGCGCCGCGCGGCTGATCGAACACCAGGACGTCGCGCGTCGAGGTCGCCCCGCGGCGACAGGCCCCGCGGCGACGGGCAACCTCGGCGACGGGCCTCGTCCCGCGCACGCCAAGCGGCAGGATCGCCCCGCGCGCCTGCCTCGCCTGACGGGTTGGGATCCGCTGCTCGCGGCGGCGTCGCGTCCTGCGACGACGCCGTTCGTCGATCGCCGACATGCCGCTAGCGGGGTCGTGGCGTCTTGAGGACGAGCGTCGCTGCGGAGTCGCCGTCGATGACGACCTCCAACGGCGTCGAGGCGGCGTGGGCGTATTCCCGAGGCACGAGCAACTTGCCCGTGGCATCGGCGGCGTAGTCAATTGAGATTTTATGCCTGCCTGGGATCAAACCATCGCCGTAACGGTAACTGGTCACGCAGGTGAAATTGCCCTGCGCGTCGAGGTGTGCCGCGGCCGGCTTCGGATGGGCGCCATCCACCGGTGCAACGTCCTGGACGAAAAACTGCAGGCGGATTCCGGCGGCCGGAATGGGCTGGCCATCCTCGTACGTCAGCCGACCGCTCGCTGGAACGTAATCAAACGGGCTGCCCCCGCCGCAGCCCGAGGCCGCGACCACGGCCACGACCGCCATGATGCTTCGTACCATCGCCCTGTCCTTGGTCAACTCGGCGTGCCTCGGGGCAGGAAACGTCCTGCCTAACCTCTGCTCGATGTTTCCTCGCGCGACGCAGGCGCCGCGCGAGCGGACGCAGGTCCCCCGCGTCAGCGGCGCGGGCCGTGGGCGGGATTTCGCGCGGGGCTTTCGACGGGCTTCCGCCGTGATCCGCGGCATCCCGTTCGACCTGGCGGGCAGGCGTCAGAAGTCTCCGGCGGACTCAACGATCTTGGCGTCGGCGGCGACGTTGAGCCGCTGCCAGACGCCAAAGTTCTCATCGGCGACGTCGGCCGGCGAACTGCCGATGTAGGCTCCGCCGGCAATGCGCCCCCCCTCGATGAAATCGCTCGCGAACCGCACGCTGCCATCGGCCATCGCCACGAATGCCCCGCCGACGTGGAGACTGCGAACGACCGACTGACCGCTGGCATTGGTGTCGGTGTACATGCATTCGCTCCACAAGGTTTCCGCGCCCACGTCCGCCAGAATATCGGGCTGGCCGTAAATGTCGTCGGTCCCTTTGCAATCGTTCGGTCCGCTGACGCCGTTGGCGGCATGGCGGCAATGGAAGTTCGACCCGCACATTCCCATGGCCCACACGCCGCGCCGATCCCGCGGGCCGAGCCCGATGCGCATTTCGGCCAGCATGATCGTGTTGGTCGTCCCGTCGGAGATGCGCGTGGCGTCCATCCGCGGCTTGCTGATGCCGCCCATGCCGATGTTGAGGTCGACGTATTTCGAGAAATCACCCGCGTCGCCCAGCGGATTCCCTTGCGCCTCCCGAACCAGCCAGGCGTTGGGCCAGAACTGAAAACCATTGAGACCGTAGTTGCCGCGGGCCCAATTTCCCCCGCTCCCTTCGAATTTTTGTCCGCCTCCCGGATCGCTGGGGCACAGCATGATCTCAAGCTGCTGCCCCCGAGGCTCCCGGTTGACGTCGTTCTTCGTGTCGTACAGACGGGTCTGATCGTCGATCTTGAATCGGTCGTACAACGCTTGCTGCTCGACGTAGGGCAGGACCATGATCGCCCAGTTGGCGAACAGCCGCAGATCCTTCAGCGGCTCGTCGTTGGTATTCTCGCGGACCATGGCCGGGGGGGGATAGTGGCCTTTCGCGTCGTGATGGTTCGCGAGACCCAGCGCCAGATTACGGAGGTTGCTCGCGCATTGCGTGCGTCGCGCGGCATCGCGGGCCGCCTGAACGGCCGGCAGCAGCAGCGCTACCAGCACGCCGATGATCGCGATCACCACCAGCAATTCGACCAAGGTAAATCCGCCGGTTGCCGGCGCGAATCTCGGACGCCTCATGCGGGCTGTTCCTTTCCTGCGTGCGCCGCGTGGCCGTCGCCTTGCGGTGTGCGGCGGTTCGGGGCAGAGCGGCGCGGGGCTGCCGTCGCGACGCGCCCCCGGAAACCTGCCGGCGGCCGCGCGCCGCGCGACGGAGCAGCCAGCCGCGGGCGGCGGGTCGGCTGCGGGCATTTCCGTCGTCCGGGCGCGGTCATGGTCGTACGGCCGCCCGGACGCCCGGACGCCTCAAGTTCGGCGGCGGCGCCCACGCGCCAGCAGCCCGAGCGCCGCCAGGGCCAGCGACGCAGGTTCGGGCACGGTTGCCGTCGCGACGCTGTTGGAGAGCACCGTGCCGAACTCCCGCTGCCATGCCAGCAGATCCTTCCCCTGGCGACCGCTCGCGCCTCCGAAAGCGCCCTGCCACTGGACGAAATCGACGGCATCGACCTGGCCGTCGTTATTGAAGTCGCCTGCCAGGGGCGCCGCCTCGCGGACGATCCTCAAGTTGTCGATTTGGTACAGCCCGCCTCCGTCGGTGTTGACCGACAACCCGAGGCGGAGAAATTCGGTGGCCGGATCGAGACCGACGGCCGCCAACGTCCCCAACTTGGCGGCGGAAGCATCGGTAAACGCGGAAAGCGGGATCTGGACTTGGTACGTCGTGCCTGGCTCAGGCAGTCCGTCGATGAAGCTGCCCTCGGCCTGAAAGAACGAAAACACGTCTCCCGGTCGCTGGTCGGTGAGATGGACGCCGAATTTCGTCCAGGTGGGGCTCGCCAGAAAATCGTCGAACGTCACGTCGAAGGCAATCGCGTGCGCGCCGTTGATCAAATTCACGAGATTATTGATGTCCGCCTGGCCCGCGGGATTCCCGGTTCCGCCGGCGTACTCGACCTGGCTTCCCCACGTGAATCCGCTTCCCAGCCCCGTGCGGTCGATCTGCAGCGCGTGGGTCCCGTCGGTCGCTCCGAGCGTACTGATCGCGTGGACGTGGTCGGTCGAGAAGCTCGACTCCCATCCCTCGAAACGCTCATCGACGCCCGGCGTGGCCGGATTGTCCGGAGTCTCCCAGGAAAAAATCGTCGACTCGACGTACTTCGGCGGTTGCGGCGGACCCCCCAACACGCGCAGGTTGTCGAAGTGAATGACGGAGCCCGACGGTCCCTGCAGCACGATCTGGAAGGTCGCCCAGGCATTGAATTCGGTGGGATTGAAGCCGGCCGCTTTGTAATCCCAAACGAACGTGCCCGTATCTCCCGCGACGAACACTCCGTAGCCGCGGTTTTCGCCCGAAGTCCAGGCGGGCAGAGGCAGCAACTGCAAATCGCCGCCGGGTTGCGGGTAGAAGTTGTTCCAGGCGTCCTGCTGCCTCCATCCGCCGTCTCCGTTGCCGCCGATGCCGGCCATCTTGAATTGGCCGCTCGCAACTTTGAAATCGAAGGCGAAGTACTGGTTCGCGGCGACGTCGGCCACGCTGGGCAAGACGTCGTGATAGTTCCAAATCCAATTCCAATTGGCGTTCAGCGTGAACTTTGCGGATTTGGTCCCCTCCGTGGCCCAAGCAGTCGATTCCTCGATCGTCGGCGCGCCGGCCGAGCCGTCGTTCGACACGTAGCCTAATCCGTTCTCGTACGACTCGACGACCGCTGCCGACGAGCGCCCCGGAACGCCGCCGAATCCCATCATGGCCGCCAGCAATAAGTACCGCCTCATAACAGATCCCCTCCGAATACGGACCGCCCGCCGGCGACACGACGCCAACGGCGCCTCGATGCACAACCTGCGACAGGGGGCCGGCCTCCCCGTCAAGTTCCGCGAAAGAAGAAACAAGAACGACGCCGCGCAAACTCTCCCCCGACCGACTTGGCCCCCAGCCGCTGGCCGCGGCGTCGCTCCGCGACGCCATTCGCTCCCCGGCCGCCGGCCCCGACGACTGCTCCCTGCCGCCGCTCGACAAGGAGCGTGGCTGCCGTGAACCGCGGCCGTCGCGCGCTTCATCGCCAGCCGGCCAGGCCGCCCAACGTCGGCCTGCAGGGCCGCGGCGCTTGAAGCGCTCGCGGCGTCCCGAGAGCGCGCACGGCGTGCAGCGAAATCGGCCGACTCGACGGCAGCGGCCGGCGAGCGTGACGCGGCGTCCCCGCCGGCAAGCGACCGTCCGCGTGCTCGACGTGCGGTTGCCGGCACGCAAGCCGCTCGGCGGAGAGACCGCGTCGGGAGATCCGCGTTCCCGCGTCGGCGGCGTTTCGCCTGTCCTGCGCTCACCGCGTCCTGCGACGACGCGCGGCCAACGCCCCGCAGGCGGCCAAGGCGACGCACGCCAGAGCGGTCGGCTCCGGAATGTTGTTGGCAACCCGCAGATTGTCCAGATGAATCACCGAACCCTGCGGCCCCTGCAACGTGAACTGGAAGGATAGGTACGTCTCGGCGCCGGTGGGATTCAACCCGCGGGCCTTGTAATTCCAGACGAACGTGCCGGTCGCTCCGGCGTTGAAGACGCCGTAGCCGCGATTTTCGCCGCTTGAGTAATCCGGCAGCTGGAGAATCTGCCCCGCCCCGCCGGGAGGCGTGAGCGCGTCGTTCCAGGCATCCTGCTGCATCCAGCCGGCGTTGCTGTTGGCGCCGATCCCGCCCAGCTTGAACTGTCCGCTGACCACGTTGAAATCGACGAGCAGGTACTTGTTGGCCGCCACGTCGACCACGCTCGGCAACACGTTGTGGTAGTTCCAGATCCAGTTCCAACTGGCATTGAGCGTGTACTTGGCGCTGTTCGTGCCGTTCGTCGCCCAGTCGGTCGATGTCTGAATGGTCGGCGCGCCGGGACTGCCGTCGTTGGAGACGTTGCCCAAGCCCGATTCGTACGATTCGACGACGCCACCCCAAGCCGCTGGCGCCGCGACGGCGAC
>Ga0169931_10002546_pt1 | contig 29649 bp, 22 predicted proteins | sample Kivu_15m_20L_FD_129675 | JGI IMG/M metagenome (GOLD analysis project Ga0169931, IMG submission 129675) | Freshwater microbial communities from Lake Kivu, Western Province, Rwanda to study Microbial Dark Matter (Phase II) - Kivu_15m_20L... | ecosystem: Environmental > Aquatic > Freshwater > Lake...
GCAAATTGTGTGCCAAAGTTGCGCAAATTAATGATTTCTTTTACGGATTTTAGAAAGTCAAGGCCATTGGGCGGCAGCCATGCGGCTGGGATTGCGTTTGGGATTGCGCTTGGAACCAGCGGTCGGGCGGAAGCCCCCGGCGATGTTTCGCACCGAAGGTGCGCGCGCTGGCGAGGGTGTTGGTGGGGCGTTGGCAGGGGCTCTTTGCCCGCAGGCTGCCGCCATGCGGCTGGGATTGCGGCTGGGATTGCGTTTGGAACCAGCGGTCTGGCGGGAGCCCCCGGCGGTGTTTTGCACCGAACATCTACAAAGGTGCCATGCACCTGTATTACCTTCGCCGTGATGGGGTGAGGCCAGCAGGGATACGAAGTCAGGTGTTAAGCACACTGGCAGGCAGAATGAAATGACCCCATGCTTCCCATTCTCACACCGCTTCACCATCCCAGCTTCGCCCTCCCGTTTGAGATCATTCGGGGGGAGGAGTGGGTTGGGGGTCGCGGAGGTTTTGGATTTGTTTGAGCCAGCGGTGGCCGGTGGTGGTGATGCGATATTGCTGAGCTGGGCTGGTGGGTTTGTCGGGGATGGTGCGTTGCAGCCAGTTGGCGTTGAGGAGGGATTCGAGCCAGAAGCGGCGGAAGTGTTCGCGGTGCTGGAGTCCGGATTGGGAGCGAAGCAGTTCGAGTGGGAGGCTGTTTTGAACGACGAGTTCGAGGATTTTTGCGGCTTGTGATGTCAGTTCGGCGGTGATTTTGGATGTTGGAAGTTGCAGAACGGTTGCGAGTTTTGCTCGCAATTTCCCGGGAATTTGCAGGCTTTCGTCGTCAGCTTGCGCGGTAGCTTGCGCGGTGGCTTTGGCAGGGCTTGCGCGGTAGATGGTCTGGATAAACTGCCCGAGTGACTCGCGAAACTGTGGTGGTTTGAGTTTGGCGGCCTTGCAGAGCCGGGTGATATCCAAAGTGCCTGTGCCGGCTCGTTCGATATAGCGAGCGAGGTACATCGCTTCGGCGATCAGGGGATTGCGAGGAATGGAGGGGTGGGCGTCGAGGAGGGATGCGAAGGTCAGGGGGAGAGGAAGGTGGCCGGGATTCCAGATCTCCAGTCGATCGGCGAAGAGCATAATCTGGACGGAGGCATGTGACGCGTAGTCGCGATGGGCGATGGCGTTGACAATGGCTTCGGCGATTGCGGCCCTGGGCAATTCGTAGTTTACCGGGGCCCTGACACTGGCGGCGCGAGTGCCGACGGACAGGTTAATTTTGGACAGCACGAAGTCGAGTGCCTGATCGGCCATTTCAAAGACTGTGCCGCCGAATGACTGATACGACGGGATGGGCTTTTCGATTGTGGTCCCGTGAAAGTGCAGGCATTTGACACTGGATGTGAGAATAAACCGCTGTGGTTGTTTGCCGAAGAGCAGCACCGCGGCGTAGGTTGGGTACCCATCCACGACCAGTTGAAGATGTTTCAGCAGTTGCAGGAGCGGGGTTCGCGGTGGGAGTGGAAAGTTGCGTTCGGCGGTGGCGACGGCCAGAAACCGTGAGGCATGTTCCGGGGACAGATCGCGAAGTGTGGCACCGGGGCAGATGGAGGCATCGAAGGGACCGGTCTGAATGATGCCCTGTTGTTCCAGTTCTTCGATCAGGCTGGCGTACACGGCGGCGGTCAGTTCGGGAGTATTGACGAATCGGCGGCGGATCAGCTGGTTGCCGGCCTTGCGAATGAGGGCTGCCATTTTGGGATGACGTTCGGCATCATTGCGTCCGTGAACGAAGATGAAACGGGGCTTGCCCAGTTCCCCAGCGCGTATAAATTCGCGTTCTGTTGCGGAGAGTCCCTCCTTGTTTTCGTTTCCATACTGCCGACCGTAAATACCGATCAGCAGGTCGCAGCGATCCACTTCGCGCAGAAAGCGTTCCTCGGCGCGCTGGTCGCGGGCGGGAATGTCTTCGAACAGGATGGGCTCGAAGCAGCGACCGAGCAGGGGGTCGCCCTGAAGGAAGGCTTTGATTCCAGCACGTTCGGCGAGGAATTCCTGCTGCACGGAGCTGATGAAAACGCGACGTTTCCTCATGTTTTCACCCGCAGAATGGAATGTTTTTTGGTGGCTGATGTGAGCCGCGAAACGCAGTAAAATCCATGGTTTTCTGATTCAGCTTGCGCGGTGGCTTGCGCGGTAGCTTGCGCGGTGGCTTGCGCGGTAGCTTGCGCGGTAGCTTGCGCGGTGGCTTTGGTGGAGCTCGCGCGGTCAGACATCCGTGTGTGGTCGGGGAGGAAGGTGGCTCGCCACGAGCCTCGCCCTGGGATAGCGAAACGATGGAAGCATCGGGACTCTGGGGAAATTGATCTTGAAAACGATCACGCTCCAACGTCTTCGCTTTGTGTCAAATCCCACGAAAAGCAGGAGCGTAATAGTGGTTGCAGTATCTTCGATTTGCCAGCAGACTTTCAAGGCCTCGACCCGTGATATCCGCTGTCGCAACTTTCTTCCTGGGAGTGTCGAATGGTCCGGCCGAAATCAACACGTCCGGCGACTAAGTGAACACTTGCAGATTGCGAACAGAAAACTTCAGGAACGCGATGCAGAATCAGAGGCGTTGCGGAGGGCGAAGACGGAAAAGTATGTGTCGCCCTGGGCCACGGAGCCACTGTTGCGAAACCATCAATTTTCAGCACGAATTATCGCGTTGTGTTGCTGCCTCGCGTTAGTGGTTGGCTGTCGCGCATGAATTCGGTCATCCATTTGCGACGACCTGCGATGGAGCCAACGAGCTTCGAGAGGCCGTTGCAACGCTAAAAAATCAGGAATTCATTGGGATTTGCCTTTACGACACCAAACATGGAATTGCCGCTCGACTCAAGTTAACCTTGCCACATCCGTCCGTTGGATTGAGCTCGAAGGGAAGGTTGGCAGTTCCATTGCCCAGCTGCAGCAAACTGAACTGGATCACCTGATGCCTCCGGCTCGGAAGCAGAAGTGTCGATTCATGAATCTGCATCGCATCGTTGGCTGGTCCACCGACATTCTGAATCGTTTGCAGGCGTCCAATTGCCCCGTGACACTCGCCGAAAAACTTGCCTGGGTCGAAGGGTTCAAATCGGAAATCACGGAATGGTCCAAGGCGTGCGAAATGATCGATCAGAAGCGTGTAAGATCCGAGTTGTTTCAGCTCCCTGCAAGCAGCCCGTGGGTTGAAAACATGAGGGCGGACCTGATCGCAATTGTCGCGAACAACGAGTCGCAGCTGAAAGCACTCGGGATTCCCGAACTGGTGCTGCCAGCCAGCACGGAGGTTCTGGAGTCTGCCTTTGGGAGCTTCAATGCGGTCCAGCGGACTCATTGCCCCGGAACCTTGCACTGCGACTCAACACAGACCCCCCGCATGAGATCAGCGAGAGGACGTCGGCAGAAATCAGTGAGCACCCAAGTTTAACATCGGTTCACCATCCCAGCCTCGCCCTCGGATGGAGAAACGGTGTTAAGGACATCTGATTTCGTTCTTTGGATCCGTTCCACCGTGACAAGGATTGCGGGGGATTTCAATCCCCCGGTAACGGTGCGCACGACCTCAAAGTGCATGGCACCTGCAGCGAAAATCCCAGTGATTTTATTGGTATCCGGATCATTCGGTGCGGCACCGGGGACAGTCCCCGCGGGCACGGCGGCGGGCGTGCACCAGCGGCCGCTGGCTGGACGGTAGAATGGTCACAATCCGAAGAGTCCCCAGAAACCGCAACGACTGCGCCGTTGCCGGGGACGGTCCCCGCAGTGGCAGACACCGGGGAAATGAGGTGGGCCGTGGCCGGCAAAAAACGCCCGTTATACGGCCATGAGGTGCATGGCACCTGCAGCGACGCGACGGTGCGTGCCAACGTGGCTGGAACTGCATCAGGAGCGCACCAAAGGCTGACCGGCCGATTGACATCGACCGCACGCCGCACTGCGTTTTTGTGACTCAATCCAGCCGCGGCATGTCAACTGGGAGGCAGCACTGAGGACATCCCAATTTGCCCGGCTTCACGTCGTTTCCCCATCCCAGCCTCGCCCTAACGGGTCTTCACCCATCTGTTCACAGGATTCCAGAGAACTTCAACGCCCCTGAGTTCACGCCTGCAGTCGCTCAGGGAATTCCACCGCCTTGCAGTTCCGCAAAGTCAATCCATTCCTGCAGCTCTCATTTTTAGTCATTTTTGGCAGGTCAAATTGCCAAAAATAGCTGATTGTGTATGATTCGGCCAGTGAATACGGCCAGTTTCATTGTTTGGCTTCCCCATGCACACGCCTCCTCTTGATCCCAGAGACCGTGAACTTCTGCAGCACCTGCATTCCGCAGGGGGTGTGGATGTACAGGGTATTTGTGATCTTCTGGGTGTCACCCGCACTGCAGTGCGGCAGCGGATATCTCGTCTGGAGGGTGGGGGGCTGATTGTGGCGACGCTGCAAAGCCAAAGCCGCGGTCGGCCGCGCTATGTTTACCGTGTCACTCCAGAGGGACTGCATTCCCTGGGAGAAAACTACCGCCAGTTGGCGGTGGTGCTGTGGAAAGCCATTTCCGAACTGGACAACGCACCCGTTCGGGAACTGCTCATGCAGCGTGTTCAAAACGGGATGGCCGAACAGTTTGGTCGTCAGTTTGCGGAATCTGATTCCGTGGACCGCCGTGCTGATCTGCTGGCCGAGGAAATGCGGGCAAGTGGATTTCCCGTTCAGGTGGAGCATGGATCCGGCCTGCCGATTCTTCGCGAGACCTGCTGTCCTTTCCCACTGCTGGCTGAGATCGACGAAGCCATCTGTCAGCTCGAGCGGCAGGTGCTTTCCCAGGCCCTGGGGGCGCCTTTGGAATTTCGTTCTCGTTGTCGTGACGGCCACGGCTGCTGCGAATTTCAGGTTGTTCAACCGCCGGAATCTGCGGTTGAAGATTGCAACACTTTTTCGGACTGTTAGATTGCTGGCTGCGTTTCCCGGAACTGTGGCAGGTAACGGGTTCAGTCAGCGCAAGAAAACTCATTAATGGACAAGCAGGGCAGACACCCATGACATGGATTGAAGGTCGATTTGAAGAAAATGTCATTACCACCACGATCGAGCAGGCTTTGAACTGGGGACAGCAATCCAGTATCTGGCCGATGACATTTGGGTTGGCCTGCTGTGCGATCGAGATGATGGCTGCCGGTGCAAGCAAATACGACCTTGATCGGTTTGGAGCGGGTGCATTTCGTGCCACGCCGCGTCAGGCGGACCTGATGATTGTGGCCGGCACGGTGACATTCAAAATGGCAAGTCGCGTGCGTCGTCTTTACGAACAGATGCCGGATCCGAAATACGTGATTGCGATGGGTGCCTGCACCGTTGGTGGTGGTCCGTATTTCAAGCACGGATACCACGTGGTGAAGGGCGTCGATCTTGTGGTTCCTGTCGATGTCTACGTCCCAGGCTGCCCACCTCGCCCCGAAGCCCTCCTTGAAGGGCTCATGCGAATTCAGGACAAAATCAAAGCCCGCAAAGTCACTCGCGGCGACGCAGTGCTCCCGGTTCCCCATCATTCAGGCTTTTCTGCTCTGAATGTCTGATCAAATCCAACACGTCTGCAGGCGTTTTCGTTCCGCGAAATCTCAGTGTGCCACCACTGCCGCCACCAGACACCGCGCTGACTGAACCTTCTTACTCTCCATTCTTTTTCCTTCCGGCCCGCCCCTGGCACAGCGACTGCGCGCCACAAGGGCATCATCGGGAAACTCCAGAACATGACCAGTCTTCTCCGAATTTCCGACCTTCACGTCTCGGTCGGTGAAACGCCTATTCTCAGGGGCGTTAACATGGAAATTCGTCAGGGTGAAGTGCACGCCCTGATGGGCCCGAACGGCTCCGGTAAAAGTACGCTCGCCTACGCTTTGGCCGGTCACCCCAACTACACAGTCACTGAAGGGTCAATCGAGATCGATGGGGTGAACGTGACTGAGATGGAAGCAGACGCTCGTGCTCGTCTGGGCATGTTTCTCGCGTTCCAGTACCCAGTGGTCATTCCCGGAGTGAAGGTTGCCGACTTTCTGCGTCATGCCGTCTCCAACATCCGCAACCCCGATCGCAGGGAAGGTGAAGGTCTGATTGGGATGCGGGAATTCCGCAAGGAAATCCGTGATCGCATGACCGAGCTCGGGATGGACCAGGAATTTGCTCGCCGCTATCTCAACGATGGGTTCTCCGGCGGTGAAAAGAAACGCATGGAAATCCTCCAGCTGGCGATGCTGCAGCCACGCTTCGCAATACTCGACGAAACCGACAGCGGCCTTGACAGCGACGCGGTGCGGGTTGTGAGTGAAGGGCTTGCCCGTCTTTCCGGGCCGCAAATGGGCGTGTTGATCATCACGCACCACGAACGGCTTCTGGAATTCAACACGCCCCAGTTCGTGCACGTGATGCTCGGCGGTCGTATCGTCGAAACCGGCTCCTCGACGCTCGCCCACGAACTGCACGCGAACGGCTACGCCGACATTCGAGCACGTCACCCCGCCGCGGCTGCTCAGAATTCAACCGCGGAAGCAACCCCCGTTTAGTTCCCGCGAACACCTCCACAAGTCGTCACTTCGCCAGCGTCGATCACCCAATCTCGCCCCCAGCCTGCTCGGATCGCTCCCATGTCAACAGATGCTCCCTCCAAATCCGATGTCGAAATCGGCGACTACAAGTACGGTTTTCACGACTCAACCGACTTCTACGCCTTCAAAAGCCGCAAAGGGCTCGACGCGGAAATCGTGTCGCAAATTTCCGGCATGAAGAAAGAGCCGCCCTGGATGCGTGAATTTCGCCTGAAGTCTCTGGAGATCTTCGAATCGCGTCCCATGCCCAACTGGGGCGGTGACATGAGCGATCTGAAATTCGATAACATTTACTATTATATGAAGGCAGCCAGCGAGCAGGGCAAAAGCTGGGACGATGTCCCGGAAGACATCCGCCGCACCTACGATCGTCTCGGCATCCCCGAAGCCGAAAAGAAATACCTCGCAGGCGTCAAAGCCCAGTACGAATCAGAGGTCGTCTACGGCAGCCTGCGTCAGGACCTTGCTCGCCAGGGAGTGATCTTCACGGACACCGATTCGGCACTGCAGCAGCACCCGGAGCTGTTTCGTGAATATTTCGGTACGGTCATTCCACCGGGCGACAACAAATTCGCAGCACTGAACTCCGCCGTCTGGTCCGGCGGCTCGTTCATCTACGTACCAAAGGGCGTGAAGATCGATTTTCCGCTGCAGGCGTATTTCCGCATCAACAGCCAGAACATGGGTCAGTTCGAGCGCACTCTGATCATCGTCGATGAAGGTGCATCGGTGCACTACGTGGAAGGCTGTACCGCCCCAACCTACAGCAGTGACAGCCTGCACTCCGCCGTCGTCGAAATCATCGTCAAACGCGGTGCTCGCTGCCGCTACACAACCATTCAAAACTGGTCCAACAACGTCTACAACCTTGTAACGAAGCGCGCGATGGCCTACGGCGATTCTCTGATGGAGTGGATCGACGGCAACCTCGGCTCGCGACTCACCATGAAGTACCCCGCAATCTGGCTCATGGAACCCGGAGCCCGCGGCGAAACGCTCTCAATCGCCTTCGCCGGCAAAGGACAGCATCAGGACGCCGGTGCGAAAATGGTGCACTGTGCTCCCAATACATCAAGCCGGATCATCAGCAAGAGCATTTCACGGTCAGGCGGTCGCTCCAGTTACAGGGGACTTGTCAAGGTTCAGAAGGACGCCATCAACTGCCGTTCCAACGTCGTCTGCGATGCTCTGATTCTTGACCCCGCCAGCCGCAGCGACACCTATCCTTACATCGAGGTGGAAGAGCAGAATGTGGCAATCGAACACGAAGCCAGCGTGTCGAAGATCGCAGAAGAACAGCTGTTCTACCTCATGAGCCGTGGACTCACCGAGGCAGAAGCATCGGCGATGATCGTTACCGGCTTCGTCGAACCGCTCGTTCGCGAGCTGCCAATGGAATACGCCGTTGAACTCAATCGACTCATCGAACTGCAGATGGAAGGTTCCGTCGGCTGAACTCGCAATCGTTTCAGGACATTCACTCCCATGACCGCAGCAACCGCGGACATCAATCGTATCGGTTTCTCAAGCGAGATCTTCGAACAGTTTCTGGCATCTCGACAGGAGCCTGCGTGGATCACCGAGAAACGCCGCGCCGCGTTCGAAACCTACCAGACACTGCTCGCTGAAGAACTCGATCCGGAAGAGTTCAAACGGGTCGATCTGAGAATTTTCAACGCCGCTCGTTTCCGCCCGTTCGCTGCGCCCACAGATCCCTCCGCGGTCTCTGCTCTGCTCCGTGACCGAGCCGAATTTGGTGGTTCAATCATCCACCGGGACGGCCATGCAGACGCAGCCATGCTGGCCGACTCCCTGCGAGCACAGGGCGTGCTCTTCGGAAGCCTCGCTGAGTTCCTCAGTTCACACCGCGATCTGCTCGAACCGCGATTTCTCCAGCAGGCCGTGAAACCGGATTCTGATCGATTTGCCGCCTGGCACGCTGCCTTCTGGACCAGTGGAACTCTGCTCTACGTTCCTCGCAACGTCGAAGTGGCTCTTCCGCTGCACAGTCTGATCGCCCACACCCGTGATGGAGTGGCAGACTTTTCTCACACCCTGATCGTTCTCGAAGACGGCGCCCGCGCAACACTTCTCGAAGAAACCGCCTCAGCATCCGCAGAGACCGCAGGGCTGCATGTCGGCTGCGTCGAACTCATCGTTGGCCGGGACGCCTGTCTGCGATATGTCCAGCTTCAGAACTGGAACGAAAAATCCTGGCACTTCGCTCATCAGGCCGGCTGCGTCGGCTCCGGCGGTTCCCTGCAGTGGACCGCAGCAGGGCTCGGCAGTCGCCTGACTCACATCCACCAGGATGTGAACCTGGAAGGACGCAGCGCAACCGCAGAGGTCAACGGAGTCACCTTTGCCGGCAACCGTCAGAAGATCAGCTGGTACACTCAACAGCATCATCGCCAGCAGGGAACTCGCAGTGACCTGCTCTACAAACAGGTGCTCCGCGACGACGCCCGAGTTGTCTGGCGCGGGATGATCAAAGTGGATCCCGCCGCCCAGCAGACCGACGGCTACCAGCGAAGCGACGCGCTGATGCTCAGCGATGACGCCCGCTGCGATTCCATTCCCGGACTGGAAATCGAAGCCGATGACGTCCGCTGCACGCACGGTGCCACGACCGGTCGAGTCGATCGCGAGCAGATCTTCTACTGCATGAGCCGGGGCATCTCCAGGAAAGAGGCGATGCACATGATTGTGGAAGGCTTCTTCCGTCAGGTGTACGATCGAATTCCAATCGAAATCGTCCGGGAAACTCTCAGCCGAACGGTGCAGAGTAAACTGGGGATCGAGACAACGGGCTTGTAGTTTTTGTTGTTTGTTGTTTGTTGGCGTCAACTGCACACACCGGCATTTTTTGAGTTGCTGATTTCAATGGAACGCATGATTGGTATTGACGAGCTTCGGCCGGGTGAGCGTCGCAGCGTGTTTGTCGACGACGTGCCTGCTTTGGTGATTCGGCTGGCGGAAGATTCGTGGCATGTCATCGAAGACGTGTGCTCTCACGATGGCCAACCGCTCACCAACGGCGATATTTCCGATTGTTCGATTGCCTGTCCGCGTCACGCAGCGCGGTTTGACCTCCGTACTGGCAAGGCACTCTGTATGCCGGCCACCGAGCCGATTCGGGTGTTTCGGGTGGAAATCCGCGATGGCGCCATCTGGGCTGCCCCCTGACTTTCTCTGCCACTGCTTTCTCTGGAGTCCGCCATGTCCACCGATGCCGAACTCATCGATGCTCTTCGCCAGGTCATCGACCCCGAACTCATGGTGAATATCGTTGATCTCGGGCTGGTTTATTCCATCAATCAGACCGACCGCAAAGTCACCGTTGAAATGACGCTGACAAGTCCCGCGTGTCCTGCAGGCCCGCAGATCGTGCAACAGGCAAAGATGGCTCTTGAACGGCTCCCGGATGTGGACGAGGCCAGCATCACCATCACGCTTTCTCCGCCCTGGACACCGGCGCGCATGACCGACGAGGCCCGTGACATGCTGGGAATTTTCTAACACTGGACAACGGTGTTCAGTGCTCTGCAGGTTTGACTGCCGTCAGCACTTTGGGGATACTACACATCGGGGGCGTCCGCGCAAGCGTTGCGCGGATTGCCGGTTGTTCGAAGTTTCAGGAGAAATCAGACGGTGTTGCAGTACAGCTTTCAGGGCAAAAACGCGCTTGTGACGGGATCTTCCAAAGGCATCGGCCGAGCCGTCGCGATGTCGCTTGCGCGCGGTGGCGCCAATGTAATGCTCAATTGCAGCGGCAGCAGGGACCTTGCAGAACAGACCGCCAGCGAAATCCGGCAACTCGGAGTCCGCGGAGAAGTGGCGGTCTGTGACGTATCCGACCAGTTGGCGGTCGAGGCGATGGTACAGCGGACTGCTGCAGAATTCGGCAGTCTTGACCTCTTCGTTTCGAACGCCGTCTACAGCGACCGTGAATTGCTTGTGAAGGCGGATATGGAGGGGTTTCGCCGAACCATCGAAGTCAGCATGTGGGGGGCTCTTTACGGTGTCCGCGCCGCCGCTCAGCAAATGCTCAAACAGGCCTCCCGCGGCCGCATCACCGTAATCAGTTCACCGCACGCCATCATACCATTCCCAACCGCCATGGCCTATAACATGGCCAAGGCCGCCATCGACCACATGTCCCGCACCGCCGCAATTGAACTCGTTCGCGAGGGGATTCGCGTGAACGTGTTTCATCCCGGCTGGATTGATACACCCGGTGAACGGAAGTTTTTCACCGAGGAGCAACTCGCCGAAGGTGCTGCCGGTCTCCCCATGGGAAGACTCGGCAGCGCCGAAGAAATGGCGCACGGCGTATGCTTTACTCTCAGCGACGAAGCCGAGTACATGACGGGTACGACATTGACAATGGATGGCGGAGTCGGGCTGCCGTGGTGGTCTCGTCGCACTGAGGGAAAACAGTAGCTTCATGCAGAGCCCCAATGCCAACCAGAGCCTTTCTATCGATGGACCTTTCAGACCCGACGTGGTGGGCCTACGTCGGGCTGGTGATTCTTGCGGTTTATTTCCGCTTTTCACGCTTCTTCTCAATCCGCAATCTTGACCTGCTGCTGCTCATCGGCCTCTCCACCAGTCTCACAGCCACCACTGAATTTCCTCGCCCGCAGCAGGAACAGGCCGCCTCTGAACGCAGTTCCCGGCTGACATCAAACTCCCTGCAAACTGCTCTGCCGCTGCTCGTCTCGCTGATCCGTGCTGGCACCGACGAAACTCGACCAGTCACCCCGGCGAACGCTCCTGTCCCCGGCAGCCGCGGTAACGATCCCCCGGGTAACACCCATCGCTGGGGCGCCTTTGCGCTGGTCGTATTCACCCTGTTGCTGCTGTTGCGGCTCATCGTCGATGAAAGCCTGACTCGCAGGCCTAAGCTGGATCAGAATCTGAATACCGCCGGACTTGTATTTCTCTGCATCCCGGCCTTTGCGATCCTCATGACCCACGTGGCTTTTCGGCCACCACCCGCCGGCACTCAGAAGATGCTGATCACCGGCAAAGCGTTGCTGGAGCGGAGAAACGTCCCCGCGACCGCAAACTCCCCTGAAGAGCTGTCCAGTGCCTCCGAGAATCTGCCGATTTCGCCCACCGGGGCACTCGTGGGCGCCGGAGGCCACGTGGTTTCCGGACTGGCTGCTCGCCGTCCCGAAGTCAGCGCCCGAATCCTCGTCATCCTCGCCCACTCGCTGGTACTCGCGGGACTGCTCGCAGTCAGCCGCTGGCATTTTGCCAGCAATCAGATTGGGGTCGCGATGTGCTGCCTGTATCTGCTGCTGCCGTGTACGGCAGCGTCTGTGCACCAGCTGGGCCATGTGCTGCCGGCAGCCTGTCTGATCTGGGCCTTTGCATCCTGGCGTCGCCCTGTCGTTTCCGGTGTTCTGCTGGGACTTGCCTGCGGAACGCTGTTCTTCACGGCCTTTTTACTGCCGCTCTGGGCGGTTTCCTACGGGCGCCGTGCCAGCGTTCGTTTTTTGATCTCCGTGCTGGCAGTGGCGGCCGTTCTGCTGACCACACTGCTCCTGATCTCCAGTGACGCGTCTTCCTTCACGGGAAAGCTCATGCTCAACGTCAACTGGACCGTCTATCGCCTGCTCGACTCGTCCGCATTTGTCGGAGAAGTATCGACTGGACAGACAGTCATTCGCATTATTATGGCGGCCGTCTTCTTCATCATGCTCACGGCCATGACAGCATTGCCTCGCCAGCGAAATCTCGAAGGTCTCCTTGCCAACTCCACGTCGCTCATTGTGGCGGCTCAGATGTGGTATCCCGATGATATTGGACGCTATGTGCTCTGGTATCTCCCGCTGCTCCTGCTCGTGATATTCCGACCACGACTGGACCGGCTCCTGCTGCCTCCGGCTGAACCGGTGACGGCAGCCTGACGTCGATTCTGACTCGCACTTCCACGCACGAGGTGATCCCAATGCAGATTGGACTTCCAAAGGAAATCAAGGCGGATGAATACCGAGTTGCGATGCTGCCAGGCGGTGTGGAGGAACTGACTCGGGATGGTCACAGGGTCTTTGTGGAACGCGGTGCCGGACTTGGCAGCGGCATTCCTGATGAAGCCTACACGTCCTGCGGCGCCATCCTGCTGGAAAGCCACGCCGAAGTCTTCGCCTCAGCGGACCTCATCGTCAAGGTCAAGGAACCACTCCCTGCCGAATGGCCAATGCTCCGTCCGGGGCAAATCATCTTCACTTACTTTCACCTCGCCGCCAACGAGCATCTGACCCGCAGTCTGCTCGAATGCGGCATCACGGCCGTCGCCTATGAAACACTCCGCGGCAGCGGCCGTGATCTTCCGCTGCTGACACCGATGAGCGAAGTGGCGGGGCGAATGAGCATTCAGCAGGGCGCGAAGTTTCTGGAACGTCCGCAGGAAGGTCGCGGAATTCTGCTGGGAGGTGTTCCTGGTGTTGAACCGGCTCACATAGCGATTCTTGGCGGCGGTGTGGTCGGCAAGAATGCCGCAAGAATTGCCGCCGGCTTTCAGGCCGACGTCGTGATTCTTGATGTGAATCTTGACCGCCTTCGCTATCTCGACGACATCATGCCGGCCAACGTGAACACACTCTTCAGTGACCGCCACAACATCCGCGAACAACTCCGACGGGCTGATCTGGTCATCGGTGGAGTGCTCATACCGGGTGCCCGCGCACCCCGGCTCGTTTCCGCTGAAGACCTCAAATTAATGAAGCCCGGTGCCGTCGTACTCGATGTCTGCATCGATCAGGGGGGCTGCTTCGAAACATCCCGTCCCACGACTCATTCCAACCCCACCTACATCGTCGATGGCGTCGTGCATTATTGCGTGACAAATATGCCCGGAGCCGTGGGACGCACCAGTACCTACGCGCTTTGCAACGTCACTTTTCCCTGGGTGCGGCAGATGGCCCGCGACGGACTGCTCAACGTCTGTCGCCGCGAACCGGGACTGGCCGAAGCCGTTAACCTCATCGAGGGACGCGTCGCCAATCCGGCGGTTGCCGCCACCTTCGGACTCCCATGCACGCCACTGTAAGTGAGCAATGGATTCCGCGTCGTTCGGCAGAAGAGATCAGATTTGGGTTGCCCCCCCGCCAGTGCGCCAGTACCGCCGCAGGCGTGCGGCCAATGGCAGTCGCTTTCGCCATCCGAGGGCTGCGATAGTCGTCTTTCGCTCCGCGAAAGAACGGCAGGGAATGTCCTTTCGCAGAGCGAAAGGCGACAACGCGACTGCCATTGGGCGTGCGGTCTTTCGTTCCGCACGATGGCCTGCTAAATCCCCCAATCAGGCTGCGCGTCCTCCACGCCCTGCTCCATCAGACCTTTGGCTTCCCTGAGCACTGTGCGAGCGGCGGTCAGCAGCTGCGGATGCAGGCCTTCGGTGTTCAGACCTTTTAACTGCCGCAGGGCTGCCTTTGGCCGAGTTTGTCGGAGCAGCAGTTCGGCCAGTCGAATCCGCGCCCAGCGATTCTCTTCAGGAAAACGATCTACGAATTCCTGCAGCCAGATTTCCGCCTGGTCCCATGCTTCCGCCTGAATGAGTCCCAGTGCCAGTCGCTTCGTCCGTTCCTCGCTGGGACACAGGTCCGTCTGCTGCAGTCGCAGGCTGAAGAGTTCGTCAGCGGCGGAGAGGCAGTCACCTTTGTCGATCAGCGCATTGACCGAATCAGGTACCTTCTTTTTGCGACGAGCGACAGATCCAGCAGGCACAGCATCAACGTCGGAGTCAGTTCCGGTTCCCTGCGGCAGTGGCAGGTCGCCGTAGGAAGATCCGAACTGCGTCGCGTGCGTTCCGACCTGCCAGTTACTGTCGGCAAAACGCCCGTACCTGCCGCTGAGCACCGCGAACAGATCCCAGTTCTCGCAGTCAACCCAGCCCCGCCAATGCATGACGGTTGCAATCAGTAAGCCGGGAAGCAGGCCCGTCAGGTGCAGTCCCGAAGTCTCCATTCCGGGAGAAAGCAGCCACCCCAGCACATCCCAGGCAATTTTCCAGCCGCAGAATGCGAGGATGGAAACGTCAAACGAAAGGACTCGAGGTCCCAGCAGACCCACGATATGCAATTCATTTTTGGGCGCCCAGATCAAACTCATCCCCAACAGTGAAAAGATCACACCAGACGCCCCCAGGCATTGACCCTGGCTGATGGAGATGATGGCAGATGCGTAGAGGTCTGCTGCAGCGGGATTGCCTGAGATTTCCGACAGGAACGATTCAGTAAACCCCCGCTGGATCAGTTTTTCAAACAATTCCGGGTCAGCGTTCACCAGCTTTTCGGCAAGGTCGGCAGCGGATGCCACGCCAAGCTCACTCAGCACGAATTCCGGTGTGCGATGCAGGGTCAGCAAATCTACGGAGGCTCCCCAGATCACCGTCAGCAGCAGGTACAGGGGAAGAAACCGGCGCCACCCCAGCTTTCCCTCCACCACCAGGCCGAAACCCCATAAAAAAAACAGGTTTCCAAGGATATGCATGAAACCTGCGTGAGCAAACGCGGATGTGAGCCACTGCAGCGGGTTCAGTCCCTGTCCGTATGGCAGAGTCCAGCCGTCAAGTGCAGCAGGATCAATGCCAAAGCCTGTGATCACAAAACACAGGACATTCACCGCGATCAACCCAATGGTTCCCCAGGGAAAGTGATACAGCGGGGCGTCGGTGTTCAATGGGACAAACATGCACTCGAACCTCTGAAGGCTGTCAATGAAAATCGAACGCTGGGGGTTACGATTCTGCGGAATGGCAACGCAATCCGGGAGTTGCATCAAAAACAGGTAGCCACACCAGGCCACTGGAGTTAGAATGTTGGGGTAGTTGCTCCCTTATCATACACCGACCGCAGGTGCTTGCCATGTTCCGCCGGAATTCCTCGAAGTTCACCTTCATACTGCTGCTCCTGCCTGTTCTGTTTTCCGCTCCCATCATCGCTCAGGACTTCAAACCCGGGGATCTCGGACTCCCCTTCGCGCTCGGGGAATCTCAGGACGAAACAGCAGGTCCCGTCATTACAGGGGCGCTGACGAAACTGGATACCACCTCCTGTCGGCTGGATGTCACGGTCGCGCTCCCGGAAGGCTGCTACATCTACTCCATGAATCCCACCTTCGCCTCGGCAACAGCGATCAAGCTCACTGCAGACGCTGGACTTCAGCCTGTCGGCGACTGGCAGGCCGACCGCGCACCCAAATCCAGTTTCGAAGAGAACCTGAATCAGCAGGTTGAAAAGTTCTACGATAAAGTCACCTGGAGCCGTGTACTCAAAGGCCCGACTACCCCACAGTTAACCATCAGCGGTACTCTGAATGGTCTCTACTGCAGCGATCGGGACTGTCGTCCGATCGTCAAGGCAAAGTTCACCGCATTGCTCAGCGACGACGTACCGGGCTCGTCCGCACCCACCGCCTCATCCACAACGTCCCCGCCCAACCTGCAGACTGTCAGGCCGCAGGTCGGTTTCGGCAGGACCGCAACGACAGACGCCGTGGTCATCGACGTCAGCCTGACTCCGTCGACCGCGAAACCAGGCGACGAAGTCCTGCTGCAACTCAAAACCACCGTCGAAGAGGGCTGGCACATTTTCGCAGTGGATCAGGATCCTGAGATGGCCGGCCTTCCGACGGAAATCACCGTCACTCCCGTGGGCCTCGAAGCACTCGACCCCGCGTTCACTCCTTCCAGCCCGGCAGAAACAGAAAATCCGCTCCCGGACATCACTCAGCGCGTCCACTACGGCGAGATCACCTGGAGTCGTCGCTATCGCGTGACCGACGCCGCGGCATCGATCTCCGGTTCCATGCGTTTCCAGATCTGCGAGAAAGTCTGCAAACCACCTGCCACCGCAAAGTTCAAGGTGGCGCTCACCTCGTCACCCACCTCTCCCACTGCCGACCCCGCGGTGACTCAGAACAATGGCGGAGCACAGAGTTCGGCGATTCCCCAGCTCAACACCGACGACCCCGCCATTGACAGCGCCTCCGGCGGTCCATCCCGATCCATCACATCCAGCAGCCCGAAACGACAGAACCTCTTCGCCTTCATGGTGGCCGCCATCACAGCCGGTTTCGTGGCACTCGCCACACCCTGTGTCTTTCCGATGATTCCCATCACCGTGGCCTTCTTTCTTAAACAGGAAGAGAAACGAGTCGGCAGTTCGCTGCGGCTGGCCATCGTCTACTGCCTCAGCATTATCTTCGCCTTCACGATCCTTGGCCTGGCCATGGCCCGAATCTTTGGTGGTACCAGTCTGACCAGCCTTGCCAATAACCCATGGCTCAACGTGTTCTTCAGCATCCTCTTCATCGTTTTTGCACTGATGCTGCTGGGACTCTTCGAATTCCGTGCCCCCAACTGGCTGCTCAACTGGACCGCAAAACGCGAATCCACCGGAGGCATGGTGGGCGTCATCTTCATGGCGCTCACGTTTACTCTTGTGTCCTTCACCTGTACGTTTGCCTTCGTGGGCTCGCTGCTGGTGATTGCCGCTCAGGGCGACTACCTCTGGCCAATCCTCGGAATGCTCGGATTTTCAACCGCATTCGCCTCGCCGTTTTTCTTCCTCGCGCTGTTCCCCGGACTGCTCAAACAAATGCCCCGCAGTGGTGGCTGGATGAACGACGTGAAGTTCATCATCGGGCTGGTCGAGATCGCCGCCGTCGCCAAGTTTCTCAGCGTTGCCGACATTGGATTTTCGTCCAGCGGCATTCCGGTGTTTGTGACCTACGAGGTATTCCTCTGGATCTGGATCGGGCTGGCTGCGTTCTCGGCGGTCTACATTATTCGTCGGCAGTATGGGAAATGGCCGAAATTCACCTTTTCGCGACTTGGTTTCTTCTGCGGCTTTGCACTCTTCGCTGCCCGCATGACCGCGGGACTCCTGGAACTGCCAATTGCTGCAGACCCCGTCTGGAACCTTGTGGCCGCCTTCGCTCCGCCACAGATTCGCAGTGGAGATGTACGGCAGCTGGACGAAATGGGCTACGTGATCATTCACCACAATCAGTCGTGGTCTCTGGAATTTCAGAAAGCCGTCGCTGCCGCAGAGAAATCAGATCGCCCAATGCTGGTCGAAATCACAGGCATCAACTGCGTCAACTGTCGTCAGATGGAACGCACTGTACTCGCCAGCGAACCCGTACTTGAAAACCTTTCCGAACTCGTTCGCACTCAGCTGTACATCGACAAAGTTCCAGGCATCAGTGATCCGGCGCTTCAGGAATCCATCATCGATGCCAACCGCGAAGTCGCCGAAGAACTGCTTGGAGACCTTACCATGCCCAGCTACGCAATCGTCTCTTCGGACGGCAAAAAGGTGTATGAAACCTATGTTGGGCTCGATACCTCCGGTGGCACGGAATTCATCCAGTTCCTCCGGAATGGTGTCGGACGCTGGCAAAAGTCTCGCACGGTCGCTTTGTCCCGCTGATTACTCATTCTGTTGTCTTCACAAGTGCCCAATTCCGCAACCATGAAAATCGAACATCTTGCACTCAATGTCCCCGATCCCCTGAATCTTGCGCGATGGTACGTTGAGCATCTGGGGTTCACCGTCAAACGCCGTGGCATCGAGCCTCCGTATGTGCATTTCATTGCCGATGACAGCGGCACTGTCATGCTGGAGCTCTACGGCAACCCCGACGCTGCAGCACTCGACTTTCCTGCCGTACAGCCCCCCGCACTGCATCTCGCTTTCACCTCACACGATCTCGAAGCGGACGTCAGGCGACTCACCGCTGCCGGTGCCAGCATCGTTGCTGATGTGCACACCATGCCCAGCGGTGATGTCTTCGCCATGCTTCGAGATCCCTGGGGAATCCCGCTGCAGCTTGTTCGCCGCAAACAGCCGATGATCCCGTGAATTGCTGCGGCGTCCGGATCAGGCACTCTCAGCCGCGTGCAGACTCTCGCCAGCCGGCTTCCAGTCAATCAGCTGAATCTCAACGCGTGTCGTTCCCTGGAACGTGTTGATCGTCGGGGCAAAACTGATGCTGAAGGGTTGAGTTTGCTTTGCGAGTTCTTCGGCCCATTCTCCGCGTCCGAAAGAGACTCCGCGTATCACTGTGCCGTGCTGACGCACGCGAATTGCCAGATGACGTCCGCCTTCGCCCATCGTCTTTGGCGGTTCAACGAGTTCCACGTGAGTGCACATGAACCGTGGCGATGGGTTTTGGTGCCCGAATGGTCCCAGCCGCGCCAGCTCCTGCACGGCACGGAGGTTGACTTCTGACAGCAGAACTTCGGCATCAATCCGCAGTTGAGTGTCGTCGGCTGTGGGAAAAAAGTTGTCTTCGGCCCAGGCGGCCAGCGATTCGCGGAGGAGCTGCAGATTCGTGGATTTGACTTTCAGCCCGGCAGCAGCGCGGTGGCCGCCGAACGTGAGCAGGTGCTGTTGGCAGGCGGCAAGTCCGCTGTACAGGTCAAAGCCGGCAAAGCTGCGACCGGATCCCTGACCGGTTCCGTCCTCCTTCAGAGCCACAAGTAACGCAGGTTTACTGAAATGTTCAGCGACGCGGCTGGCAACAACTCCGATCACGCCTGGATGCCATTCATGGTGGGCCAGCACCAGGGTTTTGTGACTTTCCCATGCCGGGTTTTCTTCAACCTGCTCCTTCGCCTGTCGCAGAATGCGACGCTCGACCGTTTTGCGATTTTCGTTGAGTTGATTGAGGTAGTCGGCGAGAGCCGCGGCGCGTTCCGGGTTATCTGTCGTCAACAGCTCCACCGCAAGTCGAGCCTGCCCCAGCCGGCCGGCCGCGTTGATTCGGGGGGCCAGTGAAAATCCGATGTCTTCTGCTTCGAGTACAGCTTTGTCCATGAGTCCTGCAGCGCGCAGCAGGGCCTGCATACCGATGCTGGACTGCTGCTTCAGCGTTTGCAGACCGTAACGCACCAGAATGCGGTTTTCTTCGTGGAGCGGCACTACATCGGCCACCGTCCCCAGTGCCGCAAGACTCACCGCCTGCTTTAAAAACTCACGCATCCGCGGTGATGCACGTCGGCCTTCCCCAAGTCGCTGGCAAACGGCCCACGCCAGCTTGAATGCCACGCCTGCTCCACAGAGTTCGCCGAAGGGGTACTCAGAACCCGGAAGGCGGGGATGCACCAGCGCCGCAGCGTCCGGGAGCTCGGCACCAAAGTGATGGTGATCGGTCACGATCAGTTCCAGCCCCAGCTGCCGCGCCAGTCGGGCCTCAGAGATACTTGCTATGCCGCAGTCAACGGAGACAAGCAGTCTGCGAGGATCTTCCTCGTGCAGCTGACGGATCGCCGCTTCGTTGAGTCCGTAACCCTCTTCCATCCGACAGGGAATGTAGTAGTCAACCGTGGCTCCACAAAGCTGCAGACAGTGCCACAGCAGGCTGGTGCCGGTGACTCCATCGACATCGTAGTCGCCGTAAATCGTGATGCGACGACCATCGGCGACAGCCTTCACAACCGCGTCCGCAGCCTTGTCAATGCCGGGCAGCAGCGATGGGTCGTGGAGATCCGCAAGTTTCGCTTCGAGAAATTTTTCAGCGGCTTCCGCGTCACCCTGCCCACGGGCAATCAGCACCTGCGAGAGCAGCGGGGAAACCCCAAGCTGTCCGGCCAGTCGACGTACGGCTGCAGCGTCGTGCGGATGAAATGTCCATTTGCGTCCCACGGTAACTCCTGATCTGGCTATTGGGGCGAATTCTGATCTGACGCCGCGGCATTGTGGCCGCTGACCGGGATCTCCCGGGTTGTCCGGTCATGCAGCGAACCCCACTCGGTATCGATGATTTCTATGAAAAGTTCTGTTTCACCCAGCAGAATGCAGTCTCCAGTACGCAGCACGGCCCGCTCGACTTCCCGCTGGTTCACGATGGCAAGATTTGTGGATTCCCGATCCGCAAGTTCGAATTCACCACTGGTGCTCCAGCGGAATTCAGCGTGCACCCGGCTCATCAGCCGATCGTCCACCACAATGTCCGCGCGGCGGCTGCGACCAATCGAAACGGGCAGATCAGCTGGAGAAAAACGCAGACTGCCATCCGGAAAAACGGCAGACCTGACTATCAGCACGGGCATGTTTGCCGTCTCCGTCAACGGAAATCCGGAACAATCGGTATCGTTTCTGAGAACTTCACTCGACGCTGCAACTTTTCGGGATGATAATCAGTGTGGACAGACATGAGAAACGAGACGGTCAGATTGCCCGGTTCCCGGTTTGGTGCGCGCTACATGCACGGCGGCCGCCCAATCGCAGGGAATTCAGCACAAACAGGACTTCCCATGTCGCAGGACTCACACAACCCCTACAGCTCATCCGGAAACAGCCCGGAAACAGCCCCCCGAATGAGGGGGAAGGTCTTCAACCCGGCCTCACCAGTTGCCAATCGAATCGCTCAAAATATGACCCGCCGTGAACGCCGCGCCGTGGGACTAAGAATGGGGCTGTTCGGTGCATGGATCGGCATCAGTTTTGCCGTTCCGTTTTCCCAACTGCTGGCTCAGATTCACAAAGGCCAGTTTTTCGGGCTTACGTCAGCGATTTGCGGCCTTCTGATGGCAGCGTTTGCCCTCTCTGTCCCCTTCATGATGCGCAAGCAAAGTGTCTATCTCTGCCAGACGCAGTGGGCTCGTCAGCAGGGAATTCAGCCAAAGGATCTTTGAATTACCTTCCACCGCGGATCAATCGATTTTTCCGCCCGGTGGGGTTGATCAGGTCCTGACTCCCGGATTCCGCCCCTGCGAACCATGCAAACAGACACTCAAACCGTCGAAATGCCGATGCTCTCCCCTGCTGCTCTCTGCTGAATTGCCTCCTGAGCTCTCCCCGTCATTCGCTCATCCGGCAATCCCACGTCAGCCCCGCCGGATGCTGATTATGGAAACGCGTCTGCATTTCGACTTTCTCAAACAACCGGACAACACAACGTGCGGTCCGACGTGTCTGCACGCCGTTTATCGGCACCTGGGGCTGGGACTGTCGCTTGAAGAGGTCATTCGGGATGTGCCGTCGTTTTCCGGCGGAGGCACCCTCGCTGTGATGCTGGGCTGCGACGCCCTTCGCCGCGGTTTTGATGCCCGGATCTTCACGTTTAACCTGCAGGTCTTTGACCCCACGTGGTTTAACGCAGACGGTCATGTTCGCGATGGCCTGAACCTCGACGAAAAACTGCTGGCCCAAAGCCTTTACAAACCACAGGAAAAACTCAGACGGGCCTGCGACAGCTACAGGGAATTCCTGCAGCTGGGGGGCCGCCTGAGAATGGAAGATCTCACCGGAAATCTCATTCTTCGTCACCTTCAGCAAAATATCCCTCTGCTCACTGGACTCAGTTCCACTTATCTTTACCGGGAACGTCGCGAACATCCGCTGACATGCCAGCCGGACGACGTTGCCGGTGTCCCCGGCGGACACTTTGTCGTACTTTGCGGCTATGACCCCCACAAGCGATCCGTGCTTGTCGCTGACCCCTTCCATCCCAACCCCATTTCCACAGACTACAAATACGAAGTCCCCCTCGATCGTGTCGTCTGTTCGATTCTGCTGGGGATACTCACCTTTGACGCCAACTTCCTCGTTATCCGCCCGCGACGCCCGGCCGTTGTTCTTGAATGACTCCGCCACGAATTGTGAGCCGCGGTTGGGATTCCCCGCAAAAGCAACACTGGGAAAAAAAAATCAGTCGCAGGAAAGGCCCCGAACAGCGACACTGCGGAGCACTCCGTCCTGACTCGTTCCCCAACTCTCCGCAGAAGCCCCGCTTGTGAACAACGACGTCATCGCCGCCCAGTTCGAACTGCTCGCTGACCTTCTGGAAATTCAGGGTGCGAATCCCTTTCGCATTCGCGCCTACCGCAATGCGGCAAGGACGATTTCCGGGCTGGCAGATTCTCTGTCGGATCTGGTGGCTGCAGAGGCAAACCTCCAGGAACTTCCCGGGATCGGCGGGGACCTGGCCCGACAGATTGCAGAGATCGTGCGGACGGGTCAGCACACGGCTCTGCAGGAACTCAAGCAGCAGGTGCCTGCGGGTGTTCTGGACATGCTGCGAATTCCCGGCGTTGGGCCGAAGAAAGCGGCCGTTTTTTTTCGCCAGCTGGGACTGACGACGCTTGAACAACTCAAGGCGGCCTGCGAGTCCGGGCGGATCGCAGAGGTGAAGGGCTTCGGCGCAAAGACAGAGGCCGCAATCCTTGCGAATATTGGCCAGGCGGTCGAACACGCGCAGCGAATCTCAATCGCGGACGCTCGCGCTGCGGCGGAGGCAATCGTGGCGGATCTGAAACTGCTCCCCGAAGTCACGGCCTGCGAAACAGCCGGCAGCTGTCGCCGCCGCCGCGAAACCTGCGGAGACCTCGATGTTCTCGCAGCCTGCACAGACTCCACCATCCCCATGGATCGTCTGGCAGCCCACCCGCTGGTGGATTCAGTGCTTCAGAGGGGTGAAACGAAGCAGCGGGTACGCCTGAAAACGGGAGTGGAACTGGATCTGAGAGTGGTGCCGGAAGAATCCTTCGGGGCTGCCATGCAGTACTTCACGGGTTCAAAGGAGCACAATGTCGAAATCCGGCGCCGCGCAAAGGAACTGGGACTGAAAGTCAATGAGTACGGAGTCTTTCGTGGAGACGAACAAATCGCCGGGCGAACCGAGACCGATGTCTACGCCACTCTCGGATTGCCCTGGATCCCTCCGGAATTGCGAGAAAATCGCCACGAATTTGCATGGGCAGACGCTGGAAAAATCCCGGAACTGGTCACCGTTGCCGATATTCGCGGCGATCTCCACATGCACACCACCGCTTCCGACGGAGCCGCCACAATCCAGGAAATGGCGCTCGCAGCCAAAGCCCGGGGACTCAAATACATCGCCATCACCGACCACAGCAAACGCGTGTCAATGGCCAACGGACTTGATGCCGCACGGCTTCGCAGTCACTGGGAGGACATTCGCCGCATTCGCAGTCACATCCACGGAATCGAAATCCTCTGCGGCATCGAGTGCGATATCCTTGAAGATGCTGAAATGGATCTTCCGGATGACGTGCTTGAAGAAGCTGACTGGGTGATCGCAGTCCTGCATTACGGCCTGAGACAGCCCCGAGAACAAATCATGAAGCGGCTGCTCAACGCCATTCGCAACCCTCACGTCGACATCATCGGCCACTGCACAGGACGCATGATCGGTCGGCGCGAAGGAGCGGACGTGAACTTCAGCGAACTTCTGAAAGCAGCAGCGGATCACAGGGTGATGCTTGAAATCAATGCTCACCCCAGCCGACTTGATCTGGATGAAATCCACGCGGCCGCGGCAAAAGATCACGGTATCCCAATCGTAATCAGCACCGATTCACACAGCGTCAATGGCTTCGAAGTCCTGCAGTACGGCGTGGATCAGGCACGCCGCGCAGGACTCACTTCCAGCGACGTCGCCAACACTCGCACGTTGCAGGATTTTCGCAAACTGCTGAAGTAGATCACCCTCAAGTCACTTCAGGACGGCAGCGGGATACTGAAGTCCAGCGGATTACTCCACACAGACTGCACTCCGCTCCCGCTCACAGCCCGAACCCACGTGCGGTAACTGCCCGCGGCAAGCGCGGCAGCAGGTTTCCATGTTGTGGCCGTCAGCCCCTTGACCTCGAACGCCTTGACATACTGACTCCCAACCAGTTGCTCGATGAAAATCGTGTAACTCGCAGCGTCATCGACAACCCGCCACTGAAACTCCGGCGGGTTTGCCACCGTGACGCCGCTCGGGGCCACAACCGTCGGCCGGCCTCCAATGAAGACGTTCCGAGTCACCGCACTGCCGCTGCGAATACTCCCGATCGACGCCGGACTAACAGCCAGCACCAGCCACTTGTAAGCGCCGTTCGCCAGCGCATTCGTGGGGGTAAATCGAGTGGCTGAGATGTTCTTCTGATCGATCACCACGGCGTTGGAACCGGCGTCGCGAACAACAAGGTCGTAACCCGCTGCTCCTGTGACTGGCTGCCACGTGAAATCCGGCGTGTTGTCAAACAACGCTGTTCCCGGAGTCAGCGGTGTCACTGCAGTGACAACCAGAAACTCCTGCAACGCACTCCAGCCAGCAGGCATATCCGCTGCATCCAAACCGCGGATCCAGAAACGATGAATGCCCATCGGCAGATCGGTCGGAACCGTCCAGCTTGTGCCCATGACTGTCTGACGAAACGTCTGCTTCTGGCCCGTGGAAAAGTTATCGCCCCAAAGGTCGTACTTCACAGCGCCCGGAAGAGCATTCCAAAGCAGCTGTGGGCGGGCGATGTACTGGGTACGCTGCATCGTCTGCCACACCGGTGCTGCCAGCACGTTGAAGGTCTGCGGCGGATTCCATACGGAAAGTGTGTCCGCATAGATCGGCATGAGCCAGATCTTGTACTTCCCAACAGGGAGATCGACGAGCGGAGTGTATTCGGTTCCGCTGACTGTGACAGTTACCACACCCTTCTGGCCGGTCGTCATGCTGTCGATGTGGACCTTATACGATGTGGCTCCCGACATGGCGTTCCAGCGGAGCACAGGACGAAGCAGGTAGGTATTGGGATTTGGAGACGTCAGTCGCAGACCGGGAAATTCGACTGCTCCCATGTCCACGACAAACGGCGGTGAGGCTGCACGGTGATCACCGTCCAGTTCCCGCGTATAGGATGGTCCGCGCTGGTCAAACACAAGTCGCGGGGAAGTGCCGCTGGCGGTCACATCAACCGCCAGCGCCGCGCGGCCCCTCTCAATCACCGGACTCGCAGCCGTTGGAAGATGCGTTCGCGTCGGACCGCCATTACTGGCAAGCGGAGCAAGCAGAGGATCGAGCGCAGTTGCTGCAGTCGATCCGCCGATCAGATTGCCGCTGGCGTTTGGAGTTCCGCCGGTGGGAGTCAGCAGCGTGTCATCGCTGCGACCGATCAGGCTGGCAGCAACCGTCAGCGGTGCTTCGAACTTCCGCCAGATGTCAGTACCGCGGACCAGTACGTTATTGAACTGGAATCCATTCGCAGTGTTCCGAGCCACGATGCTGTTGCGGATGTCTATCGACAGCGGTGAAGCGATCCCTCCTCCGGCAGCCTGGCTGGAAGAATTCAGCGTCACCGTACTCTGGCTCAGCACAACTCCGAATTCCGCCACCGTACTGCTTTGAATCTCGTCACAGTGAATGCCACCGCCGACCGCATCAATTCCCAGAACGCGATTACCCGAAAACGTGCTTTGACTGATGATCAGACCGCCGTTCACCGCCGATATGCCCCCCCCGCCTGACCGCAGACCCGACGTCTGATTGCCGGAAAACGTGCTGCGGCTGATCAGCGTTCGCGTTGCGTTCGCCAGCACACCACCGCCTGCTGAATTCGCCCGCAGCGTACTGTTGTTTTCAATGCTGCTGTCGATAATCGTCAGCGTCGAACCGTAAAACGCGATGGCCCCCCCGGAAGCGTTATCGTGATCCGTGCGGTTCGATGTCAGCGCCATCGTCTTCAGCGTCAGTGAACCCAGGCCAATCATCCGGATCGCCCCGCCCGCGCCACGATGGTCCTCGGAATCCCCTCCAGAAAGATCCGGGTTACCGTTTCGCAGCAACATGCCCTCCAGCTGCACATCGACGACATCCTCTGTAATATCCAGAATCCGTCGCTTCCCGCCCCCATCCAGTATCGTCCGGCCAGTTCCGTTGCCTCGAATCACCACTGACTCGCGAATGATCAGGTCGGCATCCAGCCGTCCCACAGCGGGACCCAGATTGATCGGGTTGGCATTCGTCGATGTGGCGAACAGGATCGTGTCGGTGCCTTCACTGCCGTTGGCCAGTGAGATGGCTTCGGCCAGCGACAGGTCGCCATTCGAAATGTCAGCATCCAGCTCGTACGCTGCAGTGCTCACGGTCAGAACCCCGGTGAGCGTGAAGCGTTCAACAGCCCCAATGTCCACAGAAGTGCCCCGGGACCGCAAAATGGGTGCTTCGGCACGCTGATCAACCGTGAGCGTCTGTCCGGCTGTGTTCACTGCCAGAGCAACGCTGCCGCGGTCGATGACCAGGCTGTCTCCACGGGGCGCGTGAGTCAGTGTGCGGCCACCGTTGGAACGCAGCGGGTTCAACCGAGCGTCGAGGGCTGCCGCTGCTGTCGTTCCGCCAACAAAATTTCCCAGATTGTCAGGACTGGTCCCCGTTGTTGGCGTCAGACCACTGGCGTTGCTGCGGCCAATCAGACTGGAACGCACCGCACCAGGACCGGCATGGGAAGAAATCAGTGACAAATCCGGGGCCGAGCCTGCGTCCGTGTTACCCGAGACGATCGTGTTGTGAATCGCCACCGTATGCGACGTGCAGTACACGCCGCCGCCGCTCGCACTGAATGTCTGTCCCACAACGTTGGCCGTCACGGTGCTCTGAATCAGTCTCAGTCCGCCAATCTGTGCCGAAATCCCCCCGCCGTGCGATTCCTCGCCCAGCGTCCGGTTGCCCGAGACCGTGCTCTGAATCACAGTCAACGTTCCCGTGTTCAGCGAAACTCCGCCACCCGGTGATGAGCCACCCACGGTCTCATTCTGAGCGATCGTGCTGTTAATGATCTCGAGGTTGCTGATGTTCTGTGCCGCAATCCCACCGCCCGGTGCCGCTGTTCCCGCCGTGCTGTTGTCGATCAACTGACACCGCTGCAGCTTCAGCTCGCCCCCGTCAACCGCAATCGCCCCGCCGCCGGCATTATCACCCAAAGTGCTGTTGAACTGGAAATCTGTGTCCTCCACCGATACCGCCGGCATGGTCAGACTCAGCGATGGACCAATCGCCAGGGCTCCCCCAACCGCGTTGATGGCCGTAGTGGAATTGCCGATAAATCGCGACTTCGAAATACTCGCCCCGTTCGTTCCCACGAAAATAGCCCCACCCAGTGATCCGTCCTCCATCGTCGTGTTGCCGACAAACACCGTCTCATTGATTTCCAGAAAGCCCGAAAACGTGCAGATCGCTCCACCCGGCGCCTCAATGCCACTCGTCCGATTGCTCTGCAGAATGCATCGCACAAGTATGCACCCCACTTCTGTGTAAATCGCGCCACCCGCCGCACCCATCCCAATCGTCTGATTGTCGCTCAGCAGGCAGTCCTCCAGCTTCAGCCTCCCATCGGCGTCATGCAGAATCGCACCACCGTTCTGCTCGTTCGGAAATTCGGCTGAAGGATCCAGAAACGTGACGCCATTCGTCAGCCCCAGCCCAGTGAGTTCCACCGACGTCGCTGCCCCCGTGATCCGGAAGAGTCGACTCAGCCCGTTCCCGTTGAGCACCGTCGATGCAGGACCGAAGCCAGTGATCTTCACGGGACTTGTGATCAGCAGCTCTCCCTCAGAAATATTGATCTGCACACTGCCGGTGCTCAGCAATGCAGGAGCAAACACGATTTCGTCGCTCCCGCTGCCAGCTGTCGAACCATCCACAGACCTGTCCAGATTCGCCGCTTCGATCGCCTCTCGCAGCGTCACCTGACCGTCAACTGCAACGTCGTCCAGAAGACTGGTCACCACGATCTGCGCAGGCAGAAGTCGGGTTTCGAGCACTTCGGCGGCGAGCGGCTGCCAGCGATTCAGCGAACCACGACGACGACCACGGCCACCCCCGGACTCGGAGCGCGAAAGAGACATGGATTTCCGAAATTGAGCAAAAAGTCGTGACAGCGGTCTGGACATCCCGGTGAATTCCTCGTTGATCTGAAAGGCAGGCTGCAACCGCCTGCATTTTCCCCTGCATTTTCCGGTCAAATCCAGACCCCTCGCACCATCGCAGCAAATTCCCCGGTTGATTTTCGTCAACCACACGTACAACCCGAAGGCAGGACAATCGAACAAGCTGATCAACATGACGCGATCTCGATCGCCGCGGCGATAATCCTCCGCCCAAAGTCGCGTTTCGCTCCGTCGAAACGAACACCCAGCCTTTTCACTCCTGAAAACCTCAAACCACAGCCTTTCCTCGCTCAAACCCCAAACACCCCTGAACTCCCATATCACCAACTTTTCACCATCCCCGGGCAAAGCTCCTGCTGAACCACGCCCACTGCGCCGGCACTGCACAGACCGGCCACCGCCCAATGGCCTTGAAGTTCTCTCCATCCGGACGAAAATCGCCCACAATCCCCCCTCCCCCCTTCGAGGGGAGAGGCCGGTGGGATTGATGGGTCTTACAGGACCTATATAACCTATAGGACTTATAGGACCTATAGGACCTATAGGACCTATAGGACCTATAGGACCTATACGACTTTTAAGTTCTGAAAGGCCTGTATCGTCTGCAGTGCTTAATGCAGTTGCCGTGGCTGCGATTCTGCCTTGTGGAGGTTTTTGAGAATAAATCGCAATGCAATGAAGTAATACAATATTTAACACCCTATATGATGGGCCAGTTTGCGGCGGTTGGTGGCAAGTCTGTTTGCAGGCGTTACCGTGGCATGTCGCCTGCCGGGGCACGGACCTGTGTGCGGGATAAAGGGGGGGATCGGTGTGGCTGGTTTCATTCCTGCGCACGGTGGATATGAAGATTTGCTGTCCTTCAAAAAGGCACGCGTTGTGTATGACGGCACAGTGCAGTTTTGCCAGCGGTTTCTGGATAGTCGCGACCGCACGGTGGATCAGATGGTGCAGGCGGCGCGTTCCGGCAAGCAGAATATTGTCGAGGGCTGCACGGCCAGTGGCACGTCAAAGGAGATGGAAATAAAACTAATGAATGTAGCGCGTGCCAGCCTGGAAGTGCTGCTGGAAGACTATCGCGACTTTCTGCGCGCTCGCGGGCAGGTCCCGTGGGACAAGAATTCCCGTGAAGCTGTGTTTGTTCGCAACACCGGTGCAGCGAGGAATGCGTCGTACGAACACTACAGGACCTGGATCGAAACTCGACCGGCGGAAATCGTAGCCAACATTTTGATCTGCCTGATTCACCAGACCAATTTTCTGCTGGATCGGCAGCTGCGTGCGCTGGAAAAGGATTTCTTGCAGCAGGGAGGTCTGCGCGAACGAATGACTCGCGCCCGCCTGCAGGCTCGCCGGGATCAGCCATGAC
>Ga0169931_10002547_pt1 | contig 29638 bp, 29 predicted proteins | sample Kivu_15m_20L_FD_129675 | JGI IMG/M metagenome (GOLD analysis project Ga0169931, IMG submission 129675) | Freshwater microbial communities from Lake Kivu, Western Province, Rwanda to study Microbial Dark Matter (Phase II) - Kivu_15m_20L... | ecosystem: Environmental > Aquatic > Freshwater > Lake...
ACGCCTGCCTGCTCACAGGCGGGCGCCCGAGCCCCGCCCGCACGTCGCTGGTGATGAGCCGCACGGAAGCGTCTTGCCGCATGCCGAAGTGATCACCCGCTGCGGACGGACCCTGTCACACTGGTTTGCCGGCTGGTCGCTGCATCTGATCAGCACGGACAGCGGACTGCCCCAGCAACTCGGTCTACAACCCTCAGGCCCTCCCCAGAATCTCTTCAACGGCGCGATGGCCTGCCAGTTCTACCGATTCGATCTGGCTGAGCGCGTGCCATCATGACGAAGCCCCTGGACCCTGACCTCGACGGTCAACAGGCGCTCGCGCGTCTCACCGAGGTTCGGTCAAGAATCGCACGCGCCTGCACTGAGGCCGCCCGGCCCGCCGATAGCGTGACGCTCCTTGCAGTCAGCAAGACTTTTGCGGCGGACCGGGTGCTGCAACTCGCCGCGCTCGGCCAGCGAGCCTTCGCCGAAAACTATCTCCAGGAGGCGCTCGACAAGATCGCAGCGGTGCGCAGTCGCGCGCCTGAGCTCGAGCTCGTCTGGCACTTCATCGGGCCCGTCCAGTCGAACAAGACGCGGCCCATCGCCGAACAGTTCGACTGGGTGCACTCGGTGGATCGAGAGAAGATCGGTCGTCGGCTGGCCGAACAGCGACCGCACGATCGGGCGCCACTCAACATCTGCGTGCAGGTCAACCTTTCAGGCGAAGCGAGCAAGAGCGGCTGCGCACCCGACGAGGCACTACCACTTTGCCGATCACTCGCGGGGCTGGAGGGCCTGCGCCTGCGGGGTCTGATGACGATCCCTGCCCCTGGGGCGGCGGCGTTGCAGCAGGACCGCCCGTTCGAAAGACTCGGGTCGATCTTCTTCAGAGTTCGAGCGATGATGTCGGCTGAATTTCCGGCAAGAGCACTTGCCTTCGACACACTCTCTATGGGTATGTCCGACGATCTGGAAGCTGCAGTCTCAGCCGGTGCCACCATCGTCCGGGTCGGCACTGCGCTGTTTGGCAGGCGCTAGCGCGCCGGGGATTCGCAAGCTAGGGCACGCTCATCCAAGGCGTGCTCGTCTCAGACACACTCAGGCCATCGCCTTGAGCGCTGCAGCCAGACGGCTCTTGTAGCGCGATGCAGCGTTCTTGTGAATGATTCTCTTGTCAGAGATGCGGTCGATGATCGACTGTGACGCCTGCATGACCTGAGCGGCTACGGCCTTGTCGCCCCGGCTGATCGCCTTGCGAACGGCCTTGATGGCAGTGCGAAGCGCCGAACGCTGACTCGAGTTGTGCGCATTGCGGACAACCGCCTGACGAGCGCGCTTGCGTGAAGAAGCAATATTAGCCATGGATGATCCGAAGAGTATTCTTTGGGGAAAGCCTTAAATTCTATTATGTTTCAGCTTTTCCGCGCAAGCCTGACCTGGAACGGGACTCGATGAACCTGCTGCGCGCCGCAGCCACCGTGAGCGGCCTTACCCTGTTGTCGCGCATCACCGGCCTCGCCCGCGAGATGCTGACGGCCGCGCTCTTCGGGGCCTCGGCGATGACCGATGCCTTCTTTGTGGCCTTCAGACTGCCCAACATGCTGCGACGCCTGTTTGCCGAGGGCGCATTTTCGCAGGCCTTTGTTCCAATGCTGGCCCAGCACCGGCACCGCGAAGGCGGACAGGACGAGGATCGCGCGCGGGCCCGGCGATTCATCGACGCGATCGCAAGCGCGCTCTTCTGGGCGCTGCTCGGGGTAACCTTGCTGGGCGTGATCGGCGCACCGGCTCTCGTCTGGCTGATGGCCTCGGGATTGAGCGACGAGCCAGAGGCTCTGTCGGCAGCGGTGCTGATGACCCGGCTGATGTTTCCCTATTTGCTCCTGATTTCGCTCGCGGCGCTTGCCGCAGGCATTCTGAACACCTGGCAGCGCTATGCAGTGCCCGCATTCACACCGGTGCTGCTCAACCTGTCGATCATCGCCGCCGCCTGGTGGCTCGCCCCGCAGATGGAACCGCCTGTGCTCGCACTGGCGGTCGGCGTCATGGCGGGCGGCATCGCACAACTCCTGCTGCAGGGCTGGGCGCTCGGACGGCTGGGCTTGCTCCCCAGGATCGGACTGAGCCCTTTGCGAGCCTTCGCCCGGCCTGAGGCGCGTGACCTTCTCACGCGCATGGCACCCGCTGTCCTCGCAGTCTCGGTGGCGCAAGTCAGTCTCGTGATCAACACGCATATCGCCTCGAGGCTGGAGGCGGGAAGCGTATCCTGGATCAGCTTTGGCGATCGCCTGATGGAGTTTCCGACCGCGCTGCTGGGCGTGGCGCTGGGCACTGTATTGCTGCCCGCTTTGGCACGCGCGGGCGAACGTGGCGACAGCGACACCTACCGGGGAATCCTCGATTGGGGCCTGCGGCTCACCGTGGCACTCGCGCTGCCCTGCATGGTGGGTCTGGCACTCATGGCCGAGCCGCTGACCGCGATGCTCTATCACTATGGGCGGTTCGATCATCAAGATGTCGCGATGACGGCGCGCGCCGTGCAGGCCTACTCAGTGGGCTTGCTGGGGCTCATCGCCGTCAAGGTTCTCGCGCCGGGGTTTTACGCGAGGCACGACATCCGTACACCGGTACGGATTGCGATTGCGGTGCTGATCGCCACCCAATTGATGAATATAGTCTTTGTCCCCTGGTTTGATCATGCGGGTCTTGCCCTGTCGATCTCGGTCGCCGCCTGGGTCAACGCCGGATTACTGCTCGCTGGACTGCTGCGAAACGGCGCCTGGCGGCCTTCGCCAGGATGGTGGGGCTGGGGCATCAAGGTGCTGCTCGCAAGCCTGGCGATGGCCGCGCTCCTCGCAGCGCTGACCCCGCGCGTCGACTGGATCGCGATGGGCGAGTCGCCGCTCGTCCGCGCCGGGCTCGCGCTCGGCTTGGTCGCCGCCGCAGGCGCCCTGTATTTCGCAGTGCTCGCGCTGATGGGCGTGCGGCCGAGGGATTTTCGAAGAAAATGAAGGCGACGCTCAGAGGCGCAGCCCAAAATCACGAGAGTGTTGGACCCGCTCTCAACAATCGACCCGACGAGCGCCCTTGCGCCTCGCCGGGCGGCGGCAAGCGCTCCCCATTCACAATCACCGCCTCGATCCCTGAGGCGCGGCTGATCAGGCGGTCCTCCCCAGCGGGAAGATCATTGACCCGTTCGAGCGGTCCGGCGCCCACGTTCAGCGGATCGAAGACCACCACATCGGCAGGCAGGCCCAGCGCCAGTCGCCCACGATCACTCAAGCCGAAGATCGAGGCAGGCTTGCCCGTCAGCTGATGCACGCCTTCCTCGAGACTCATGGCGCCCTTCTCGCGAACCCAGTGACCGAGCAGATGCGTGGCATAGCAGGCATCGCACAATTGACTCAGATGCGCGCCCCCATCGCCCAACCCGATGAGCACTTCGGGCGCAGTGATGATCTCGCGCACTTCGGCTTCCTCGAAGTTGAGCAGCGCAGTCCGCATCCGCAGTTTCAGGTCGTCCCGCAGCGCGAGGTCGAACATCAGGTCGATGGGGTCGACCCCACGCTCGGCGGCCAGTTCATAGAGCGGCCGCTCGGCAATCGTTGGATCCGAACTCCAGGCAATCGAGGCCCGGCGCAGCGACGCCCGGCGGCTGTCGCCCTCGGCGGTCTTGCCCATGAACCAGTCATCGTCCGGCCCAGCTCCTTCCGCCTGCCTACGAACGCGCGCGCGGAAAGCGGGATCGGCATAAACAGCTCGGCGCGCCTCATCACTATCGACCTTGCGCAGCGCCTCGAACGAGGCCCAGGTATCGAAGACGACCGGGGAACGAAAATCGAATTCGACCAGGATGGGACGGCAAGCGCCCTGAGGATGGATGGGTAGGCCGCGGGCACGCTGCTCGGCCGCCTTGGCCAACTGCGCGACATGCGAGCCCGGCCCGAGCGAGCCGGCCAGCAACGCGGTCCAAACGACCGGCCGCCCCGAGCGGTGATGAAGCGCCTCGTATTCGTCCCACCTCGGGTCGCGTCCAACGTTGTAATGAAAAATGCCGTGACCCGCCTCGCCGAGTCCCTCGGCGATCTCGAGCATCTCATCGAAGTCCGCCAGGCGACTGGGCACGGGCAGGCCACCGTAGCCGATGTGGATCTTGGAGACCGAAGTGGCAAATCCCACCGCGCCGACCGCCATCGCCTCACGGACCAGACGCTTCATCTCGGCTCGCTCTTCGGACGTGGCCGCGCGCTGCGTCGCCTCTTCGCCCATCACCCAGAGGCGCAGCGGCGTGTGGCCGATCATCGCAGCCACGTTGATCCCGAGCGGCTGACGCTCGAGCGCATTCATGAAATCAGGAAAGGACTCGAAAGGCCATTCCGGGCCCATACCGGCCTGCAGCGCGGCCAGACTCATCCCCTCAACGCGCTCCAGCGTCTGCAGGATCAGGGAGCGATGCGCCGGACGGGTCGGGGCCACGCCGAAACCGCAGTTGCCCATGACAACGGTCGTGACGCCGTGCCAAGGCGAGATCGTGAGCATGGGATCCCACAGTACCTGCGCGTCGTAATGCGTGTGAATGTCGACAAAGCCCGGGCAGACGATTCGGCCTTCGGCCCCTATCGTCTCGCGCGCCCGTCCAGGCGCCTCACCCATTGCGACGATCCGCCCGTCACGAATGCCCAGATCACCTCGATAGCGCGCGCGCCCCGTACCGTCGACGAGATCCCCCCCTCGAATCGCAAGGTCGTAATCGAAAGATTGGGAAACGGACGGACTTTGGGTGTTGCTCACTTCGGGCTCCGGACTCTGCAAAAGGGAAATCGGAACGGACGTCGGACAGGCGTTCAGTTTGTCATGGGGTCAGGCATAGATCAGCGCATCGCTGCCGCATTGGCAAGCGTGAGATCGGTCATGAACATGTGCCCGGTTGCATGCGTGATCATTTCCGGAATGCCCGAGGCGAGCGCAATCGACTGCGGGGTCACGCCACAGCCCCAGAAAACCGGGATCTCACCTTCGGCCGGTGGGTTGAATCGGCCACTGTGAATACGGGTCATGTCGGTCACACCGATCGCCGCCGGATCACCAATGTGTACGGGCGAGCCATGCGCAATCGGATAGCGAGCGGTCACCTCGATGGTGCGCATCAGGAGCGGGGCAGGAATCGGACGCATGCTGACGACCATGTTGCCGCGCAATCGCCCGGCCGGTACGCAGGGAATCGTCGATTCGTAGACGGTCAATCGGCCATTTGGATCATCCAGGTGGCGCAGCGGAATGCCCGCATCGAGCATCGCCTGATCGAATGACAGGCTGCAACCCATCAAAAAGCCCACGTGGTCATCGCGCCAGACGTCGAGCAGGTTGGGCACTTCCTCGACCAGCTGTCCATCGCGAAAGATCCTGAACCGCGAGAGGTCGGTGCGGATATCCGCCTCACGCGCCGCGATCCGCGGTACCGGGTCACCCGGTTCGAGCACTTCGAGGACTGGGCAGGGCTTGGGATTGCGCAGGCAAAAGCTCAGAAAATCGAAGGCATAGTCACGCGGCACGATCGCCAGATTGGCCTGCAGGTTCCCCCTGGAAATGCCCGTTGTCGCCTGCGTCCAGCGCCCCTCACGCACCAGGCGTCGGATCTCGCGCGGGCTCGCATGCAGCAGGTCGGCCCGCACAAGCGGCCGGTCGGTGGGCATCGGGTGTTGGACGGCGTCATTCATCTGCAAACGCTCCTGTGAGGTCGGCCCGGCCAAAAAGGGTGGTCCGTCGTGGAACAAATTGAACGTGGGGCAAGACTCTATCGTCCCCGTCAAGGCGAGACAAGGCCATTTGAACGAGTACGACATCCTGAGCCAGCGGGCTGACCGCCGCGCACATCGAGCCGACCGCAGGGGACAAGCTGTTCATCTTGCGCACGCGGATCCGACATCGCGACTGCGCCCGCCTCCTCGACGCCCTCCCAGGAAGCCATGATGGACACCATGACCGATTCGCCCAGGAACTTTGTCGCCCCCATGCAAGGCACGCTTCGGCTCTGCCTCATCGCATTCGCGCTGCTCGTCTTGCCGGTGATGATGAGTGACTGCGAGGCAAGCAGTCAGGCAAGGCGCGGCGAAGCCAGCCCGGCCGCCGGGCCCACTCAACCAACCGATAGCGTGCCGAGCGGCCCCCTTCGGATCGATGTCAACGCAGCCACCGCAGCCGAGCTCGAGCAAATAAAAGGCATTGGCCCGCGTACGGCGCAGCGTATCGTCGAAGCACGCGAGGTCGGCGGCCGTTTTCGCGACGCCGAAGACCTGAGACAGCGCGTGGCCGGAATCGGTCCAGTAAAGATCAAGACCATGAAAGCAGGCGGCCTGGTGATTCCAGAGGCTCATGGAACAGTCAGTCCCTCAGCGGGACAGCCACGCGTTGAAATGATCGTGGGGCAGCCAAGGGGCAAGCGCGAGCCCAGGCGAGGCAGCGTCACCGCGCTGCCGCCGCCGGGCAGCCCCCGTTAAACTGCACCCTGTTCACACGACCCAGTCTGCGCATGATGAACGTTCAATCACCCCTGAGGGCCCGTATGGCCGAGCGCCTCAAGCTTTATTACAGGCTGGTTCGCCTGCACCGGCCGATCGGCACGCTCCTGCTGCTCTGGCCCACGCTGTGGGCGCTGTGGCTGGCCGCCGATGGCTGGCCCGATGCCTACACGGTATTGGCGTTCTGCCTGGGAACCTTGCTGATGCGGTCGGCGGGTTGCGCAATCAATGATTACGCCGACCGGGAGTTTGATCGCCATGTTGCGCGCACGCAGGATCGCCCGGTCACCTCGGGGCGCATTGCGCCCTGGGAGGCCTTGGCGGTGTTCTGCGTCCTGGCACTGGCCGCGCTGCCACTCATCATTCCGTTCAACCCGCTGACGTGGCTCCTCGCGTTGATTGCGGCGCTGCTGGCGGCGAGCTATCCATTCACCAAGCGATTCCTGGCCATCCCGCAAGCCTATCTGGGGGTGGCCTTCGGGTTCGGGATCCCGATGGCTTTTGCAGCGACCCAAAACGCGCTACCGATGCTCGCATGGGTGTTACTGCTGGCCAATGTTGCGTGGGCGATCGCTTACGACACCGAATACGCAATGGTCGATCGCGATGATGATCTCAGGATCGGCATCCGCACCTCGGCCATCACTTTCGGTCGGCTCGACGTGGCCGCCGTGATGCTGTCTTATGGCGTCACGATCGTGCTGTTGGCATGGGCTGGGCATCTCGCCGATATGGGGCCAGCCTATGTTGCGGGTCTCGCCGCCGCTGCCGGGATCGCCGTCTACCACTATGTCCTGATCCGCACTCGCAGCCGCGAGGGCTGCTTCAAGGCTTTCAATCACAATACCTGGTTCGGTGCGGCGGTGTTCGCGGGGATCGTTGCGGATCGGGCTGGGTAAATTTGACGGGCGGGCCCGGCCGGGCGGATCGAGCGGCTATCCGGCGACCTGTCCGCCCGGTTCGGGCGCGGGTTTGGTGTCAACAACCTGGAGAATATGGGGCGGTTCTTCCTCGCGTACCCCGCTTCCGAGATTTCCCAGACACTGTCTGGGAAATTGAACCTCGCCGAGCTGGCGCAGGTGTTCACGCTGCCGTGGTCGGCCTATGTCCGGTTGCTGGTGGTCAAGGACGACCAGGCCCGCCGCTTCTACGAAACCGAGGCGCTGCGCGGCGGCTGGAGCGTGCGCCAGCTCGACCGGCAGATCGGCAGCCAGTTCTACGAGCGCACGGCGCTGTCGAAGAACAAGGCAGCGATGCTGGTCAAGGGCGCGGTGCCGAAGCCGGAAGATGCCGTCACGCCCGACGATGCGATCAAAGACCCGTATGTGCTGGAGTTCCTGAACCACAAGGACGAGTATTCGGAATCCGATCTGGAACAAGCCTTGATTCGGCGGTTGGAAGATTTCGTGCTCGAACTCGGTGAAGGGTTGACCTTCATCGGACGGCAGCGCCGCTTGCGCATCGACCAGACGTGGTATCGGGTGGACTTGCTGCTGTTCCACCGCAAGTTGCGGTGCCTGGTCATCATCGACTTGAAGCTGGGCAGCTTGACCCATGCGGACGTGGACCGGATGCCGAAGTTCTGCAAAAGGAGCTGGAAGCTACGCGGCGCTTGTTGGAGTCGCGTGTGGTTAAGCAGCCCAAGAAGCTCCGTCAATAGCCGGGCGTCCCGGCTTGCCGCCGTCGGGTTCGCAGACCGCACCAGCCTGCGCTACAGATGGATCGGCCGCCTAAGCAACGTGGCGCTGGCAGAACACAAGCTCGCAGCCTGCCGCGTCGCCAGCACCGAGGCCGGTGCGCTTGCGCGCTTCACTGGCTTGAGGCCCATGCGCTCGAAGCCGCCGTAGCCCACGCGCTCGAAGCCGCCGTAGCCCACGCGCTCACCCGCCACCGTGGCATAGGCGAAGAAGCTGCGTCCCGATTCGGCCAGATCATCCGTGGGGAGTCCGGCCTCCTGCAAAGCCGTGATGAGGCCCGTGTCGCTGCCCGCGACCGGCGTGTCCACCAGCAGCGGCGTACCGTCTTCCTTGCGAATCTCGCCCACCAGCCGCTGTGGCAGCAGCTCGATTACCATGTCCGAGGGACGGCACAGGCGCACGCCCAGGGGCGACACCACGATGGGCCGATTGATGAGGATCGGGTGCGCGAGCATCTGGTCGATCAGTTCGTCGTCGCTCCAATGGGCGGCATCCAGCCCGAGTTCCTTGTAAGGCGTGCCCTTGATGCGCAGCACGTCCCGCACGCCCATGTCCATCCGTGCAATCAGAGCCTTCAAGGTTTCGCGGTCAGGTGGCGTCGTCAGGTACTCGATGACCGTGGGCGCGATGCCTGTTCGTACCAGCCGCGCGAGCGATTGACCACGCGCACGACCAGCAGCATCACCGGCACCTCGATCAGCACGCCGACCACGGTGGCCAGCGCGGCGCCGGAATGGAAGCCGAACAGGCTGATGGCTGCGGCCACGGCCAGCTCGAAGAAGTTGCTCGCGCCGATCAGCGCCGAAGGACAGGCGATGTTGTGCTTCTCGCCTACCTTGCGGTTGAGCCAGTAGGCCAGGCCGGAATTGAAGAACACCTGGATCAGAATGGGCACCGCCAACATGGCGATGACCAGCGGCTGTTGCAGGATGGCCTGGCCCTGGAAGGCGAACAGCAGCACCAGCGTCAGCAGCACGGCCGCGATCGACAGCGGGCCGATGCGCTCCAAGGCCCGATCGAACGCCGCCTAGCCCCGGCGCAGAAGCGCGCGGCGCCAGAGCTGCTCTCGCCTTACAGGAAGCCCTCATCAACCGCAACTCATCGGCGGCATTCAGAACCACCGATCATCCGCCCACCCAGACCACCCGAGATCACCCCAGATCCCTCGCGCCTACTCAACTTCGTCAAATAACCGCGCTATCTGGTCGGCGGTTACAACCCGGATTGGAAGCCATCCCTATGCGGGAAAATATATCGAAATCAGGCATGCAGGGCAGTTCAAGGCACGTTACCTGCATTTGAGCCAGACACAGGTTAAGCAAGGGCAACAGATAGCGCGTGGTGACCGCGTGGCATTGTCCGGCAATACCGGTCGCAGCACCGGCCCGCACCTGCATTTCGAGCTTCATATCAATGATCGGCCCGTTGATCCACTGGCGGCGAGCATTCCGACGGCTTCAAGTGTGCCAGTGGAAGAGATGGCGATTTTTGCCCAGCGAGTAGGGGTGCTGGTTGCCGCGATGAGGAGTGAAACCTTGCTGGCCACGCGCAATGCGTCGGCGGATCAGAACGCAGATATTTGACAAGTTCCCCCGTTCCGCCGAACCCTCTTTGCTGTTGTTGGCGGAATTCAGCTTACGCCACCCGCCTCACGGCCGGCGCGCTCGAACCAAGCGATCACGGACTCCCAATGTTCATCGCCATGGAGTCGGCGGAAACGTGAGGTTTCCTCCGATTGCGCGCTGCGCCATATGGCGAGGCGCTGGGCGATGAACGCCGCCGTCAACGGGATTCCGCACTCGACGGTGATGCAGTAGCGCCACTGATCATAGGTTTGGGGACGCACGCCTTTCTCCTGTGTGGTGCAAGCCGGGTTGAAAAAGCCAGCAGAGATGCAGCTGTCCCAGCTTCACTTTGTTGATGTTATGTTATATCATAATTTATGAAAACATCGAGCGCCCCAAGCGCCCGCCAGGAGAGCCTCGTGCAACTGACTGCTAACCAGCAACGAGTATTGGCCATGCTGCAACAAAGCCATTGGTCCGCTTACCGCCTACGCCTTGCTCGATCGGTTGCGCGAGCAAGGGTTCAGTGCTCCTGCACAGGTGTATCGGGCACTAGAACGTCTTGCTGAGCATGACTTGGTACATCGCTTGGAGACTCTGAACGCCTACGTGCCGCGTGCCCGCCCTGGTAACTGCCAGCACGACTTCAGAGCCTTCGCCATCTGCGACAACCGCGGGCATGTCGATGGGTTCGTGGATGCAGACATGCGTCGTTGCCTTGGCCGCTGGATAAAGAACAACGCCTTCTCGTTGCGCAAATCCACCATTGAGTTGCACGGCGAGTGCGGAACATGCAGCGGGGTACGCATGGTGGGGAATTGAACACCATCGACAACATATGCCGAGAAACCCGCCTTCTTCCGAGACATCACGATGACTACCCACGCTCTGACCCCATCCCAAGCTGCGAAACTTCCGGTCACTGTCCTCTCCGGCTTTCTCGGCGCCGGCAAGACGACCTTGCTCAACCACATCCTCAACAACCGCGAGGGCCGGCGCGTGGCGGTCATCGTCAACGACATGAGCGAGGTCAACATCGACGCCGCGCTGGTGCGAGACGGTGGTGCCGAGCTGTCGCGCACCGACGAAAAGCTGGTGGAGATGAGCAACGGCTGCATTTGCTGCACGCTGCGCGAGGATCTGTTGGTGGAGGTCGAACGTCTCGCCAAGGAAGGCCGCTTCGACCAACTCGTCATTGAATCCACGGGCATTTCTGAGCCGCTGCCGGTGGCCGAGACCTTCACGTTCGAGGGTGAAGACGGTCGCAGCCTGAGCGAGGTGGCTCGGCTGGACACGATGGTCACGGTCGTTGATGCCTACAACTTTCTGCGTGACTACAGCTCGCGCGACAGCTTACAGGCCCGTGGTGAATCTCTGGGCGACGAAGACGCCCGCACCGTCGTCGATCTGCTCATCGAGCAGATCGAGTTTTGCGACGTGATCGTGCTCAACAAGGTGGACCTGATCAATGACGCGGTGCGTGAGCGACTGATGGCCATCCTGCGCAGTCTGAATCCACGCGCCCGCATCGAGATCTCCGAGTTCGGCAAGGTGCCGCTCGATCGCGTCCTTGACACGGGCCTGTTCGATTTCGAGGAAGCATCGAAGGCGCCCGGCTGGCTGCAGGAACTGCGCGGAACCCACAAGCCCGAGACCGAGGAGTACGGCATCAGCAGCTTCGTGTACAGCGCGCGGCGCCCGTTCCACCCGCGACGCTTCTTCGATCTGGTGGAGAGCGAATGGCCGGGCGTGGTGCGGTCCAAGGGCTTCTTCTGGCTGGCCAGTCAGCCGACATTGGCGGGCTCCTGGTCGCAGGCTGGCGCCGTTGCCCGGCATGGACCGGCCGGCTACTGGTGGGCAGCGGTGCCCTCCGAGCGCTGGCCGGAAGACCCGGAATCGGTCGCGCTGATCCGCGCGAAATGGGATGACCGGGTAGGCGACGCCCGCCAGGAAATCGTGCTGATCGGCATGGACATGGACGAGTCCACATTGCGCGCGCGTCTGGACGCCTGTCTGTTGACCGACGAAGAAATGGCGCAAGGTCCGGCGGCCTGGACCTCTTGGACCAATCAGTTTCCAGGCTGGCCGGACGAACCCGGCTCGCCATGACCACCCGCAGTCGTTTTTATTCACTTTGGGAGCGTTGTCATGAACCTCATCCCCGTCACCATCCTCACCGGATTCCTCGGCAGCGGCAAGACAACGCTGCTCAATCGCATCCTTCGGGAACAGCACGGGCATCGGATCGCGGTGATCGAAAACGAGTTCGGCGAGGCCGGGATCGACAACGAACTGCTGGTGCAGGATGAGGGCGAGCAGATCGTCGAAATGAACAACGGCTGCATCTGCTGCACCGTGCGTGGCGACCTGATCCGCATCCTCGGTGAACTGTATGCCAAGCAGCAGGCCGGCACCCTGAGTTTCGATCGGGTCATCATCGAGACCACGGGCCTGGCAGACCCCGCCCCCGTGGCGCAGACCTTCTTTGTCGATGAGGACATCAGCGAGCGGTATCTGCTGGATGCCGTGGTGACGATGGTCGATGCGAAGCACGCCTCGCAGCAGCTCGACGAACACCATGAAGCGCAGGAACAGGTGGGTTTCGCCGATCGCATCCTCATCACGAAGACCGACGTCGCCGAAGCGCAAGACGTTGCGGCGCTGAGGAAGCGTCTCGTGCAAATGAATCCCCGTGCAAAGATCGGCGAAGCCCGTCATGGACAAGCAGCGGTCAGCGACCTCCTGGACATTCGCGGCTTCAACCTCAGCGCCATTCTGGAGATCGAACCCGATTTCCTGACCGACGTGGACCACGAGCACGACGATGACGTCACCTCGTTCGTCTTTCGGGAAGACAGGCCGCTCGACCTTCAGCGCATTGAGAACTTCCTGGGTGCCATCGTTCAGGTCTACGGACCTCAGTTGATGCGCTACAAGGGCGTCCTCCAGATTCAGGGGGTTGATCGGCGCGTCGTTTTTCAGGGCGTGCACATGCTCATGGGGAGCGACTTGGGATCACCGTGGAAGCGCGGTGAAGCGCGTGCGAGCAAGTTTGTTTTCATCGGGCGCTACCTGCCCGTTGACGTGTTGACCAAAGGGTTGAGTGAGTGCATCGCCGATGTGTCCACCACCTCGCCGACGGCTTGAGAGGGGGACGCCATGCTGGAAACCCAAGGCTCCACGGAGGATTTGCCAATCTCTCCCACTCTTGACGCCGAGTTGAAACTCGCCGCGACTTCTGCCTTCTTCCATGAAGTCATCGAGGAATGGATTCGCGACCCTAAAACGACCATCGCATGCGGCCGCTGGGCCGACGGCACGGTCAGCGAGATCATTCCGGCCGGTCGAGCCCGATTGCTTGAGGCCCGGTATCACGGCTGCTTTGCAGGCGTTCGAGAGATTCGTCTGGACGATGGGCCGCATCATATTCACATTGACCTGGGGCGGGTCTACAAGGTTTGCTACGCCGTCGCGCCAAGCGTGTGCCTGGACTTCAAGCCGTCGCTGGAGGTGCGTCTGCTGACCATCGGGCCTGGAGGCGCCCCGACAGACCGTTGGTCCTTGTCGCTGATGCCGGACTGCCCCTATCGGGGCGGCAACTTGGACGAGGCAGCGGTTCGCTCCTTTGTCGAGCGCATGCGCCAACACGCTGAACGGGCGCCAGGACTCGTCGAATTGTCCATCGCCCCGGAAACCCGCCAGAGTCCGCAGGGCGCTGATCTGTTGAGATTGTTCCGGGAAGCAGCGGATCGACCGGGTGCGGACTGGAACGATGTGATCGCGAACCTCGTGCCTTCCAGCGCGTGCGCGCAGCCCGTGCAGGTCATGGAGCCGCCCTGCCTGCCACTGCTGCGCGATGCGCTTGCACTGCAAGACGCCAGCCTGGTGATCTACCGTGACCGCACGCTCGTGGAGTTTCAAACCGAAAAGATCGACGGCATCCATCGGTATGTGGAGCAGGGCCATGTTTCCTGGCAGATCGGTGGACTGCGGGACCACCACTGCCATCTGGCGCTGGGGGCCGTCGTCAGCGCACTGTTTTCTGCGGAGCCGGTGTCCTGCCAGGGTGGCGCGCTCAATTACACGGTCTGGTTCCTGACTTCCGGGCCGAGTGGCAACCCGTGGCGGCGCGATGGCTATTTCTCGGTGGTGCTGAACCGCCCCTACTCGGGCCGCGCGGCCCGGCTGGAGGTGATCGAGCCGGTGCTCGATCTCTATCGGCGCTACCGTGACGCGCCCTGGGTTCAGGCCGATGCCGGATTCATGCGGGTACTCGAAGAGGGTGTGCCCGATCGAATGCGCCAGTCACCGGCCTCACAAGGAGGCCATTGATGCCCCGATTGAGCGTCGAGGATGCGAGCGCGGCCGGTGCGGCGATGGCGTATGCGCTGTCAACCCTGCCTCGGGATGCGCCAGAGCGAGTGGATTGGGAGCGGGTTCTGCATCGCCTCCAACAGCGCCTGGATGTTGCGCAGTCGCAGCACGCGCAGCGGCAAGCCCGGCATATCAACACCTTGACGGCCAAGGCGCATGCATCGCGAGGGCATCGGCCAACGCCAGCGCCGTGCGCATTGAAGGCGGGCAATTGCTCGCCCGAACCACTGGATAGCCCTTGTGCGGGGCCATGTACGCCCATGAACCGCAGCTGAGATCACTTTGTGTCCCCATGCTCTGAATCGAGTGGGGAATCACCCTACTGGATGTGAGCATGAATGAGTTTCTTCCCGACGTTTCACTGACCGACATCGCGCCCAGCCTGCGTCCGCTGGCTTGGGTCGGCATGCAGGGCATCGACCTGCCCATCACCGTGGCCGAGCCCGGCTATCGACGAGATCTGCACGCCCGCGCCGACGTGCAGGTCGATCTGCCCGCGCCGCATGTCAAGGGCATCCACATGTCGCGGCTGTACCGGCTGCTGGACAACCTGGGCCAGGGCGAGGCGCTGTCACCCGCCGGCCTGCACCACCTGTTGCGTGCCATGATCGACAGTCACCGCGACTGCGACTCCCGCAGCGCACGGCTGCGCCTGAGCCTGGACCTGCTGGTGCGCCGCCCGGCACTGGTCACGCAGGGCCTCTCGGGCTGGAAGTCCTACCCGGCCCGACTGGACGTCTCGCTCATCGACGGCGCGTTCAGGTGCCGCGCACAGGTCACGGTGGGCTACTCCTCGACCTGTCCCTGCTCGGCTGCGTTGGCACGCCAGAAAGTCGAACAAGGGTTTCTGGAAGCCTTCGGCGGACAGTCCCCCGTGGAGCCCGCCAGCGTGGCGGCCTGGCTGCATCGCCACGCCACGCTGGCGACACCCCACAGCCAGCGCAGCGAAGCGAAGATCGCCGTCGATCGCGCCGCGGAGGCCACTTCGCTGGGCTTGCTCGCGCTGATCGACCGAATCGAGCAGGCCGTGGGCACGCCCGTGCAAACCGCCGTGAAGCGCGCCGACGAGCAGGCGTTCGCGGCGCTCAACGGCCAGAACCTGATGTTCGTCGAGGACGCCGCGCGCCGCATCGAGGCAGCCCTGGGCGAATACGCCCGCCCCAGCGTCCATGTACGCCACCTGGAAAGCCTGCGCCCGCACGATGCGGTGGCGTGGGCATTTCCAGCGCGTAATGGAGTCCCCGCATGACTACCGAATCCTTAACCAGCCTGGTCCCGGTCACTTTGTTGACGGGCTTCCTGGGCAGCGGTAAGACCACCGTGCTCAACCAACTGGTGCGCCAGCCCGAGCTGGCCGATGCACTGGTCATCATCAACGAGTTCGGCGAGATGGCGCTGGATCACCTGCTGGTCGCCCACAGCACGGAGAACCTAGTGATGGAGATGAGCAGCGGTTGCCTGTGCTGCACCATCCGCGGCGATCTGGTGAAGACGCTGCGCGACATCACCTGGCGCTTCTCGCGCAACGGCCAGCGGCAGTTCCGCCGCGTGCTGATCGAGACCACGGGCCTGGCTGACCCGGCACCGATCATCCACACGCTGATGACCCACCCCCAGATCGCGTCGAAGTACCGGCTCGACGGCATCGTTGCAACCGTGGACCTGGCCGCCGGCATGCACACCCTGGACCAGCACAAGGAGGCAGTCAAGCAGGCCGCCGTGGCTGATGCGTTGCTGCTGACCAAGGCCGATCTGGCTACTGACGAACAACGCACCGCGCTGCGGCGTCGGCTGGACGGTATCAACCCGGCCGCTGTTCGCTGGGAGGTTCGCAACGGCGAGATCGCACCGCAGAAGGTGCTGAATCTCGGGCTGTTCACAACAGAAGGCAAGACACCCGATGTGGCGCGCTGGCTCGGCGAAGAAGCCTACGCGGCGCCGTCGCCACATGGGCACGCCCACGAACACCATGACCACGATCACGAAGGTCACGATCACCGGCATCACGAACAGGACAACCATGCGCACGGTCATGGACATGCGCACGATCACCACGACGTGAACCGCCACGATGACCACATCCGAGCGTTCTGCTATTCCGTCGGCGAGCCGATCGCCGAGGAAGTGCTGAGTGCCTGGCTTGAATTGCTGATGCGCTTCGTGGGCAGCAACATCCTTCGGGTCAAGGGCATCCTCAACATCGAAGGCAGCGAACAGCCGATCGTCGTGCATGGCGTGCAGCACATCTTCCACCCGCCCGTGCCCCTGCCGGCCTGGCCCAGCGAGGACCGCCGCTCGCGCCTGGTTTTCATCACGCAGGACGTGGACCGCGACGTGATCGAGCATACCTTCCGGGCTTTTCAGCAGGTGCTGCCGCAGGCCAGGGAGTCCGCCGCGTGAATCCACCCCTCTACCTCCACAACACGCTCACGCGCCAGAAGGAGCCTTTGCGCACCGGCGAGCCCGACCGGGTGACGATGTACGTGTGCGGCCCCACGGTCTACAACTACGCCCACATCGGCAACGCGCGGCCCGCCGTGGTGTTCGACGTGCTGTCGCGGCTGCTGCGCCACGACTACCCGCAGGTGGTCTATGCACGCAACTTCACCGACGTGGACGACAAGATCAACGCCGCGGCCGCTGCCGCGGGCGTGCCCATCGGCACCATCACGGAACGCTACATCGACGCTTACCACGCCGACATGCAGGCGCTGGGGGTCCAGGCGCCCGAGCTGGAGCCGCGTGTCACCGAGCACATCCCCGCCATCATCGAGCTGATCGGGGCCTTGCTCGCGCGCAACCACGCCTATGTCGCGCAGGAACACGTGCTGTTCCACGTTCCGTCCTGGCCCGAGTATGGGCGGCTGTCGGGGCGGCGCACCGAAGACATGCTGGCGGGCGCCCGCGTGGAGGTGGCACCGTACAAGCGCGATCCGCTGGATTTCGTGCTGTGGAAGCCTTCGACGCCGGACCTGCCGGGCTGGGACAGCCCCTGGGGCCGGGGCCGCCCCGGCTGGCACATCGAATGCTCGGCCATGATCGGGCAGCACCTGGGCCATACCATCGACATTCACGGCGGCGGGCAGGATCTGATCTTTCCGCACCACGAGAACGAGATCGCGCAAGGCACCTGCGCCCACGGCACGCTCTATTGCCGCACCTGGGTTCACAACAGCTTTGTCACCGTGAACGGACAGAAGATGTCCAAGTCGCTCGGCAACGTGCTGCTGGTGCGCGATCTGCTGGCGCAGGCGCCCGGCGAGGCGATCCGGCTGGCGCTGCTGTCCACCCATTACCGGCGGCCACTGGACTGGAATGCGCAGCGCCTCCTGGCAGCGCGGCAGACCCTGGCACGCTACTACGACAGTCTGTCAAAAGTCGTTCGGCTTTCCGACCTGCCGCAGGTCGCACCCGACCCGGAGGTGCTGGACGCACTGAGGAACGATCTCAATGTCCCCGGCGCGTTGGCGCGGCTGCACGTGCTGCTGACGCAACTGGACGATGCGGACACGGATGCTCGGCGGGCACACGTCAAATCCGTTCTGCTGGCGTCCGCCGGTGTGATGGGGCTGTTGCAGCGGTCGCCGCAAGCGGCCTTGGGGACACTACGGCCGGCGGCATCGGCGACCTATGCGCAGTCGTCCGACGACACCTGGATCAAGACCCTGTTGACTGAGCGTGAGCAGGCGCGTCGGGACCGTGATTTCGCCAAGGCGGATGCGCTGCGCGAGGAACTGGAGGCCGCAGGTTTCATGATCGAGGACACCCCTGCGGGTCCAGTGCTGCGGCCCACGGCGAGGGAGCCGGCATGAAACGCTGGCCCGCTCAACTGCTGGTGCTACTGGTACGCGGCTACCAGTTGTTCATCAGTCCAATGCTCGGCCCGCGCTGCCGCTTCCATCCCACCTGCTCGCAATATGCCATTGAGGCGTTGCGAACACATGGAGCGGTCAAGGGATCGTGGCTCACGCTTCGGCGCCTTGTGTGCTGCCATCCGCTGCATCCTGGTGGTTACGACCCTGTGCCGCCCAGCCGCTCCGACAAGGGAGGTGGCATGTGCTGATTCGCAAGCTATTCAGGTTTGAGAACGCCCACGTCGTGCGCGGATGCAGCACGCGGCGGTGCTCGCACTCCATCCACGGCCATTCGTACAAGGTCGAGCTGCTGTTGGAAGCGCATGCGTTCGACAACGGTCAGATGGTCTATGACTTCGGCCTGCTCAAAGGCCACGTGCGCGATCTGATCGACGCCTTCGATCATGCCGTTGCGCTTTGGGCAGGTGACGAACCGAACTACCTTGCAGCCATGCGCAGGCACTCCGAGCGATGGGTGCTGGTTCCGGTATCGCCGAGCGCAGAGCAGTTCTCGCGGTTGCTCTTTTGCCTGGCCGATGCGGCACTGACCCTCACCGACATGGCCAACGGTGAAGCCGACGTGCGGCTGCACTCGGTCATCGTCCACGAAACCGAAACCGGCTATGCACAGTGCTTTCGGGAAGATGCCGACAACCCGCGCATGGGCCACATCGACCTGAATGCCATCGAGTTCGCTCCGGCCATCACGGAGAAGTGGTGTGACCCCAGTCTTTTTGAACGAATCAAGCGCAGTCAACGCCTGTCCGCGCCAATGGTAGAGCCTGCATGATCCGAAAAAATCCGCGTGGTGATCTGCCACAGATCCATCCCAGCGCCTTCATCGATCCGACCGCCATCCTGTGCGGGCTGGTGGTCGTCGAGGAGAACGTCTTCGTCGGCCCCTACGCGGTGATCCGCGCTGACGAGATGGACGCCAACGGCCACATTGACCCCATCGTGATCGGCGCCCACTCCAACATCCAGGATGGCGTGGTGATCCATTCCAAGTCCGGTGCGCGGGTCACCATCGGGCAGCGTACCTCGATCGCGCACCGTGCCATCGTGCATGGCCCGTGCACGATCGGCAATGGCGTGTTCATCGGCTTCAACAGCGTGCTGTTCGACTGCACCGTCGAGGACGGCTGCGTGGTTCGCTTCAATGCCGTGGTCGATGGCTGTCATTTGCCTGCCGGATTCCACGTGCCATCGACCATGCGCATCGGACGCTCAACCGACTTGGCGACCTTGCCCAAGGTGTCGGTCGATGCCAGCGAGTTCTCCGAGGACGTGGCACGCACCAACAACGCGCTGGTGCTTGGCTACAAGGCCATCCAGAACGAGTTCTAACCACCACGAGAAAGAAGACATCCATGCCCACCACCCAAAGTGCCCTTATCGTCAGTGCCCATTCGGCCGATTTCGTCTGGCGGGCGGGCGGCGCCATCGCCAGCCACGCCAGGCGCGGCTGGAAGATCAAGATCGTCTGTCTCTCCTTTGGGGAACGCGGCGAGTCGGCCAAGCTCTGGCGGCAGGCCGGCATGACGCTGGAGAAGGTCAAGGCTGCACGCCAGGACGAGGCGCAGCGCGCCGCCGACATTTTGGGTGCGGATGTCAAATTCTGGGACATCGGTGACTATCCCATGCGTGTCAGCGACGAGACCCTGTTCCGGCTGGTAGATCTGTACCGCACCTTGCAGCCGGCTTTCGTGTTGAGCCATTCGGTGAAGGACCCCTACAACTTCGACCATCCGCTGGCCATGCACGTGGCCCAGGAGGCGCGCGTCATCGCCCAGGCCGAAGGCCACAACCCTGGCCAGAAGATTCTCGGCGCGCCGCCTGTCTATGCCTTCGAGCCCCACCAGACCGAGCAATGCGGCTGGGAGCCGAACACGTTCCTGGACATCACCGATGTGTGGGACACCAAGCGCCGCGCCATCGAGTGCATGGCCGGGCAGGAGCACCTGTGGCACTACTACACCCGCGTCGCCCAGCAGCGCGGCGTGCAGGCCAAGCGCAACATCGGCATCACCGCGGCACGCAACATCGAGTACGCCGAGGGCTTCATGCCGCTGACGCCTTCCGTGGTGGAGACATTGTGAGCACGGTCCTGACCTCTGACCCGGCTGCGGGATCGGCCTTGGCCATCACGGTGGCCCTGCCCGACGGGCAGCGGCGTGCGTTCGCCGGTCCTGTGTCGATCGCCGCCGTCGCTGCTGAAATCAGCACCGGGCTGGCCAGGAATGCCGTGGCGGGCAAGCTCGATGGCCGTCTCGCCGATGCCTGCGATGTGATCGACCACGATGCGGCCTTGCAGATCATCACGCCCAAAGAGGAGGAAGGGCTGGCCATCATCCGGCACTCCTGCGCCCACCTGGTCGGCCATGCCGTCAAGCAGCTCTACCCGGGCGCGAAGATGGTCATCGGCCCGGTGATCGACGAGGGCTTCTACTACGACGTCGCCTACGAGCGCCCATTCACTCCCGAGGACTTGGCCGCGATCGAGGCACGCATGAAGGCGCTGATCGCCAAGGACTATGACGTCATCAAGCGCGTGCTGCCGCGCGAAGAGGTGATCCGCATCTTCGCGCAGCGCGGCGAGGACTACAAACTGCGCCTGATCGAGGACATGCCCGCTGAGCAGCGGATGGGCCTGTACTTCCACGAGGAATACGTGGACATGTGCCGTGGCCCGCACGTGCCCAACACGCGCTTTCTCAAACACTTCAAGCTCACCAAGCTCTCCGGCGCCTATTGGCGTGGGGACGCGAAGAACGAACAGCTCCAGCGCATCTACGGCACGGCCTGGGCCGACAAGAAGCAGCTCGACGCCCACATCCAGCGCATCGAGGAGGCGGAAAAGCGCGATCACCGCAAGCTGGGCCGCGAATTGGACCTGTTCCACTTTCAGGAAGATGCGCCCGGTGCGGTGTTCTGGCACCCGGGCGGCTGGGCCGTGTTCCAGGAACTGATTGCCTACATGCGCCGCCGCCAGCAGGACGCGGGCTATGTGGAAGTGAACTCGCCCGACGTGATGGATCGCAGCCTGTGGGAGATTTCGGGCCATTGGCAGAACTACCGCGACCACATGTACACCTCCGAGACCGAGGACGGCCGCGCGCTGGCGCTGAAACCGATGAACTGCCCCGGCAGCGTGCTGCTGTACCGTCACGGCCTCAAGAGCTACCGCGATCTGCCCATCCGCATGGGCGAATTCGGCAAGGTGCACCGCTACGAACCTTCGGGCGCGCTGCACGGCCTGCTGCGCGTGCGCCATTTCACGCAGGACGACGCCCATATCTACTGCACGCCGCAGCAGATGGACGGCGAATGCCGTGAGGTCGCAGCCCTGGTGCTCGACATCTACCGCCAGTTCGGCTTCGAGGACGTGGGCATCAAGCTCTCGACCCGCCCTGACAACCGCATGGGCGACAACGCCACCTGGGACCTGCTCGAAGGCGCGCTGATCCAGGCACTGGACGGCATGGGGCTGGACTACCGGCTCAATCCCGGGGAAGGCGCCTTCTACGGCCCCAAGCTCGAATTCGTACTGCGCGATGCCATCGGCCGCGACTGGCAGTGCGGCACCCTCCAGGTGGACATGAACCTCCCCGAACGCTTCGGCATCGAATACGTCGATGAAGACGGCCAGCGCAAGCGGCCGGTCATGCTCCATCGCGCGCTGTTCGGTTCGCTGGAGCGTTTCACCGGCATCCTCATCGAGCACCACGCCGGCAAGCTACCCGCCTGGCTGGCGCCGGTGCAGGCCGTGGTGCTGTCGATCACGGAAGACCACGCCGCCTACGCGCGCGACGTGGCGCAGCTTTTGCGCGGCGCGGGCCTGCGTGCCGACGCTGATGTTCGCAACGAGAAGATCGGCTACAAGATTCGCGAGCAGACCATGCAACGCATTCCCTTTCTGCTGGTCGCGGGGGCCAAGGAGCGGGACACGAGCAGCATCGCCATCCGCAGCCGGGATGGAGAGGACTTGGGCGTGCTGCCTTTGACGCAAGCCGTTGCACGGCTGCTGCACGAAGCCCAGGCGCCGGACGCCGCCGCGCGCAGGGAGTCGCAACGCCGCCTGTGTGCCCGCCTCAACACAAAGGGCACTCCGTTCGGAGCCGCAGCCGACACAACGGGGGCCGTGCCGTGAGCGCTACTGGCACCGTGCCCGCACAGCCACCGGAGCGTCATGCCGATCTTCTGGTGCGGGGCGGGACCGTCATCACGCCCAGCGGCTCCGAACGCATCGACGTGGCCTGCGTGGACGGCCGCATCGTCGCGCTGGGCAACCTGCAAGGTGTCTGGAGCGCGGACACCACGCTGGACGCCGCCGGCCTGCATGTGCTGCCGGGTGTCATCGACAGCTGGGTGCATTTCCGCGAACCGGGCCTGACGCACAAGAAAACCCTGGAGGCCGGCACGCGCGGCGCGGTGCTGGGCGGCGTCACCGCCGTGTTCGAGTTGCCAAACACGAACCCGCTGACGCTGGACGCGGCGGATCTCCAGGCCAAACTCGATGCCGCCGTCGGCCGTACCTGGTGCGACGATGCGTTTTACATCGGCGGCTCGGCCGTGAATGCCGAGCGGTTGGCCGCGCTGGAGAACCTGCCCGGCTGCGCCGGCGTCAAGGCCTTCATGGGCAGTTCCTTCGGGGATCTGCTGGCCGATGACGACGACGTTTTGCGCCGCATCCTGCGCCACGGCCGGCGGCGAATGGCCGTGCACGCCGAGGACGAAGCGCGGCTGCGCGAACGCAAGGCACTGGCGGAAGCCAGCGGCGAAGTGCGTCAACACCCGCACTGGCGCGATGTGGACAGCGCGCTACTGGCGACGCAGCGCATCGTGCGGCTGGCCGAGGAAACAGGTCGGCGCCTGCACATTCTGCACGTCTCCACGGCCGAAGAAATCGCATTCCTGGCTGCCCGCAAGCGCCGCCTGACCGTCGAGGTGACACCCCACCATCTGAGCCTGCATGCCCCAGACTGCTACGAGCGCCTGGGCAGCCTCGTGCAGATGAACCCGCCAGTGCGGGAACGTCACCACCAGGAGGCACTGTGGCAGGCGATCCGAGACGGTGTAGTCGATGTCGTGGGCAGCGACCACGCGCCCCACACGCTGCTAGAGAAGGCCAGGCCGTATCCGCAGTCGGCCAGCGGCATTACGGGCGTGCAGACCTTGCTGCCGGTGATGCTCGACCACGTGCATGCCGGCCGGCTGAGCCTGCAACGGCTGGTGGACCTCACCAGCGCCGGCCCGGCCCGCATCTTCGGCATCGAGGGCAAGGGCCGCATCGCGCTGGGCTACAACGCCGATTTCAGCATCGTCGATCTGCAGGCGCGCCGCGTCATCCGCAACGACTGGATCGCCAGCGTCAGCGGCTGGACGCCGTATGACGCCCGGGCCGTCACCGGCTGGCCCATCCACACGGTGGTGAGGGGCGAGGATTCGCAACGAAGAGACGGGGCGTTTTGGCGCGCAAGGCGGGGGCGAGGGGGAGGCGTTCGGCCTCTCACCCTGAGCCCAGCCGGGCCCGTCCGTCGAAAGCCCGACCCCCCAAGACCGACCGTCGAAAGCCCGACCCCCCAAGACCGTCCGTCGAAAGCCCGACCCCCCAAGACCGTCCGTCGAAAGCCCGACCCCGACCCCGACCGACCGCCGACGCGCCGCTATTCGCTCCCGAATTCTGCCCCCATCTCCGTCCCGCGCCGCGCAGCCGCAGCTAGCGCCTCGGCGAACAGTCCGGAGAGGTCTCGAGCCTCCATCACTGCCAGCGCCGCAGCAGTCGTACCGCCTTTGGAGGTTACGCGCTCGCGCAATACCGACGGAGGATCGTCGGAGCGGGCCGCCAGCTCGGCTGCGCCAAGAAAGGTGGCGATTGTGAGACGACGCGCCTGGTCAGCATCGAGGCCCAGCGCCATACCGGCTGCCTCGATCGCCTCCATCACCCGAAACACATACGCGGGTCCGCTGCCGCTTACGGCGGTCACGACATCGAGCAGGCTTTCATCATTGACCCAGACAACCTCGCCCACAGCCTTGAGAATCCGCTCGGCAAGCGCTCGGTCATCCGTGCGCGACGCATCGAAGAGCGCCAGGCCGGTCACGCCACGACCGATCAGCGCCGGTGTGTTCGGCATGCTCCGAACGATGCGGCGATGCCCGCCCAGCCAGCGGGAAAGATCTTTGGAACGGATGCCCGCGGCGACGCTGACGACGAGTGGTCCGCTCAACAAAGCGGCGATCGAAAGTGCGACCTCACGCATCTGCTGTGGCTTGACGGCGAGGACGACGATTTCGGCCGAATCGAATGCCGCAGAGCAAGACGCGGAGTAGACCTCGACCGGCCAGCGAGTGGTGAGCACACTGCGCTGCGCCTCCGAAGGCTCGATCACGGCAATTCTGAACGTATTGCCAGACTCCGAAAGCAGCCCGCCGATCAGCGCGCTCGCCATGTTCCCGCCGCCCACGAATGTGATCTTCACCGCCGCTGCTCCTTATTGATTGGGGTCTTCCGCACGCAGCGGAGACACGCTGTCCCATCGACCGCAGCCCGGACACTGCCAGAAATACTGCCGCGCCCGAAAACCACACTGTCCGCAAACGTGCCGCGACTGCACCTGAGCCTGCTCGGCAATGAGCCGCTCAGAAAGACGCAACTCTTGCGACGACGCATTGGCTGGCTGATCGATCCGCCAGCGCAGCAGCCGAGCGAGACCTGCCAGACTCGGCGACCGACCGAGCACCTCGGCGGCCCAGTCCGACGCCGCCGGACCTTGTCCCTGTTCGAGCCGGGCGGCAAATCCTTGCAGGAACAACTCGGCAGAAGGGTACTTGGACCCATGACGATCCAGCGTCTCGATGGCCTGCTCGATACCGCCGCTGTCGCGGTGCGCGGCGACCCACCGCGCCGCCACCAGGTTGAAGTGGGCGGGTGCGATCGAGAGCAAGGCGCGCCAGATCTCGATCGCGTGAGCGGTTTCTCTGCGCGCAAGAGCAAGATCGCCGCGAAGCATGATCACACGCGGATGTTGCCCGTTTTGACGTTCTGCGCTTGCCAGATGATGCTCGACCACGCTGAAACGGTTCGGCTCAGGGCCACCCAGCGCGCGGGCGGCGAGCTCGCAGTGAAAATGGGCGACCCGAATGCGATCCGCCTCGGTACGGTCGGCCTCGTCAACCCTCTCGGACAAATCGATGGCACGGGCCCAGTCGCGCATCGTCTCGGCAATCTCGATTCGATGCCGCACCGCCCGCTCGGCGAAACTGCCTGTGGCAAGTCGCTCAAATGCCTGGTCAGCACGATCAAAGAGCCCAGCCTTCAGGAAATCCTGCGCAAGCTCAAAAAGCGCTTGCTCGCGGATGTGCGGCTCGAGGTCGGTGCGGTCAAGCAAATTCTGGTGGACCCGGATGGCGCGGTCCGTCTCGCCGCGTCGACGAAAGAGCTTGCCCAGGGCGAAATGCAGTTCGATCGTCTCCGGATCGATGCGAACGACATCCACGAAGGCGTCGACAGCACGGTCAGACTGATCGTTCAGCAGGAAATTCAGCCCGCGAAAGTAGGCGTCGGGGAGTGTCGGACGAGCCGTCTTTGTGCGAGACTCATGGCGGGCGGCCAGCCACCCCAGGGCAAAAAACAAGGGCAAGGACAGCAGCCAGAAGACGTCGAATTCCATGGTCGGTCAGCCGCAGCATACTTCGAGTGCGCCTAGGCCGGATCCCCCATCAGACACCCAGGGGCGTGGAAGCGCTGGCCGGCGGGGGCGCTATGGCAGGCAACTGCTCTTGAGAATCGCTCCCACCTGCGCCTGCCGCCCGCTTGTTCGCCAGACGGAGCTCTTTCCGAAGGTGGGCGATTTCCCGCCGGGCGCGAAACAGGGAAGGCACCGCAGCAAGCAGGCCCAAAACGGCTCCAATGCCCAGGAACGCCAGGAGAAAGACCACGAGCGGCGCGCGCCAGGAACTCGCATAGCCCGAGAAAAGGCGAAGCTCGACCGGCTCGGTGTTGGACAAGGCGAAGCCGAGGGCCAAGACGAACAGCCCAAGGTAAAAGATCCAGGAGAGGATTCGCATCCGCACGCTCCAGCTCTGAAAGTCCCGTTCAACGCCCGGGGCCCCGACACAACGGAAGAACCATCCGGGTGATCACGCCCTCGTCAGCGAGAGATCGACCTGTTCGCGGAGATCCTTGCCGGGCTTGAAGTGTGGCACACGCTTGCCCGGCACCAGCACTTTTTCGCCAGACTTGGGGTTACGACCGACTCGCGGCGGACGATATGAGACATCAAAGCTGCCAAAGCCGCGGATTTCGATCCTCTGGCCAGTCGCCAAGGTACTAGCCATCGCCTCAAGGATGGTCCTGACGGCGAATTCGGCGTCCTTGGCGACGAGCTGCGGAAACTGCTCGGCAAGTCGCTCGATGAGCTCGGAGCGAGTCATCGGATTGGACGCGTCCCCGGAGGCGCCCGCCGGCGGCAGCAAGCCGCCGGCAGCGTCCTCCGCACCATCCAGAGCGGCGCGACGCACCAATCACTCCCGGGGCGTATCGAGCTTTGCCCGCAACAGTGCACCGAGATTGGTGGTGCCGGTGGCAGCCCCACTTTCGGCTTGCATGCGCTGGAGCGCTTCAGCCGTCTCGACCGTATCCTTAGCCTTGACCGACAGGCTGATCGCACGATTCTTGCGATCGACGTTGATCACCATCGCCTCGACCTCGTCGCCTTCCTTAAGGTGATTGCGGGCATCCTCGACGCGATCACGCGAAATTTCCGATGCACGCAAATATCCTTCGACATCGCCGCCGAGGCTGACGGTCGCGCCCCTGGCATCCACCGACGTGACGACACCCTTGACGACAGCGCCCTTCTCGTGGCTCGCCGCGTAGTTGTTGAAGGGGTCACCATCGAGCTGCTTGATACCCAGAGAAATACGCTCACGCTCGGTATCGATGGCGAGCACCACCGCCTCGATCTCATCACCCTTGCGGAAATTGCGAACGGCTTCTTCGCCCACCTGACTCCACGAGAGATCAGAGAGATGAACCAGGCCGTCGATTCCACCGGGCAGTCCAATGAATACGCCAAAGTCGGTGATCGACTTGATCGATCCGCGGACCCGATCGCCCTTGCGATGGTTTTCGGCAAATTCCTGCCAGGGGTTGGGCCGGCACTGCTTCATGCCGAGCGAAATACGACGACGCTCCTCGTCGATCTCCAGCACCATCACCTCGGTCTCGTCGCCCAGGGCAACGACCTTGCCGGGGTTGACGTTCTTGTTGGTCCAGTCCATCTCGGACACGTGCACCAAACCCTCGATGCCGGGCTCGATTTCGACGAAAGCGCCGTAGTCGGTGATGTTGGTGACCTTGCCGAAAATGCGGGTGCTCTGGGGATAGCGGCGAGCGATGCCCACCCACGGGTCGTCTCCCAGTTGTTTGACGCCCAGTGACACCCGATTTTTTTCCTGGTCAAACTTGAGAACCTTGGCGGTGACCTCCTGACCAACCTGCAGGACCTCGGAAGGATGACGCACGCGACGCCAGGCCATGTCGGTGATGTGGAGCAGGCCGTCGATGCCACCGAGATCGATGAACGCCCCGTAGTCGGTGATGTTCTTGACCATGCCCGTGACGATCGCGCCTTCGCGAAGCGTCTCGAGGAGTTTGGCACGCTCTTCGCCCTGGGTGAGTTCCAGGATAGCCCGGCGCGACAACACGACGTTGTTGCGCTTGCGGTCGAGCTTGATGACCTTGAAATCGAGGGTCTTGCCTTCGAAGGGCGAGGTGTCCTTGACCGGACGGGTGTCGATCAACGAGCCCGGCAGGAAAGCGCGGATACCGTTGGTCATGACCGTCAGACCACCCTTGACCTTGCCGGTAATGGTGCCCGTTACGGGGTCCCCGGAATCGAGGGACTTTTCGAGGTTGATCCAGGCCGCGAGCCGCTTGGCACGGTCGCGCGACAGCCGGGTCTCACCGTACCCATCTTCGAGCGAGTCGATTGCGACCGTGACAAAGTCACCCTCGCTGACGTCGACCTCACCACGATCGTCGTGGAATTCCTCGATGGGGATGAAACTCTCGGACTTCAGACCGGCATTGACGACCACGTAGTTGTGGTCGATGCGGACCACCTCGGCAGTGATCACTTCGCCCTGACGCATCTCCTGACGCTTGAGCGATTCTTCGAAAAGAGCGGCAAAACTTTCGATGGCAGTAGTCAAGTGGATTTCCAATAGTCAAAAACGCGCCGACAGGTCGTCGATAAGGGCCGGCTACCGATGAGCTTCAGGCCCTGGCGTGAACATGACGTACACGCCGAATCGCGAAATGCCAGCGGAGTTGGTCATCAGTCGACCCGCAATGACGGATCGACCCCCTTCGCTGTCGAACCCACCCTGCCGAAAGCAACTCGGTCAGGAGGCTCTGATCCTGCGCCAGGCTTCCAACACCGAATGAACCGTCTGTTCGACGTCAAGCGAAGTGGAATCGATCTGCAGGGCCCCTTCCGAAACCGCAAGCGGCGCAAGCGCCCGGGTGCTATCCCGCACGTCGCGCTGTTCGAGATCACGTAAGAGGGCGGAAATGTTAGCCGAAAAACCTTTTTCGATCAACTGCTTATACCGCCTCTCGGCTCGCGCCTGGGCACTCGCCGTCAGAAAAATCCGCAACTGCGCATCCCGAAACACCACTGACGCCATGTCGCGCCCATCGGCGACCAAGCCCGGCCACTGCCGAAACGCGCGCTGGCGCCCGAGCAGCGCCTGCCGCACGGCCGGCAGCACCGCAATTCGCGAGGCGGCCTCACCGACCGCCTCGGCACGAATCGCGTCGGTGACATCCTCGCCGGCCAAATTGATCCGCCCGCTGGCAAACTCGATCGCAAGCTGCGACGCAACCGCTGCGACGGCCGACTCGTCAGCCGGATCGACGCCCGCACGCGTCGAAGCAAGTGCGGTCAGGCGATAGAGCGCCCCAGAATCGAGATAGTGCCAGCCAAGGGCTTCGGCCACACGCTGCGCGACCGTCCCCTTGCCCGAGGCAGTCGGACCATCGATCGCAATAACTGGCACCACCACGTGCTCGGCCGATAACGCCGCTCGGTCATCGATAGGGGATTCGTCTCTGCCCGGCGGCGCGCTCATGGGCGGGCATCGATTGCAAGGCCCGCGGCCCGGGCGAGTTCGACGAAACCCGGGAACGACGTGGCGACGTTGGCCGTATCGTCGATGAGGACCGTATCGCTTGCCCGAAGCGCCGCCACCGCAAACGACATCGCGATCCGGTGATCGCCATGGGAATCGATCCGACCCCCTCGAAATACCGGTGCAGCGGGGTCAAATGCGGCCGGCCGGCCGATGATCACCATGCCATCCTCGGTGGGTGTGGCGTCGACGCCCAGCGACTGCAGCCCCTGGGCCATCACCGCGATCCGATCCGATTCCTTGACCCGCAACTCCTCCGCCCCGGTCACGCGGGTTCGACCCTCGGCACAGGCCGCCGCCACGAATAGCACTGGAAATTCGTCGATGGCGAGCGGGACGAGTTCGGGCGGAACATCGATCCCGCGCAGACGCGCGTGCCGAACCCGCAGATCAGCCACCGGTTCGCCGCCCACCAGGCGTGGGTTGATCTCCTCTATGTCAGCACCCAT
>Ga0169931_10002548_pt1 | contig 29627 bp, 25 predicted proteins | sample Kivu_15m_20L_FD_129675 | JGI IMG/M metagenome (GOLD analysis project Ga0169931, IMG submission 129675) | Freshwater microbial communities from Lake Kivu, Western Province, Rwanda to study Microbial Dark Matter (Phase II) - Kivu_15m_20L... | ecosystem: Environmental > Aquatic > Freshwater > Lake...
CCGGCCTGCGAATGGGTGTGCAGCACCGCACCGGCCCCTGTGCAGCGCACGATCTGCAGATGCAGCAGGGTCTCGGCGCTGGCCCGGCCCTCACCCGCCAGAACCTCTCCCTGCGCATCAACCAGCAGCAGCTCCTGCGGCTGCACCAGGCCTTTGTCGACTCCGCTCGGCGCCATCAGGAGCTGCAGCGGTGCCTGGCTCACCACACAGCTGAAATTGCCGCCGGTGCCATCACACCATCCGCGCTGATGAATGCGGGCCATCACGCCGCAGAGTTCTCTGGCCAGCTCGCTGTGCCGCGACGTCATGGAAGGCGCAAGCCCGGCATGGCGCAGGGGTGGTTCAGAGCGGGTGGCAGGCGGATCGATCACGGCCAGGGGATGGTGAATGGGAGTCTTCCTGAAGCATGGGGGATGGCGCGCACTCAGCGCTGGCAGCTGCTGCACCAGTGGGTGCTGCGGCCCGACAGACGATCCCGCTGAATCGGCGCACCGCAGGTTGGGCAGGGAAGACCGGCTCGTCGGTAGACGCTGGCCTTGCCTCCATAGTTGCCGTTGGTGCCCGTGAGGTCCCGGAAATCGCTGAAGGTGGTTCCGCCGGCACCGATGCTGGCCTCCAGCACCGCCACCAGGGCCTGGCGGAGCCGTTCGAGGGCTGGCCGGCTGAGGCGACCGGCGGGGGTGTGGGGATTGATGCGTGCAGCAAACAGCGATTCATCGGCATAGATGTTTCCCACCCCCGCCACCAGCGCCTGATCCAGCAGGGCGCTCTTGATCGGACGGCTGGTGCCCCGCAGCCGCTCCTTCAGATAGGGGGCACTGAACGCTTCATCGAAGGGTTCCGGCCCGAGGCGGGCGAGCCCGGTGATCACACGCTCGATCGGCCAGCGCGGCGGCACCCACCACATCTGGGCGAAGCTGCGCACATCGATGAAGCGCAGTTCCTCGCCCTGATCACTCCAGATCCGCAGCCGCGTGTGCGGCCCTGGTTCGGGCTGGCTGACGCCTTCGGCGGGCTGGCTCTCCGCTGCGCCCGGCAGCCAGAGGAACTGGCCGGTCATGCGCAGATGCACCCCCCAGTGGCCGGCCTCCTGCTGGGCCCCATCCTCCAGGGCAGCGGTGAGGTATTTGCCCCTGCGCTGCCAACCGCGGATGGTGGTGTCGCGCAGACCCAGGCAGAACAGGGCAGGGTCGGGCGGAAAGGCCACGGCCCGCTGGCGAATCACCTCCACCCGGGCGATGCGCATCCCCAGGGTCTGCTGCTCCAGCCCCCGGCGCACGGTCTCGACCTCCGGCAGTTCGGGCACGGGCTGCTGCGTTCTGGCTGAACGGCGATGCTGCCATGCCCGGGAGGTTCTGCTGCAGCCGGCAGGGGATCAGGCCTTCTCGAGCTCGGCTTCAGCGAAGTTGTTGGTGTTGATGCCGCCTTCGGAGCCGCTGAAACCGTTGTAGTTGACCTTGTCGAAACGCACGACAACGGGATAGCGGATGCCTGAGGTGTCGACCGAGGCCACGGTGCCGACCTCATTGAACCAGTAGGACTCGGGGCGCTTGATGCGCACTTTGTCGCCGCGGGAGATGGCCATCGCTGCTGGATCGGGTCGGGAGACGTTCGGGTTGACCCTACCTTCGGCTCAGCTGGCGCAAGGCGCGGGTGTCACGAATCGTCGTTTGTGCCGGGTCCATCGGAGCGGCGCCTTCGGCCCGTGCTCCAGGGCCAGAGCCGCGCGGCTCCAGCGGATCTGCCGGCCTTTCCGCGGGCCCCCGCTGCGGAAGCGGAGGACGCGGGGATTCGGCTGCCTGGAACGGGCTGCGGGCTGCGAGCACGGAGCTTCGGGCTGCGAGCACGGGGTTGCGGCCTGCTGGCACCGGGCTGCGAGCACGGGGTTGCTGCCTGCGGGCGACGGGCTGAGGCTGCGGGGACCGGCCTGCGGCCTGCGGCTGAGGACGTTCTCAAGGTGGCAGCATCGCCCCACTCCTGCCCCCAGCGCCATGGTTGCCCCCGAGGCTCCTGTGCTCAGCCTCGATCTGCCCGATCCCGAGCGGGATGATCTGAGCACCATCGAATTCCTGGCCCGCCTTGAGGAGGCCTGGGCCGTGTGCGACCGCTTCGATCTGCAGACCGAGATCTGGCGCGGCCGCATTCTGCGGGCGGTTCGCGACCGCGAGAAACGCGGCGGCGACGGGCGCGGCGCCGGTTTCCTGCAGTGGCTGCGGGAGCGGGAGATCAGCAAGACCCGGGCCTACACCCTGATCCAGCTCGCCGAATCGGCCGACAGCCTGGTGGGCGGTGGCCTGCTGGAGGAGGAGAGCGTGAATCTCTTCTCGAAGCGCGCCTTCCTCGAGACCGCCCAGGCGGATCCGGAGGTGCAGCAGATGATCAGTGAAGCCGCCAACGAGGGTCTGCCGATCACCCGCAAGCAGGTGCGCCGCCTCAGCGATGAGTTTCTGGCCGCCACGAGTCCCCTGCTGCCTGAGGAGATCCGCCAGCGGACCGCCGAGAATCTGCTGCCGCCAAGGGCCGTGGCCCCTCTCGTGAAAGAGCTGGCCCGGCTTCCCGATGAACAGCAGGAGGATCTGCGAGCGGTTTTGCGCGATGAACCGGAGCTCGAGCGGGTGAAGGAGGTGACCAACACCGCCCGCTGGCTTCAGAAGGCCGCGACCGCCAGCCTCACGGTGCGGGCCTTCCAGCAGGGAGACCTGGACTTCGAGAAGGCGCTGCAGGAGGCCCGCCGCCTGGATGTGCTCGGCCTGCTCTCCGATGCGGTGGCGCAGGCGCAGACGCTCGAAGCCGCCGTGTTGCGCCTGCACACCAGCTGGCGCAGGCTCGGCGGCCTGCAGGAGCGTCTCTGGGTGGAGAGCGGCAGCAGCACCCCCCATCTGCGGGAGCTGCTCACGGCCCTCCAGTCGCTCAGCGGCAGCACCCTCCGCGTTTCCCTGGGGGAACTGGCCGGTGGCAAGAGGGTGAGGCTGCAGCTGGTGGAGGAGGCCGCCGACCGGTTGGAGGCGCCTCCGCTGCCCACGCTGCCAGTCGCCTCCCTCCCGACTCCATGAACCCGTTCGCCCTCCACCGCTGGTGGCGGTAGGGTTGGGGCGACACCACGGATAGGGGATGGGGCCGGTGTCGCGGGGCGGATCGAAGGCAGCGGCGGCCCGGGGGAGCAGCGAGGCCGGCCAGGCTCCGGCTGCCGCCGAACCTTCCCAGCCGCAGGAGGAGCTGGCCGAAGCGGCTGGCGAGCCGGCGGATCCCCTTCTCCAGGCCCTGCACGAGCACTTCGGCTGGGATGCCTTCCGGGAGGGTCAGCGGCCCGTGGTGGAGGCCCTGCTGGCGGGTCGCGACTGCCTGGCCGTGCTGCCCACGGGCGCCGGCAAGTCGTTGTGCTTCCAGCTGCCGCCGCTGGTGCGCGGAGGCCTGGTGGTGGTGGTGTCGCCCCTGGTCGCCCTGATGCAGGACCAGGTGAAGCAGCTGCGACAGCGGGGAATCGCAGCCGCCTGCCTGCACGGCGGCCTGGCACCTCAGGAGCGGCGGCGCCTGCAGCAGGAGCTGAACGACCAGCGCCTCCGCCTTCTCTACCTGGCGCCGGAGCGGCTGCAGGCGGAGGCGACCCGCCAGCTGCTCGACGACAGCCTCGCCGCCGGCAGGCTGGTGGCTCTGGCCGTGGATGAAGCCCACTGCATCAGTGCCTGGGGCCACGATTTCCGGCCCGACTACCGCCGCCTCGGCCGACTCCGCGCCCTCTGCCCCGGGGTGCCCCTGGTGGCGCTCAGCGCCACGGCCGCCCCCCAGGTGCGGGCCGACATCATCCGCCTGCTGCAGCTGCGACAGCCGCTGATCCAGGTGTGCTCCGCGCGGCGCGGCAATCTTCAGTACGGGATGGAGCGCCGCCCTTCCGATCCGCTGCCCAGGGTGCTGGAGGAACTGAGCGGGGCGCGGGGTGCCGTGCTGATCTACGCGCGTACCCGCCGCTCGGTGGAGGACTGGGCCGCTCGCCTGGTGGCGGCGGGGGTGGCGGCGATCGCTTATCACGCCGGCATGGACCCCGAGAGCCGCAGCCTGGCCCTGGCCTATTTCCAGGAGCATCCGGCTCCGGTGCTGGTGGCCACGGTGGCCTTCGGCATGGGCGTCAACCGGCCGGATGTGGGGCTGGTGCTGCATCTCGATCTGCCCGCCAGCCCTGAGGGATATCTGCAGGAATCCGGCCGGGCCGGGCGGGATGGATGGCCGGCCCGCTGCCTCGTTCTCTTCGATCCCGCCGACAGACAGAGCCTGGCCAGGGCGATCCGGGCCTCAGCGGCCTCGCCTGGATCGGCGGGTGCGGACGCGCCGCTGCAGGATCAGGCCCAGCGTCAGCTGCGCAGGATGGAGGCCGTGGCGGAGGGCGAGGGCTGCCGGGAGCAGGCCCTGCTGCTGGCGGTGGGGGAACTGGTGGAGGCCTGCGGCCGCTGCGACAACTGCCTCGGCCATCCGCGAGGCCGCGACTGGTCGGCGCAGGTGCATCGGGTGCTGGCCGCGCTGGAGCCGGCGGAGGGCCGCTGCGGCGACCTGCGCCTGCTCAGTGAGCAGCTCAGCCGCGACCATGGCGGCAATGTTGCGGAGTGGGGCTGGATCGTGCGGCGGCTGGTGCAGGAGGAGCTGCTGCGCGAAAGCGACGACGGTGCCCAGCGGCTCTGGGTGCGGCCCTCCGGGCTGCGCTATCTGCGTGATCCCTGGCCGCTGCGCTGGGCTGCCTGAGGCTCAGCTGGCGCGGCTGCGGCAGAGATCGCTCACCAGCCGCTGCTCGAAATCAGCCTGGGGACTGTCCCAGGTGCGCCAGTCGCCGGCCACGCTGGTGGCGTTGAGCTTGCGGGCGCCGCAGTTGATCGCCAGATAGAGGGTGTCGCCCTTGGCATTCATCACCGGGGCCACCAGGCTGCCGCCCATGGGCTGCCAGCCCGACCAGTCCACCCGGAGAGGGCCGTAGCGGCGCCAGTCGGCACTGCTGAGTGGCGCTGAGGCTGAGGCTGCCGGGCTGGCGGTGGCCGCTGGCGCGCTCGCCCGGGCGATGGTGGTGGCGGCTGGTGCGCTCGCCCGGGCGGTGGTGGTGGCGGCCACGGCTGGGGAGAGCGATCGGCGGGGGGTGAAGGACGGGCGGGCGGCCTCCGCTGTTGTCGACGCTGAGCTGGTGGGGGATGCCGACGCGAGGGCTGCCGGAGGCTGGGATCGGGCGGCCGCGACGGTTTCCGGAGCCTGGGATCGGGCGGCCGCCGCCGGCGCCGGGGTGGCCTGGGCGGTGGCGATGATCTGCGGGGTTGGCGTGGCGGCCTGCGAGCCAGGATCCTTCGCAGGGGTGGATGCGATCCGCTCGCTCAGCGGTTGTGACGGGCGGGCGGCCGCCTCGGTGGCCCTGGAGACCGGAGCCGTGGCGGGCACCGCTGCCCTCGGGGCCGGAGCGGGCCGCGGTGCGGGGGCGCTGGCGCTGGCCGGCCGCGGGGCGGGGGCGGCGGGGGCGGATCCCTTCAGCTTCAGGCGCCGGCCCACCTCCACATGGTTCGCATCGTCGAGCTGATTGATCGCCACCAGCCGGCTCATCGCCACGCCGTAGCCCTCGGCGATCTCCGAGAGGCTCTCGCCGGGCTTCACCACATGAACGGCGGAGCCGCGCGGATAGGTGGGGGCGGGCGGCTGCGGGCGGCCGGTGACCCGGAGCACCTGGCCGATCTCCACGTGATCGGCTCTGCTGATGCCGTTGAGCGCCATCAGCTCGCTGAGGCTCATGCCCTGGCGGGACGCGATCTCCGAAAGGGTGTCGCCCTCCTGCACCCGCACGCTTCCGGTGGCCCGGGCGCTGGCGCTGCTGCTGCGGGCATGTCCCGGCAGCTTCAGCACCTGCCCCACCTCCACATGATCAGCCCGGCTGATGCCATTGAGCTGCATCAGCCGGCTGAGGCTGACGCCATGGCGATCGGCGATCTCGGAGAGGGTCTCCCCGGGCTTCACGGTCACCTGTGCGGCGAGCACCGGCAGCGGGAGCATCAGGGCGAGAACCAGAGCGGCGAGGGAGCGGCGCATGGGCACTCAGGGATGGCTGGCGGCACGTTAAGGGCCGTGGGCGGGCTCGCCCAGCCCCCCCGGAAGATTCGGATGCACGGCGCCGGGCAGCGTGCTTCAGCCCAGCAGGCGGCGCACCAGGGCCAGACGGTTGCCGTAGGGCGGGTAGCGGAACCGCAGATCCGGCCGGAAGGGCCGCCGCATCACACTGCGCTGATGCGAGAAGGTGAGGAACCCGGCCTCGCCGTGGTAGGTGCCCATGCCGCTGGCGCCCACCCCGCCGAAGGGCAGGTTCACCACCCCGGCCTGCACCACCACATCGTTGAAGACCACGCTGCCGGAGCAGCTGCCGGCCAGAAGCCGGCGGCGGGCCGCTTCGCTGCTGCTGAACAGATAGAGGGCCAGGGGACGTTCACGGCGCCGCACCCGCTCCAGTGCATCCTCGAGATCGGCCACGCAGACCAGCGGCAGCAGCGGCCCGAAGATCTCCTCCTGCATCAGCGGATCGTGCTCGGGATCATCGACGGCGATCAGGGTGGGAGCGATCCTGCGGCGCGCCGGATCGCACTGGCCGCCGGCCAGCACCCGCTCGCCAGCGCCCTCGAGCAGACCGCGCAGGTGATCGAAGCGGGCCTGGTTCACGATCGCGCCGAGATCCGGGCTGGCCAGAGGCTCCTCGCCGTAGAGGCGTGCGAACTCGGCACGGATCGCCGCCACCAGCGCCTCGCGCCGCTCGGGCACCACCAGCACATGATCGGGGGCCACGCAGGTCTGCCCCGCGTTGAGACCCTTGCCCCAGGCGAGCCGCCGGGCCGTGATCGTGATGTCGGCATCGTCGAGCACGATCGCCGGGCTCTTGCCGCCCAGCTCCAGGGTGACCGGCGTGAGCGTCTGCGCCGCCGCGGCCATCACCAGCGAGCCCACCCGCGATCCGCCGGTGAAGAAGATGTGGTCGAAACGCTCCTCCAGCAGGCGGGCGGCGGTGGCGCCGTCGCCGAGCACCACCTGCACCACCTCGGGCGGGAAGTGGCGGGGGATCAGCTCTGCGATCAGGGCGGCGGTGCGGGGCGCCTGCTCGGAGGGCTTGAGCACGGCGGTGTTGCCGGCCGCCAGGGCGCTCACCAGCGGGTGGAGGCAGAGCTGGAAGGGATAGTTCCAGGGGCCCAGGATCAGCACGCACCCCAGCGGAACCGGTTCGACCGCCGCCCTGGCGGGCAGGGCCCAGAGCGGCAGGCCGATGCCGCGGGGGCGCATCCAGCGGCCCAGATGTCGGCGGGTGTGCTGCAGCTCGTGGCGCACCGCCACCAGCTCGAAGTAGGCCTCGGTGGCGGGCTTGCCGAGGTCTTCAGCGAGGGCGGCCATCACCGCCGGCTCGTGTTGCGCGAGCAGGTCGTCGAGACGGCTCAGCTGCTCCAGGCGCCAGGGTAGGGAGCGCGTTTCGCCGCGGCTCACGGGCTCCCGCATGCCGGCGATCGTCACCGGCAGCGTGAGATCAGGGATGGGTTCCGCTGGAGCCTGCAGGGCCATGGAGCATCGGGGCGCTGGCGACACGCTGGCAGAGCGGGCGGACGGCTGCGGGGCGGTGGCGTGGCAGGATCCATTCTGCGGCGAAAGGGTGTCTCCCGCTGTGCGGAGCGGGCACCCACCGGCCCCGGCCCTGCCTCTGCTGCCATGGTTGATCTCCTCCCCTCCCAGGAACCGGCAGGCACGCGCATCACCCAGGCCAGCGTGCTGCGTGTGCCGGTGCCGAAGCTCCGTTATCACCAGCGTCGTCCGGAGCATGGGGCCGGGTCAGGCCCCGAGAGGATCGATGGGCCCGGGATGCCCGAGCACCATGTGCTGCACCGCACCCTCGATTTCTGAGCCACCCGGCTGGAGAGGCGTTTCAGGCTGCACGCGCCGCATGGGCTGCTGGCTCAGCGATCCAGGCCGGCGGCCGGCGGGCCGGCCAGGGTGCGCTCCATGCGGTTGAGATGGGCGAGGCCCACGTGCAGGCTCTCGCAGAGCAGGCAGGTGGAGCCGAGGCACACCTGAAACAGATCGATGCCGCGTCCGGGGTGGCTGCGGATCGTGCCGCCGCGGGGTCCGACATGGAGCAGCTGCTGAGACATGGAGGGAGGTCTGCTGGCGGCCACGGTGCCGCGGCCAGGGTAAGGCCGCCATGGGTGGATGCACCGATTCGCGTCGGATAGCCGCACAGCAGCGGCCCTGTAAGAAAGTCGAGGCCTTCGCGCTACCATTTGCAACGAACCTTCACAAAGGCTGTCCGACCATGTTCACGCTTGAGAGAGCCTCGAAGATCTTCCCCGACACCCTCTCGGCCGATGTGGTGCCGGCGATCACCGCCCGCTTCCGGCTGCTCAGCGCCGAAGACCAGCTGGCCCTGATCTGGTACGCCTACCTCGAGATGGGGCGCACGATCACGGTGGCCGCCCCCGGTGCCGCCCGCATGCAGTTCGCCGAGCCGGTGCTGAACCAGATCAAGGCGATGAACTTTGCCGAACAGAGCCAGGCGATGTGCGACCTGGCCAACCGCAGCGATACCCAGATCGGCCGCTCCTACGCCACCTGGTCGGTGAACATCAAGCTGGGCTTCTGGTATCAGCTGGGCGAATGGATGGCCGCCGGCCTGGTGGCACCGATCCCCGAGGGCTATCAGCTCTCCGCCAACGCCTCCGCGGTGCTGAACTCGGTGAAGCAGGTGGATCAGGGGCAGCAGATCACGCTGCTGCGCAATTTCGTCGTCGACATGGGCTTCGATCCTGAGAAGGGCGAAGGCCAGCGCGTGATGGAACCGGTGACGGCGCCGACGCCGGAGGAGCAGCGCAAGAGGGTGTTCATCGAGGGGGTGATCAACCCCACGGTGGTGAGCTACATGGACCTGCTCAACGCCAACGACTTCGACAACCTGATCGAGCTCTTCCTGCCCGACGGCGCCCTGCAGGCTCCATTCCAGAAGCCGATCGTGGGCCGCGAGGCGATCCTGCGCTTCTTCCGCGAAGACTGCCAGAACCTGCGCCTGCTGCCCGAGCGGGGCTTCTCCGAGCCCACCGAGGAGGGCTTCAACCAGATCAAGGTCACCGGCAAGGTGCAGACCCCCTGGTTCGGTGCCGGCATCGGCATGAATGTGGCCTGGCGCTTCCTGCTCAACCCCGAAGGCAAGATCTACTTCGTGGCCATCGATCTGCTGGCTTCGCCGGCGGAGCTCCTCAAGCTCGCCCGTTGAACCTCACCCGTACCGGCAGCGGCTCCCAGCGGGGGTTGCTGCTGGCGGCGCTGATCCTGCTGGGCTGGCTGGTCTCCCTGATCGGCCTGCTCAGGCTTGATCTCAGCACACTGGCCGGCCCCTCGATCCTGATCCCTGCGGCGCTGGCAGTGCTGCTGCGAACCCTGTTGCAGACGGGATTGTTCATCGTCGGCCACGACGCCATGCATGGCGTGCTGATGCCCCAGGCACGGCGCTGCAACGACCGCCTCGGCGCTCTGGCGCTGGCTCTCTATGCGGCGCTGCCCTACCGGGCCTGCCGCCGCAACCACCAGCGCCATCATCGCTGCACGGCGAGCGTTTCTGATCCCGACTTCCACCCCGAGCCCGCTGCCGGCTTCCTCGGCTGGTACGTGCGCTTCATGGCGGGCTACCTGAGTGCGGCCCAGATGGGCAGGCTGCTTGCCGCCTGGGCGCTGCTCGCCCTGCTGGCCCGCGGCCTCAGCCCCACGGGCCCGCTCAACGTGCTGCTGTTCTGCACGCTGCCGCTGCTGCTCAGCTCCCTGCAGCTCTTCGGCTTCGGCACCTACCTCCCCCATCGGGGCCAGCGCTCCGGCCCGGGGAGGGCGGCTGCCGATGCCCCCGCCAGCCTGAACCTGCCGGGCTGGCTGTCGCTGCTGGCGTGCTTTCACTTCGGTTACCACCTCGAACACCACCAGAACCCCGGCCTTGCCTGGTTTGAGCTGCCGGCCCAGCGCCGGCGCCGGCTGGCCCTCGCGCCGGCGGGAGCGCCTGCCTAGCCTCGCCTGGAAGGTCCGAGGCACTGATGAGGAGCAACACGATGATGGAAACGCGGGTTGAAGGCTGGACGACCACGGAGCAGGCCGTGGCGCGCGAGGCGTTCGAGCGGGCCTATGCCCGTGCCGTGGAGAAGCTGGTGGCCACGGTGCGCAGCCGGGCAGGCGAGCTGAGCACGGCGGAATCGGTGTGGCAGCTGCACGATTTCCTGAGCATTGAACGCCACACGATCGAGGGACGCTTCGATTTCCGCTTCGAGGGATTGCTGTTCGTGTTCGCCAGCCTGGTGAAGGATCAGCTGCTGCAGGTGGAGGAACTCTCCGGCCTGGAATCCGAGAAGCTGGCGAAGATCAGCGCGATGGCGAAGTTCTGAGGCCTGAGTGCAGGCGTGAGCCCGATCGGCAGCCTGTTCACAGCCAACCAGTCCGCAGCGGAGTGATGCCAGCCTGCAGCAGATTGTGGTTGCACGCCAGGATGTCTTCGTGATGCCTGTAGCTTCCTGAAGACTTCGCTCTCTGGATTGATGAAGGTCATGGCATGGTCTGGTGTTATGGGACTTCTTCTCCCTTCCCTGCTGCCGCTGCTGAGCGATGTGGCCAAGGCCCAGGATCAGAAGACGGATGCACCTGTGGCGCAGCCTGGCTGGTACGCAGCGATCGGCGCGGGTGCAGCCTGGCCTGCGAATCCATCGGCAAGCTTCAGGGAGAGCGGTTCACTCGAGGAGATCGATATGCCTTGACCGGTTCCACATCAGCCTCTCTTTCGGGCGGGGCCGCGGTGGAGGTTGGCGTGGGGTATGACTTTGGATCCAATCTGCGATCCGAACTGAGCTATGTCTTCACCCGGCCATCGCTCAACAGCAGCTCGTTTCAGGGTCAGGTGCAGGCCGCTGGGCTCGCGATTCCCTTTGCTGGCAATGTGAGTGGCGAAGGCTCGGCCAACAGCAACAGCATTTTGATCAGTGGCTATTACGATATCCCCACAAACTCCCGGTTCAGGCCCTATCTGGGCGCAGGCATCGGCTGGACCAACGTTTCCATTCCCTCCCAGGCCTTTGCCGGTGTTCTTCAGATACCCACCGGTAATGCCGCGGTGATGGCTCAATTGAATGGCGGCAATGCCAGCGCCTTCGGCTATCAGGCCAAGCTGGGTGTCAGTTACCTGGCCTCAAGCAAAACCGATTTTTTTCTAGAAGGTACCTACCAGGGCAACACGGGCGTGACCATTCAATCACTGAGTCTTGGGGCGCTCAACCAGTTTGGCGTGAGGGCGGGGATTCGCTATCGCTTCGGTGGTTGAGTTGTTTTGACTGGTCATCATTCAGAGCTTGTGCTGTTGGCTGCTCCTGGTACCTGGCCTCAGCGGCAGGCCGCAAGGGCTGATGGAGAGGGGGGGCTTTCGCCGGGCGGCGGCTACCAGCCGAGCCGAGGCAGCAGCGATGTCGTCTGCTTTGCTGCCATGACCGCCGACGGCTGGTGCATCAACGACAAGCGCGCGCGAATCTGCGCTTGGTGATGGCTACTTCTGTATTCCATGGAGAAGCCCATCAATCAGAAACAGCAGATCGAAAGCCAACATCATCGCTTGCACAGAGCACAACAGTCTCGACCCTGCGATTCACGGATGCGCCAGGCGCAACCGAGCAGGTGGCTGGCCGCCTCGGCGCCATCGCCGGCGTGCTGGGCTCAGCGGATCGCCGGAGCCAGCTGGGTGATGAAAATCTGGCTGACCCCTGTGACCATGAACTGAACGCCCATCGCGGCCACCATGAGACCCATCACACGCATCAGGATGTTGAGCCCGATCGGGCCCACGACTGCTTTGAACCAACGACCAACCAGAAAGATCGTCAACACAACAACTGAGAGCAGGAACGAGCCCAGGAGCATGGCTCCACCATCATGATCAGCGCGATCTTTCGCGGCATACAAGACCACATTGGCAATCACTCCTGGCCCCACCAGCAAGGGCATAGCCAGGGGGATCACAATTTTCTGAAACACCGTTTCCGCCTCTTTCAGTTCGCTCACCCCCGTGCCAGCTCCCGACACCTGAAGGTCTGAATCGCCGTCGTCGCCGGATACAATCTTCAATCCCATCAACAGCAGGAGAATGCCTCCGGCGATACGGAAAGCATCCATCGAAACACCCAGGAACTGCAGGATGCTCTCACCAACAAATAGAAAGACCACCAGCAGTGCCAGCACCGTGAGCGACACGAACAGGGCCACGAGGCGTTGGACAGCGCGGCTCTCCCGTGCTGTGAGAGCCATAAAGATCGGCAGCACTCCCAGGGGATTCATCAAGGCAAAGGTGGTGATCATAAAATTGATCAGTTCCGATCCATTCATTGCAGGAGCGCTAGTTGGTTCAGCATAATCCAGCCCCAAATCCGTCGCAAGCACCGCAGCCAGCCACGACCCTCCCAGCAGCCATGAAGCGATGCTGACCACGCCTACAATCTGCGGCATTGATTGGCCCTTCAGGTTGCCCTATGTCGCCTGGCCATGGCAGGGACGGCCAGAGGTCCAGCAGGAGCCGAGCAGAGTGGCTCACTGTTGCGTGCCTGGCGTGCATTCCCCTGTCAGGCCCCGCTCAACCGATTCTGGCTCGACCAGTTGACGCGATCAGACCATCACAGGCACAACCCGTGGCGCAGGCCCCCCCTGGTGAAGCCAATTCTTCTCTCCATGCAGCCTCTGCCAATGCCTTCTCTTTGAATGGCTGGATCAAGCCACCGGAATGGCTCGACCTGCAGCTGCGACTGGATGCCCAGCCCCTGGCCAATCCCAGTGGCGGCCTGGAACAGAGCGCCAGCTGGATGCAGCAGCTCACCCTGGATCTGAAGCTGGGCCCAGGCCTGGACCGGCCCTTGGCCGAATGGCGGGAGAGCGACCACTGGCGCGGCCACCTGGAGCTGGGCCTGTTCAGCGGCCAGCCCAGCTGGTGGCAGCAGATCGGTGCGGCCTTCCCCCTGCAGGCCACCGCCAGCCCCCAGGGCCTCTGGCTCACCGAGGCGAGTGTGGAGCGCCGCGCCGGCAGGGGCGAGCTGGCCCTGAAGGCCGGGCTGTTCGCGCTCGACCCGGACTGGGTCACAGCGCCGGTGCTGAATGCCTACGTGCATTCGGCGCTGGACAACAGCCTCAACCTGAATGTGGACGGCCTGCCGCTCAATCCGGCGGTGGCCCCCGGGCTGCAGGTGAGCTGGACGCCGGGCGGCGGCGGGCAGTGGGGCAGCTGGCAACTTGGCGGGTTCTGGCTTGATCCGGTGGACGAGCTGGCAGGTCTGTTCGGTGTGCAATCCGGCCTGGTGAAGGTGCGTGGCAGCGCCCAGCTGCTGCAGTGGCGCTACGAGCGCCTGCCGGGCTGGAGGCAGGCCCACACGCCGCTGGCCCACCCCGGCGGCCCGATGCCGCGCCTGCTGCCGCCGCCTCTGCTGCAGCTGGGCGGTCTGGCCGTGGTCTCCCACCAACCAGACGGCAGCACCGCCGCGCTCACGGGCACCCTCACCACGGCCGTTCCCCTGCCCCTGGGCCTCGACAACCGGCTGTGGCTGGGGGTGAACGCCGGGCAGGAGTCTTCCAGCAACAAGGTGCCCCTGTTTCTGGCTGGCGGCTGGCTGAGCCAGGGGCCGCTGCCTGGCCGTCCGCGGGATGTGCTGGCCATCGGCTACGGCCGCAGCCGCCTCAATCCCCTGCTGGTTGGCGGCGATAGCCCCCAGGAGGCCGTGCTGGAACTCAACTACAGCTGGGAGCTGAACCAGCTGCTGAGCCTCCAGCCAGTGCTGCAGCTGATCCTGCATCCTGACGGCCGCCATGCCGCCCCGATCCTGGCCATGGGCCTGGGCCTGAGCCTGCAGTTCTGAGCCGATCAACAGCCGCGCCGATCAACAGCGGCCAGGAAGCGTTGAGGCGCTGGGAGGCCTGCCTGTCACCCCCCTGATCGGGATGGTGAGCCTTCTTGATGGCCGCAGGCGATGCAGACCAGGCCGGCAGGAGTGCTCCTGGCAGACACTGCGCCAGGGGAGCGCGTCGCAACACTGGGGCATCCCCCTCCCCCTCAGAGGCCGAAGTAGCGGCAGATCAGCCAGGGCACGATCACGGCCAGGCCGAGGGTGAGGGGGGCGCCGTAGCGGGTCATGTCGAGGAAGCGGTAGCGGCCCGGGGCGAACACCATCAGGTTGGTCTGATAGCCGATCGGGGTGAGGAAGCTCTGGCTGGCGGCGAACACGATCGCGAAGATGAAGGCCATCGGGGGCAGCCCCAGGCCCTTGGCCAGCTCGGTGGCGATCGGCAGCAGCAGCACCACGGTGGTGCCGTTGCTGAGGGCTTCGGTGAACAGCTGCGCCAGCACGAACACCACCAGCAGCACCCCGTAGGCCGGCCAGCCCCTGAGCGAGTGCAGCAGCTCGCCGGCCAGGGCCTCGGCCAGACCCGTTTTCTGCATCGCCACGCTGAAGCAGGAGAGCGAGCCGAGCAGCAGGATCACATCCCAGCGCACGGCCCGCTGCAGCTCGCCCGGCCGCAGGCAGCCCGTGGCCACCATGATCACCACCGCCAGCAGCACCGCCGCCAGCAGCGGCAGCAGCTTCAGCATCGGCAGCAGAATCACCAGGGCGGCCACGATCACCGCCACCCACTTGCGGTTGGTGGTGGGCAGATCCTTTTCCAGCTCATCGAGCAGCACCAGATCGTTGTTGGCCTGCATGCCGCGGATCGCATCCACCGGGGCCTGCAGCAGCAGCACATCGCCCGCCTGCAGCACCACCCGGCCCAGCCGCTCGCGCAGCACCTGGTTGCCGCGTCGCACCGCCATCAGGGTGGCGTTGTAGCGCTGGCGGAAACGCAGATCGCGCGGGCTGGCGCCAGCCAGGGTGGAGCCATTGGGGATCAGCACCTCCACGATCCGCTGGGTGGTGATCTCCGGCCGCCCCAGCTCCTGGATCGCCTCCTCCTGCTCGCCGGCAGGCGAGAGCACCACCGTGTGCTCCTGCTGCAGGCGCAGCAGGGTCTCGCGGTTGCAGCGCAGCACCAGCCGGTCGCCACCCTGCAGCACCCGCTCCGCCAGCGGTGCGCCGAAGATCTCGCTGCCCCGCTGCAGCTCCAGCACATCCACATCGAAGCGGCGCTGCAGGCGGCTGGCGTGGAGGGTCTGGCCGATCAGCTCGGAGCCCGGTGGGATCAGCACCTCGGTGAGATAGCCCTCCCGCGCCAGGCCGCCGAGCAGGTCGTCGCCATGGAGGCCGCGATCGGGGAGCAGCCTGTCGCTCACCAGCAGCATGTAAAGGCTGCCCAGCAGCCACACCGGGAGGCCGATGGCGGTGAAGCTGAACAGCTCCAATGAGCCGTAGCCCAGCTGGCGGCTCACATCGCTGGCCAGAAGGTTGGTGGAGGTGCCCAGCAGCGAGAGCGTGCCGCCCAGCACCGTGGCGAAGGAGAGGGGCAGCAGCACCTTCGAGGGGGAGATGCGCCGGCGCTGGCACCAGCCCTCCAGCACCGGCAGCAGCGTGGCCACGATCGGCGTGTTGGGGATGAAGCCCGACACCGGCGCCACCACCCCCACCAGCAGGGCGATCATGCGGCGCGGGCTGCGCACCGCATCGGAGCCGATCAGGGCCCGCAGGCGATCGAGGCCGCCGCTGCGGAACAGGCCCGCCGACACGGCGAACAGGCCCATCAGGGTGATCAGCGCCGGACTGCCGAAGCCCTGCACCGCCTCATCGGGCTTCAGCACCCGGAAGGCCACCAGCAGGGCGGCCGCGAGCAGGCCCACCACCTCCGGCGCCAGGGCGCCGCTCACAAAGAGGATGATCGAACCGGCGAAGACCGCCAGGGTGAGCATCCCGGGCGGGCTGGCGGCCACCTCGAGAAAGGAGCGGGTCGCTTCGATGGTCACGCCGCGGCGGGGCGAGGAAGATCGAGCAGCATAAACCACCCTAACTGGATCGGGAAATAGGGTTCTTGACTGGTCTCGCCGGCCCGCCCTGCCTGAGGGGCGATGGCGCCTGCTCCTGAGGACGCTGATCAGCCATCGAGCTGGGCGGCACGGAGGATCTCGCCATCGGCGGGCGGCAGGGAGAGATAGCGGGGTTGGAGATTGGGTTGATTGGCCTCGCAGAATAGAAAATAAAGATCTTCTGCCTGGCCATACTGATCGCGGAAGATATTCTGCCAGGAATAGCCATCGCCTGTTACATTGAATGTTTTGTTGCTGCAGTTCATCGCCAGCCAGGTGGCGCGAACCGCCAGTCCATCCGATTTCAGCGCCCGCTTGTAGAGACCCAGCGTGGCCCAGTTGGCGGCCATGGACACCACTGGAATGCTGCGCGCGAATTCCTTGGCCGCATCGCCTCCCGGTTTGATGTTGCGTTTCACCCGCACCAGGAATCCCTGGGGCGTGCGTCTGGCCGAGAGCAGATTCACGCCGGTATTCTGATAAGTACCGCTCCACTGGCCGTGCAGGGGTGCCTCGGTAGTGCCATTCAGCAGGGTGCCGCCCGCTGCCGGTGACTCACCGGTGGGCCCGCCGGACTGAGCCAGTGCCGGCGGCAGGGGGTTCAGCAGTGCGGCGAGCAGCAGAGATGCGGTGCGGCGCAGTGCGGCCATGGACTTGTAGAAAAACCGGCAGGAAGTTAGACACTGCTTCCCCTGCCAATGGTATCGAGAGTTACCGCTTGCGCTGCCCTCAGTACACCTCCAGCCCCGCCAGCTCGGGGGCCTCGCTGCGGCGGCGGGCGGATTCGCCGCAGCTCTTCGGGGTGGGGAAGAGCTTGCCGGGGTTGGCGAGGCCCTGCGGGTCGAAGGCCTGGCGCACCAGCTGCATCGTGGCCATGTCGTCGGCGCTGAACATCCAGTCCATGTAGCAGCGCTTGTCGTTGCCGACGCCGTGCTCGCCGGTGATGCTGCCGCCGGCCTCGATGCAGAGCCGCAGGATCTCGCCGCCCAGCTCCTGCACCCGCTCGCCCACCCCAGGCTGATCGGCGCGGTAGAGGATCAGCGGATGGAGGTTGCCATCGCCGGCGTGAAACACATTCGCCACCGGCAGCCCGAAGCGCGCGCTCAGCTCGCCGATGCGCCGCATCACCTCCGGCAGGGCGCCGCGGGGCACCACGCCATCCTGCAGGTAGTAGCTGGGGTAGCTGCGGCCCAGGGCCGAGATCGCCGACTTGCGCCCCTGCCACAGGCGGGCGCGATCCTCCGCCTCGCGGGCCCGCCGCACCGTGCGGGCACCGGCCGCCTGGCAGAGGGCGCTGGCCAGCTCGATCGCCTCCGCCACCTCCGCCTCCAGGCCATCGAGCTCCACCAGCAGCACCGCCGCCGCATCGGGCGGGTACTCCTCGGCTCCGAGGTAGGCGTTCACCGCCGTGATGCAGAGACTGTCCATCATCTCCAGGCCGGCCGGCAGCAGCCCATCGGCGGTGATCCGCCGCACCGCCTCGGCCGCCGCCTCCATCGAGGTGAAATCGGCCAGCAGCACCGCCACGCTCTCGGGCGCCCGCAGCAGCCGCAGGGTGATGGTGGTGGCGATGCCCAGGGTGCCCTCGCTGCCGATGAACACGCCGCGCAGATCCAGCTCCGGCGTTTCGGCCAGGCCGCCGCCCAGGGTGGTGACGCTGCCATCGGGCAGAACCACCTCCATCGCCAGCACGTGATTGCTGGTGACGCCGTACTTGAGGCAGTGCACACCGCCTGAGTTTTCGGCCACATTGCCGCCGATGCTGCAGGCCACCTGGCTGGAGGGATCGGGCGCGTAGTAGTAGCCATCGCCGGCCACCGCGCGGGTGACCCAGCTGTTGATCACGCCGGGTTCCACCGTGATCGTGCGGTTGACCAGATCCACCGCCAGCACCCTGCGCATGCGGGTGGTGACGATCACCAGCGCGGGCGTTTCGGCCACGGCACCGCCGGAGAGGCCGGTGCCGCTGCCGCGCGCCACGAAGGGAATGCCGCGCTGGTGACAGAGCCGCACCACGGCCGCCACCTGCCCGGTGGTTTCGGGGAGCACCACCAGCGGCGGCTGCCAGCGGTGCAGGGTGAGGCCGTCGCAGTCGTAGCTGAGCAGCTCCTGGCGTGCCGCCACCACGCCGCGCGGCGGCAGCACGGCGCGGCAGGCCTGCTCCAGCTCAGCCCAGTCGATGGGGGTGCTGGGCGCAGTGGGTTCCACGCCCGCCGGGGCTGTGGCGGGCGAAGCGGGCATCCGGGAGGTTTCGAGGGTCGCGGCTGGCGTCACAGGCAGAGAAGGCGGCGCTGGCGGACCGACCGGGCGCCGCCATGCGGCCAACCCCCCGGTCGGGGGCCGCCCCCATCATGACCTCACCGACAATCCATCGCTTGGAGCCGCGCAGCAGCGCTGTGCTGGGTCAGGATGGGTGCCGCCTGTCCGCCACCGTTCGCGGCTTTCGTCTTGTCGGCCACTCCCACCACCGCGCCCGCCTCCGCTCCTGTGCTGAACACCACCCGCTCCCAGGAGATCTTCACCGCCGCTCAGACGCTGATGCCGGGCGGCGTCAGTTCGCCGGTGCGGGCCTTCAAGTCGGTCGGCGGCCAGCCGATCGTGTTTGACAAGGTGAAGGGCGCCTACGCCTGGGATGTGGATGGCAACCGCTACATCGACTATGTGGGCAGCTGGGGCCCGGCGATCTGCGGCCACAGCCACCCCGAGGTGATCGCCGCCCTGCAGGCCGCCCTGGAGAAGGGCACCAGCTTCGGCGCCCCCTGCGAGCTGGAGAACACCCTCGCCGAGCTGGTGATCGCCGCGGTGCCCTCGGTGGAGATGGTGCGCTTCGTGAACTCCGGCACCGAGGCCTGCATGGCGGTGCTGCGCCTGATGCGCGCCTTCACCGGCCGCGAGAAGCTGATCAAGTTTGAGGGCTGCTACCACGGCCACGCCGACATGTTTCTGGTGAAGGCCGGCTCCGGCGTCGCCACCCTCGGCCTGCCAGATTCCCCCGGCGTGCCCAAGGCCACCACCGCCGCCACCCTCACCGCCCCCTACAACGACCTGGAGGCTGTGAAAGCGCTGTTCGCCGCCCATGCCGGCGAGATCGCCGGCGTGATCCTCGAGCCGGTGGTGGGCAATGCCGGCTTCATCACCCCGGAGCCCGGCTTCCTCGAAGGCCTGCGCGAGCTCACCAAGGACAACGGCGCCCTGCTGGTGTTCGACGAGGTGATGACCGGCTTCCGGATCAGCTACGGCGGCGCCCAGAAGAAATTCGGCATCACCCCCGATCTCACCACCATGGGCAAGGTGATCGGCGGCGGCCTGCCGGTGGGCGCCTACGGCGGCCGCGCCGAGATCATGGCGATGGTGGCGCCGGCGGGCCCGATGTATCAGGCCGGCACCCTCAGCGGCAATCCGCTGGCGATGACCGCGGGCATCAAGACCCTGCAGCTGCTCAGCCAGCCGGGCAGCTACGAGCGCCTGGAGCTGATCACCAGGCGGCTCAGCGACGGCATCCAGGCCGCCGCCCGCGACGCTGGCCTGCCGGTGTGCGGCGGCAGCATCAGCGCCATGTTTGGCTTCTTCCTGTGCGAGGGGCCGGTGCGCAACTTCGAGGAGGCCAAGGCCACCGATTCGGCCCTCTTCGGCAGGCTGCACCGGGCGATGCTCGAGCGCGGCGTTTATCTGGCCCCGAGCTCCTTCGAGGCTGGCTTCACCTCCCTGGCCCACAGCGACGCCGACATCGACGCCACGATCGCCGCCTTCCGCGATGCCTTCGCCTCCCTGGCCTGAGGCCGGTGGAGGCGGGCGGCGCTCACGGCTGTCACTCCCGCTGAAGGCCCTTCTGGCCCTGGCCCTGCCGGCCCTCCTGGCCGGCTGCGGCGCCTCCCGGGATCAACAGCCGGCCGCCGGAGCCGCCGGGGTGCCGGTGGCCGCCGTGATCGCCCTGACGGGCAACGGCAGCGCCTATGGCCAGGATCAGCGCACCGGCCTGCGCCTGGCGCTGGAGGCGGCCAATGCGGCCGGCATCCAGGGCACGCCCCTCAGCCTCACGATCGAGGACGGCGCCAGCGACGAGCCCAGCGCCATCGCCGCCTTCAACCTGGTGATCGAGCGCGGCGCCCTGGCGATCATCGGCCCCACCCTCTCGCAGCAGGCCTTCGCCGCCGATCCGGTGGCCCAGCGCCGCGGCGTGCCGGTGCTCGCCCCCTCCAACACCGCCACCGGCATCCCCCAGATCGGCTCCTTCATCAGCCGCGTGTCGGCCCAGAGCTCGGTGATCGCCCCGCTCTCGCTCGACAAGGCCCTGACGCTGCAGCCCGGCATCCGGCGGGTGGCGGTGTTCTTCGCCCAGGACGACGCCTATTCAACCGCCGAGACCGCCATCTTCCAGAAGGCCCTGGCCGCGCGGGGCCTCACCCCGGTGACGGTGCAGCGCACCCAGCTGGCCGACAGCGACTTCCAGAACCAGATCACCGCCACCCTGCGGCTCAATCCCGATCTGGTGGTGCTCAGTCTGCAGGCGGTGGATGGCGGCAACCTGATCCGCCAGCTGCGCGAGCTCGGCTACCGCGGCACGATCGTGGTGGGCAACGGCATGAACACACCGAACATCTATCCAATCTGTCAGCGCTGGTGCGACGGCATCCTGATTGCCCAGGCCTACAGCCCCGAGCTCGACACCCCCGCCAACCGGGCCTTCGTGGCGGCCTTCCGCAAGGTCCAGGGCGGCGCCGCCATTCCTCCCCAGCTCACCGCCCAGGCCTACACGGCCCTGCAGGTGGTGAGCGAGGCGCTGCGGCGGGTGGCGCGCGAGCGGCCGCTGGCCTCGCTGCCGCTGGTTGAGGCGCGGAAGGCGCTCAACACCGCGATCCTCAGCGGCACCTACCAGACACCGCTGGGCGAGATCCGCTTCGACCCCGATGGCGAGGTGATCCAGAAGAACTTCTTCGTGGCCCGCGTGCGCATGGACCCCGGCGGCCGCAGCGGCCGCTTCGAGCTGCTGCCCTGACGGGGCCCGCCGAGCCCGCCCTGGCCTGCTTCGCGATCAGGCAGGGGTGCGTGGCGTTACGGCTGCAGGGGTGCGTGGCGGTGCGGCTGCGATAACGTCCGGGCGATGGCTGCTGCGGATGGTGTGAGCCTGGGCAACGGAGTGGCGAGGCTGCGCGCATCCGCCGGGGGCTGGGCCTTGTCCTCCTTGATTCATCACGGCAGACGGGTGGGCCGCGGCGGATCGGGAGTCCTGCTCAGCACCGCGCTGCTGCTGCCGCTGCTGACGGCCTGCAGCAGCCGCCAGGACGCCGATTCCGCTGCGGGCGCCCTGCCGATCGGCGCCGTGATCGCCCTCACCGGCAACGCCAGCGTGATCGGCCAGGACCAGCGCATCGGCCTGGAACTGGCGGAGGCCGCCTTCGCCGCCGGGGCCCCGGCCCTGAAGCTCAGGCTCGAGGATGGCGGCAGCGATGAGGGCACCGCCACCAACGCCTTCCGCAGCCTGATCGCCGGCGAGGTGGTCGCGCTGATCGGCCCCTCGCTCTCGCAGCAGGCCTTCGCCGTGGATCCGATCGCCGACCGGGCCGGCATTCCGGTGATCGGCCCCTCCAACACCGCCGACGGCATTCCCGAGATCGGGCCGTTCGTGGCGCGGGTGTCGGCACCGGTGTCGCAGGTGGCGCCGCTCTCGATCGCGGCCGCCCTGCGGCTCAACCCGAAGATCCGCCGCAGCGCCGTGTTCTTCGCCCAGGACGACGCCTACAGCACCGCCGAATCGAAGATCTTCCAGAAGGCGCTCAGCGCCCGCAACCTGGCGCCGGTGGCGGTGCAGAAGACCAGCGTCAGCGACACCGACTTCCAGAACCAGATCACCGACACCCTGCGCCGCAATCCCGATCTGATCGTGATCTCGGCCCTGCCCAGCGATGGCGGCAACCTGGTGCGCCAGCTGCGCGAGCTGGGCTTCCAGGGCACGATCGTGGCCGGCAACGGCATGAATTCCCCCAACCTCTATCCGATCTGCCAGCGCTTCTGCGACGGCCTGCTGATCGCCCAGGCCTACAGCCCGGAGATGGCCACGCCGGTGAACCGCGCCTTCGTGGCGGCCTACGGCAAGGCCCGCGGCGGGGCGGTGCCCCCCCAGTTCAGCGCCCAGGCCTTCGCGGCCTATCAGGTGCTGGCCGAAACGCTGCGCAGCCTGCAGGCATCCATGCCGAAGGGCTCCAGCCTGACGGCCCTGCCCCGCCCCGAGCTGCGGCGCCGGCTCAACACCGCCCTGCTGCGAGGCCGCTTCGAGACGCCGCTCGGCCAGATCCGCTTCAGCCCGGAGGGAGAGGTGATCCAGAACGATTTCCACGTGGCCCGGGTGCGCATGAATCCGGATGGCCGCAGCGGCCGCTTCCAGCTGCTGCCGGCGGGCCCCCAGGCCGAGACCACTCCCGCGCCCTGAGCCCGGCCGCGAGAGCCCCCGATGGACACCGCCCTGCAGATCCTGATCAACGGCCTCTCCACCGGTGCGGTGTATGGCCTGTTTGCCCTCGGCTACACGCTGGTGTTCTCGGTGCTGGGGGTGATCAACTTCGCCCATGGCGCCGTGTTCACCCTCGGCGCCTATCTCACCTACCTGCTGCTGGGCGGCGCCGTGGGCGCCAACGGGCTGCTGGCGGGGCTGCAGCTGCCCTTCACCCTGCCCTTCTGGGCGGCGCTGCCGCTGGCCGGGCTGCTCACCGCCCTGGTGAGCCTGCTGGTGGAGGCCACCGCCTTCCGGCCCCTCCGCCGCCGGCGGGCCGAGCCGCTTCTGTATCTGATCACCAGCCTCGGTGCCGGCGTGATCCTGGTGAACCTGCTGCAGATTCTGCTCGGCGCCGAGGGCTATTCCCTGCCCACCACCGCCCTCGGCAGCCTGCCGATCACCCTCGCGATCGGCGGCGCCCAGGTGCGCAGCGTGCAGCTGGTGCTGCTGCTGGTGGCGGCGCTGGTGCTGCTGGTGCTGAGCCTGTGGCTGGAGGGCAGCCGCGGCGGCAAGGCGCTCCAGGCGGTGTCTGAGGATCCGACCACGGCCCGGCTGCTGGGGATCGACAGCGACGCCATGATCCGCCTGGCCTTTGCCGTGAGCGGCTTTCTGGCCGGCATCGCCGGCGGCCTGGTGGGGCTGAGCCTGAGCATCAGCGGCCCCTACTTCGGCATCAGCTATGGCCTCAAGGCCCTCGGTGTGCTGGTGCTCGGCGGCCTGGGCAGCGTGCCGGGGGCGGTGCTGGCGGGGCTGATCGTGGGCCTTGCCGAGGCCCTGGTGCCCGCCGAGTGGAGCGGCTTCCGGGATGCGATCGCCTACGCCTTTCTCTTCGCGGTGCTGCTGCTGCGGCCCCAGGGGCTGCTGGGCCGGCCCCAGAGCACGAAGGTCTGATCGCGATGACCCACGCCCTTCCCCTGGAGCCGCCAGCACCGTGATCGATGCCACCCTGCTGGTGCAGATGCTGCTGGGCGCGCTGCTGGGCCTCTCGGTGTACCTGCCGCTCACCTGCGGCCAGCTGTCGCTGGCCACCCCGGGCTTCTATGCGATCGGCGGCACTCTGGCGGCGCTGCTCTCCACCCGGGTGCCGGCGCTGGCCGGCGCCGCGGGCAGCGGCTATCCGCTCAGCTCCCTGCTGCTGGAGATGCTGCTGGCAGCCCTGCTCTGTGCGGTGCTGGCCAACGGCATCGGCGCGCTGGTGCTGCGGCTGCGCGGCATCTACCTCACGATCGCCACGATCGCGCTGGTGGAGATCCTGCGGGTGGTGAGCCTGAATCTGGAGATCACCGGCGGCGCCGTGGGCATCTTCGCGATCCCCCAGCCCTTCGCCGAGCCGTGGGGCTACGCGCTGTGGGCGCTGCTGCTGCTGGTGCTGGTGTGCTGGGGCTGCCAGCGGCTGGCGGCCACCCGGCCGGGCCTGGCGATGGCCGCCATCCGCGACGACGAGATCGCCGCCGCCAGCAGCGGCATCGCCATCGAGGGCTGGAAGCGGCTGGCCTTCGTGCTCAGCGCCCTGGTGGCGGGGGTGACCGGCGTGGTGGCGGCCCATTTCCTCAACGCCTGGAATCCGCGCCTGGGCAACTTCGATGCCTCGATCACCACCCTGGCCTTTGTGGTGTTCGGCGGCTCGCGCACCTGGATCGGGCCGGTGGCGGGCGGCCTGGCCCTCACCGCCCTGCCGGAGCTGCTGCGGCCGGTGGGCGACCTGCGGCTGATCGTGTTTGGCCTGGTGATCCTGCTGGGGCCGGCCCTCTTCCCCCAGGGGGTGGTCACGCCGCCGCTGCTGGCGGCCGTGGGCCGCAGGCTGCCGGCGCCCCTGCGGCGCTGGCTGGGGCTGGGGCCTGCTGGGGAAAGCCTTCCGGGAGCATCGGCGCCATGAGCGGTCAGGCCCAGGTCCAGGCCCAGGCAACGGCCCCCCTGCTGGCGATCGAGGCGCTCAGCTGCCGCTTCGGCGGGCTGGTGGCGGTGGACCGGGTGGATCTGCAGGTGCGCGAGGGTGAGATCTTCGGCCTGCTGGGGCCCAACGGCGCCGGCAAGACCACCCTCTTCAACCTGATCAGCGGCCTCACCCGCCCCACGGCCGGCAGCGTGCGCTGGAAAGGCACGGCGATCACCGGCGCCCCCAGCCACCGCGTGGCGGCCCTGGGCATGGCCCGCACCTTTCAGAACCTGCGCCTGTTCAGCTCGCTGAGCTGCCTCGACAACGTGCGGGTGGGGCTGCACCGCCACAGCCGCCAGCCGAAGCTGCAGGCCCTGCTCGGCAGCAGGGCCTTTCAGAGGCGCGAGCGCGAGCTGCGCGATCAGGCGATGGCGCTGCTCGTGAGCGTGGGCATCGCCTCGCTGGCCGAGCGGCCCTCCGAGGCCCTCTCCTACGGCCAGCGGCGACGGCTGGAGATCGCCCGGGCGCTGGCCTGCCGGCCGGAGCTGCTGCTGCTCGATGAACCAGCCGCCGGCATGAATCCCGGTGAGAAGCAGGAGCTCAGCGGCCTGATCCGCCGCCTGCGCCGGGAGCACCGGCTCACGGTGCTGATCATCGAGCACCACGTGCCGCTGATGATGGAGCTCTGCGACCGGCTGGCGGTGCTCAACTTCGGCCGCCGCATCGCCCTGGGCTCGCCGGCCGAGGTGCGCCGCGACCCGGCGGTGATCGAGGCCTACCTGGGGAGCGCGGGGCAGCCCCCGGAAGCCGGAGCGCCACCATGAGCATCGCCGCCGCCCCCCACTCCCAGCCGGCGACGGCCGACGGGGTGCCGCCCCTGCTGGAGCTGCAGGGGCTCTCGGTCCGCTACGGCGGCATCTCCGCCCTGCGGGAGGTGAGCTTCCAGGTGGGATCCGGCGAGCTGGTGGCCCTGCTCGGATCCAACGGTGCCGGCAAGACCACCACGCTGCGGGCGATCTCCAGGCTGGAGCCAGCCGCCGGCGGACGCATCCTCTGGCGCGGCGCCGATCTGGCGCCGCTGAGCACCGAGCGCACCGTGAAGCTGGGCATCGGCCACTGCCCGGAGGGCCGGCGGGTGCTGGCCCGCCAGAGCGTGGCCGCCAACCTCGAGCTCGGCGCCTGGCTGCGCCGCGACCGCTCCGGGATCGCCGCCGATCTGGAGCGCTGCTATGTGCTGTTTCCACGGCTGGCGGAGCGGCGCCAGCAGCTGGCCGGCAGCCTCTCGGGCGGCGAGCAGCAGATGCTGGCGATCGCCCGCGCCCTGATGGGACGCCCCACCCTGCTGCTGCTCGATGAACCCAGCCTGGGGCTGGCCCCGATGCTGGTGGCCGAACTGATGGACACGCTCGCCGCCCTGCACCGCGATGGTCTGGCGATGCTGCTGGTGGAGCAGAACGCCGCAGCCGCCCTGGCGATCGCCGATCGCGCCGTGGTGCTGGAGAGCGGCCATGTGCAGCTCCAGGGCCACGCTGCCGGGCTGCGCCACGATCCGGCTCTGCAGGCGTTGTATCTGGGGGGATAGGAAACCATCTCCACCGGCTCCGATGCAACGGCCTGCCGCGCGGGAAGGCACGGCAGCGGCCGCCCTTTGGTTAGGTTCCGCGGCCATGGGCCCGCTGCAGGTTGTCTGGTTCAAGCGTGATCTGCGCCTCGCCGATCACCGGCCCCTGAGGCTGGCCGGCGAGCGGGGAGCGGTGCTGCCCCTGTTTGTGGTGGAACCGCAGCTCTGGAGCGAGCCGGATGCGGCGGCACGGCAGTGGCTCTTCTGCGCCGAGAGCCTGGAGGAGCTGCGCACGGCCCTGGGCCAGCTGGGGCAACCCCTGGTGGTGCGGCTCGGGGAGGTGGAGCAGGTGCTGGAGCGGGCGCGACGGCAGTTCGGCATCGGCGGCCTGTGGAGCCACGAGGAAACCGGCAACGGCCTCACCTATGCCCGCGACCGCCGCGTCGCGCGCTGGGCCCGTGAGCACGGCATCCCCTGGACGGAGATCCCCCAGTTCGGCGTGATCCGCCGGCTGAGCAGCCGGGAGGGCTGGGCGCGGCGCTGGGAGGCGCGGATGGCCGAGCCGCTCACCCCACCGCCTCCCGCCCTCATGCCGCTGCAGGGGATCGAGCCCGGCCCCATTCCCAGCGCAGGGCAGCTCGGCCTGGCGCCGGACCCCTGCCCGCAGCGCCAGCGGGGTGGCCGCTGCGAAGGGCTGGCGCTGCTGCACAGCTTTCTGGTGGAGCGCGGCGCCCGCTATCACCGGGAGCTTTCCAGCCCGCTGAGCGCCGAGCGGGGCTGCTCCCGCCTCTCGGCCCACCTGGCCTGGGGCACCCTCTCGCTGCGGGAGGTGATCCAGGCCAGCCGTGCCCGTGGCGCCGATCTGCGGGCGCTGCCGCCGGCGGAGCGGGGCGAATGGCCCCGGGCGCTGCGCGGTTTTGAGGAGCGGCTGCACTGGCACTGCCACTTCATCCAGAAGCTGGAAGACCAGCCGGATCTGGAGTTCCGCAGCCTGCATCCGCTCTGCGCCGCAGGCGATGATTCCGGGACTGACGCCATCGATGGCGACGCCCCTGAGCGATTCAGCACCGATCGTCTCGGGGAGAGCCTTGGCAGCGATCGGCGCGCTGAGGGTGCCAGCATTGCCGCCGAACGCCTGGCCTCCGAACGCCTGGCCGCCTGGGCCAAAGGTCGCACCGGGATCCCCTTCGTGGATGCCTGCATGCGCTCGCTGATCGCCAGCGGCTGGCTCAATTTCCGGATGCGGGCGATGCTCGTGTCGGTGGCCTGCCATCACCTGGAGCTGGGCTGGCGGGAGGCGGGGCTGGTGCTGGCGCGCCGCTTCGTGGACTACGAGGCCGGCATCCACTGGAGCCAGTGCCAGATGCAGGCGGGAACCACCGGCATCAACACGATCCGCATCTACAACCCGATCAAGCAGGGCCAGGATCACGACCCGATGGGCCTGTTTCTGCGCCGCTGGCTGCCGGAGCTGGCAGCGGTGCCGCTGGCCTATCTGCATCAGCCCTGGACGTTGCCGCCACTGCTGCAGCAGGAGCTGGGCTGTGAGATCGGCTCCGTCTACCCCCTGCCGATCGTGGACATCGCGGCCGCGGCTCGGGCAGCGCGCGAGCGGCTGTGGGCCCGGCGCGATCAGCCTGAGTTTGCGGCTCTGGCCGATGCCATCCAGCAACGGCATGGTTCGCGACGCTCGGGCCTCGGACGCAGCGCCATGGGGCGCGGTCAACGACCAAGCAGGAGGAGGAGCACCCCTGAAGCGAAGGGTCAGCTGAGCCTGAATCTCGCGCTGGAGTGAAGGGTCGGGAGGCGCACTCCCCCGGTTCGCCACTCGGGGCGGATGCCTTCTTCCGGCACTTTGCTGGGAGCCAGGTGCAGACCACCGCCCTGGAACGCCTTGAAAGCCAGACAGCAAGAGGAGCTGAACACCTCAGCCTTCGATGGCAACGGTGCAAGTCCAAAGCCTGGAGATCCAGGACATCAACCAGCTGCCCCCCGGCCATGCTGTGTAGATGCCTCACCACACGCCTTCCGCGTCAGCGGTGAGCCCACCAAGAAAGCTGCCGTCACCTGCGCACTTCAGGAGTTCATCGCACGACGGGAGCAGCGCCGGGTGGTTGAGCTTTAGCGCTGCGCGCGGCCTGCGGCTACGGCAAGCTCGACTGGGACCCCGGCTGCACCTGGGCGTCGCTGCCCTTCTCGATGCGGGTGATGCCGCGATGGGCGAATATCCGGGCCACCATCCGCCTGAAGCACGCGGTGATGGATTCGAACCAGTTCACGCCGGCAAGAGATAAACTGATACAAAGAATCTTCCGTTTGGTGCGCCTATGCAGGTTGCTCCCATCAACCCAGTGGCGAAAACATTCCAAGAAAGTCAGCGATCAGAAGTGGGATCGATCAGAGTATAAAACTTAGGATTAAAGGGATTGAACACATATGAGTTGATCAAGCGCACAGCGTCGCGCGTTATATTCTTGAACGCCTTGGGCGCAAGGTGCTTCAAGGCCGCTTGTAACGCCTGGCTCCCTCCTGGCATTGAGGAGCTTTGTTGGCTTCTTTTGTACTGCTGGTATGAAGCAGACTGCAAAGACTGGTCGTTGCTCTGCCAGCGATCCCAGGCGGCAATGTAATCACTCTGCTGGGGTGCATGGCAGAAGATCTCGACAACGGCACGCTTCCTGGCTATCACTAACATGTAAGTGGGCAGCCCCGACTGCAGCATCACTTTCTGCCCAGCCGCCATCGGACTTCGCACAGAAAACCAAGGAGCAAAGGGTTTATCCTCAAACACAATAACTTCAAGAGTCTCAAAGCCATTGGCAGGCGAGAAGACATTGAAAAACAACTCAGGACTCAGCTGATAAAAGCCATGACCGCAGAAGTTATTGGCAGGTGTGACCAATAAGCAAGTGCCATCAACGGCCAGCATCTCCATGCAATTCTTAATTGCAACTGGATAATTGAAAACATGCTCAAGGGTGCCGAAATCAATTACCAGGCTGTATTGACCTTTCATGCTGTCGGGCACTGGTTGATTCATGTCGTGAACATGGGTGGCGCCTTGATAGCCTGAGTAATCTAGCGAATGAATGAGATCTGCGCCGAGAAGCGACAATATTGGCTCGATATGGTAATCGTTCTTGGTCAATAGCTGCTCCACATCCTGGCTGCCAAGTCGATATCCAAAGGATTCAAGGGCGGTCGTGAGAGCCGAAGGCGCAAGATAATAGACCTGCCTGCCAATCATCGCGGTTCGGGAAAAGTCAGTCCCTAGTTTCCTGGAGAACAGCAGACTTCTGACTCCATTCACGTCCAGGCCCATGGAAAGACTGCTCCTTGTTCACAGTTGCCTTAGCATTAACTGGAGACGCGTGCCAAATAGTTGTCGAAAGTCACGATTTAGACCGAGAGTCTCTTGCGCCTCTGCCAGGAGCGTGTCGCGCCTTTCTGCAGATACAGCCCCCCCGCTTTTTGTTGGGAGTTCTGAGCGCTGCTCGCAACCTCGCGGCTGAGCGGCCCTGAGCGGTGCTTCCTGCCTCACCCCTGCTGCCAGGGCAGCCCGAGCACGCATCCTCTGGTCCCCCAGGGCCATCAGCGAGGCCATGGCCGGCTGGACGGGGAACTGAACCCCGAAGATGTTCATCCTCGGTGACTCCGCAGCTTCTGCCACCTGGCGCGGAGAAACCCATCGATCAGCCGCCCTACCCCAATCCGA
>Ga0169931_10002549_pt1 | contig 29624 bp, 21 predicted proteins | sample Kivu_15m_20L_FD_129675 | JGI IMG/M metagenome (GOLD analysis project Ga0169931, IMG submission 129675) | Freshwater microbial communities from Lake Kivu, Western Province, Rwanda to study Microbial Dark Matter (Phase II) - Kivu_15m_20L... | ecosystem: Environmental > Aquatic > Freshwater > Lake...
TCCTCCCCCACGCCGTCAGCCTTCTTCGCGAGGGAAAGTGAATGCCCGGGGCGCCTCGACCACGCTCCTCAACTGCTGAATCGGAGGAAAGAACTCTATGCGTTCGCGACACCGACAATCGATTGCCCCCCTCGCTCTCCTCATCCTCTTGCTGGGACTTGGCCTGGGCTTCGCGGCGTTGGCCCAACAGAACTCCCAGAACCCCTACGATAAATTTCGTCAACGGGAACACAGCAATCAGGGCTATATGACCGAAGAGGAGGAGATGAAGCTCGCCGAGGAGGTGCACCAGCAGGTCCTCAAACAGGTGCGGCTGGTGCAGGGACAGTCCGTCAACAGCTACATCAACACGCTCGGACAGAAGCTGGCCCGTCAATCGGAACGACCGGAGATTCGCTGGCAGTTCTATGTCGTTGACGACGCCTCGATCAATGCCTTCGCCACCTTGGGAGGGCGCGTCTATGTGCATACAGGGCTGATCGCCGCCACCACCAACGAGGCCCAACTCGCCAGCGTCGTGGGCCACGAAATCGGCCACATCGTTGGACGCCACGGGCTGGAGAACGTCAAGAAGGCGCAACGTTACGGTACCCTTGGCGCGATCGCCTCGATCGCCGGGGCGATTCTCGGAGGGGCCAAAGGAGCGGCGATCGACCTCGTCGGCAATCTGGTCGCCGGCGGCTACCTGATGAAGCACAGCCGGGACGCCGAGCGCGAAGCCGATTTCCTCGGGCTCTACAATCTGAACCGGGCCAACTACAACACCCAGGGAATGGTCGAGATGTTCGAGACGCTCAGCCAGATCAGTCAGAGCCAGCCGAATCAGATCGGCTCGATTCTGGCGAGCCATCCTCCCGCCGCGGAACGGGCGCAGAACACCTCCCGGGAGATCACCCAGCACCTGCCGGCGAGTACCTCCACCCAGCGAGTCATGACAACGGCGGAGTACAACCGGATCCGGGGAGTCCTCCCCCGAGCCCGCAAAGTGCGGCCGCGCAACTGAGGCTCTCACTTCCCTTTTGGCCGAACCGCGATTAGGGCAAGACACCGGCAGTCATCCAGAAAAGGGGGAGCGCGCGATGCGGGTTGGCGGAAGGGGCAGCAGCGGACCGATCAGGGTCTGTATGTCGAGTCCCGGTCGGCGACGCTGGCCAGTCCTCTGCTGGGCCGTCGCGGTTCTACTCGGGTTCGGGACGCATGTCGGATCGCAGACGCGGCCTGTGTTGCGCCAACCCCGACAGGACCATCTCGCTGGCCGCGTTCTGCTCCTGCCTGGAGCAGGGATGGCCCGTGCGCCACTCGAGGCACGGCAGACGGCCGCGCTACTCGACCACGCGTTCCTCAGCGCGCCGTCCCGAGGAGTTGCCCGTGACTGGCTCGAACGGGAAGCGGCGCGGGGGTGCGAGGGGGTCATCTTCGCCTGGGAGTCGATCGAGACGGCCACCCCTTCGGAAGCCCCTTCCCTCCCCGAGCGACTTCGCCGCCGCCATCCTCTCCTGCCGCTGGTCGCCTACACCGAGAGCCCGGCGGGCTCCGCGCTTCGCGCCTCGGCCGTCAAAGCCCTTGAACAGGGATGGATCGATCACCTTCTCTTCGTTGATCGCGCGGGAGAGACGGCGCAGGCCGTTCCGGACGATCGAACCGCGGTGCTGCTGCTGCTGACCCGGCTGCTCCTCGATCGGTTTGGCTTTGCGCCGGAGATCCTCCCTGTCTACTCTGGACGAGGGAACGCGGCGATCCGTCGCGAGGTGAGCCGTCAGATCGAGGCGATCGGTGGACGGGAGTCCTGGGGGAACGCGCCGCCAGACCTGCTCCTCTTCGTTCACCTTCCGGGCACGACCTCGGAAGAGTGGGCCGCCCTGCTGGCCAACCTCGAGCGGACGATCGACCGCGATGTGCGAATCGCGCTGCTCGACCTGTCAGGCAGTGAAACGACCAAGGCAGAGCTCGCTCCGTCCTCCCCCTCGCTCCTGAGCGTGCTGCGGGAGCGCAAATGGCTCGATCGGGTGGCGGGCTTTGCCTCGCCGTCGCCCGTCCTGGTCGGCGAGGCGTCTCCCTCCGATCCACCACGAATCCTCGCCTCGACAGGCTCCACGGGAACGGCGCAGACCATCGCCGGGGGACTCAGCCAGTCGACGCTCTTCCTCGGCTCGCTTCTCTTTTTGCGCGACGAGTACGAGCGGCTGATCCGGGTCGATCGCGCGCAGGTCGCGCTGCTCCTCGCGCGCGCGCTCGCCCGGCAGACTGTCGAGACGGGCCTCGCCGGGATCCCTGCCTCTGCCTCCCGGGAGGCCCTCGCCGAGGCATTGCGAGATAACCTGTCGCGCGAAGCGGAAACACTCTTTCGGGAACAGTTCTGGCGCAATGTCCACGCCATTCGGATGACGACCGGAGAACGGGTCCGCTTCGAGATGCGGCTTCTGCAGCGGCTCCAGGCCACGCTCACCCCGATCGCCGGTCAGGAGCCGGACCAGTTGGAGATCGAGATCCGCCCGTCGGTCCACACGGCGCCGCTCCGCAGCTTTGCGCCCCGGACCGACCAGTCGATCGCGGTCTGGGAACTGACCGACGCGAAGCTCCCCCCCCGACTGGCGCGGCGGTGGGCCGACTTCCCCTGGTGGAGGATCCGGATCGACGTCGATCAGGTCCGGCTGACGGTCCGCTTCGGTGGCAAGGAGGCGGCCTCTCTGCCGGAAGAGGGGTACCGGATCCGCAATCGGCGACGGGGATCGGCCCGGACGATCGAGGTCTTCGCGCCGACCGAACAGGGCGTCGCCTATGGCCTGACGCGACTGGAAGAGCTGGGCCATCGCGGGGATCTGACCAGGGACGGAGAGTGGTCAGAAGCCCCGCAGCTTGCCATCCGCGGGCTGCTCGATGAGGTTGGGCCCGGCTGGTCCCAGCGGGTACGGCTCGACCTCCTCGCCTTCCTCGGCCAGCACCGCCTCAACTTTTACGCCCTCGCACCCGTCGGAGAGTCGAGCGAAACCCTGCTCGATCGAATTCCCAGCCTGCTCGCGACCGCCCGGGAGCAGTTCGTCACCCTCGCGGTCGCCATCCATTCCCCAGCGAAGACTGCCCTCGTCCCTGCGGATCGTGTCGAGTGGGAGTCCCGTCTGCGGGCGCTGACCCGGATCGGAGTCGACCACCTGCTCTTTCTCGTCGACGATCCCGCCACTTTGTCCCTGGAAAGCCCGCTCGCGGAGACGCTGGCGCAGTGGGACCTCCTGGCTCCCAGCGCCACGCTGACGATCCTGGCCAGGGGCCCGGTGGAGAGGGAGTTTCGTGCCCTCCGTCAACGGTTTCCAGCCGTGCGGCTGCGACTGGCCGATGAGCGGACGGGAGACCTCGCCCTCTTGCGGCTGCCTTCGTCAGGAACCGCCCTGCCCTGCCTCGCCGCGCCTCCTCCACTCGACCCGCGGAGGTTGGGGAATCCACCCATTAGCGGCGTCCTTCTCTGGCCGACCTCCGTTGAGCCGCCCCTGCCGTACGCGCTGCTGCCTCGCCTCGCCGCGTCAGCCGCCCACGCCTGGGCCCCCTCCCGCGTCTCCCCGGAAGAGGGACTCGCCAGCCTCCTTACCGCCGAGGCGGAAGGGGTCAGCGTCGCCCTCCAAACCTGGTTGGAGGCCACCAGGGCCTGCGATGCTCCTCCGGAAGCGACCGCGGCCGCCCTTGCCAACGCTCTCCATTCCCTCCGGGGAAGCCGCAGCTGGGGGCTGCTCCGCGGTGAGCTGAGGCGCGCCCTTCGCCCGACTCGCTTCATTGATGGGCCTCCCATCCGGTAAGATAGCTGTCGGAGATTCACGCCCTGGTGAGAGACCTCGTCTCGGATTGAATCGTTCCTTCGCGATCTCCCGCCCACGTCGTTGGGTATTCTTCCGCTCCCCGGTCCCCCTACTTGGGACTCCGGGCCGATCTCTTGCAGAGAGGACTGATCTGAACTATGTCGTTAATGCTGGCTGAAATCGCACAACAACCCGATGTCATCGCCCGGACTATTGAGCGGGAAGGCCCGCGAATGGCCGCCTACGCTGCCCACCTTCGAGCGCATCCTCCCCGGATGATCGTCATGGTCGCCCGTGGAAGCTCCGACAACGCGGCCCTCTTTGGCCGCTACCTGATCGAGATGTCGACGGGCATCCCCGTCTCGATGGCGGCCCCCTCCATCCACACCCTCTATCGGCGTCGACTCGACCTCCGCGAGACCCTGGTGATTGGCGTCTCACAGTCAGGCGAAGGGGTCGACATCAACATGGTCCTCGAGAGCGCCAAGAAGTCCGGGGCCAGCACGCTCGCCATCACCAATGAGGCGAAGTCGACGATGGCCGGCCTCGCCGATGAGACCTTTGTCATCCAGGCGGGTCGGGAGCGCAGCGTCGCCGCCACCAAGACCTACACGGGACAGCTCCTCCTCTTTCACCTCCTCGCCAAGTCTCTCAGCCCATCCCTCGCACAGTTGGAGGTAGAGCGGCTGCCGGAGCTCGCCGCGCAGTCGCTGACGCTGCAACCCCAGATCGAAGCCCTCGTCGAGCGCTACGCATTTCTCGACCGCTGCGTCGTCGTCGGTCGCGGTCTGCAGTACGCCAATGCCTATGAGTTCTCGATCAAGCTGATGGAGACCTGCTACATCGTCGCCGAGCGCTTCTCCGGCGCCGATTTCCTGCACGGACCGATCGCGCTCGTCGAGCCGCGCTTCCCGGTCTTCGTGTTGGCGCAGCCGGGCCCGACGCTCAAGGGGTCGCGCGAACTGCTGACCCGCCTCAAGGCATTGGGCGCCGAGACGCTGGTCGTCTCTAGTGAAGAGGCCGTCTGCAAGCTGGCGACCCGGGCCATCCGCATCCCCACCAGGATCGAGGAGACCCTCAGTGCCATCCCCTACATCATTCCCGCGCAGATCTTCGCGGGGCTGCTCGCGGCCTCCCGGGGCCTCTCTCCGGACCAACCCCGCTCCCTGACCAAGGTCACCCGAACCGTCTGACCCCTACCCGGCTTCTGCTGGAAACAGAAAAGCTGGCGAGGAAGAGATCGACTCTCCCTCGCCAGCTTTTCTGTTCGGCCGTGACCTTTTTTTCCGGGTCGACTACTTGGCGTGCAGCTCGGCGTAGTGGACAAAGTACCAGTAGGTAATCCCTGCCCACACCGCCAGGTTGATCAGGGAGATGGCCAACCCTGCCGTCCGGACCTGTTCGCTCCGCCCGGCACGGTGATCCTTACGCCCGTACATCAGCATGACCACCATCAATCCAACCACGATCCAGAAGAAGAGGCGGATGCCATAATCGAGCAGACCCGCTCCTGGGATGTAGGTGTGGACTTGCCAGGTTGTCAGAATCAACGTCAATCCGATCCCGACAAGCGCGGCCTGCGGCGGCTTGTAGGCGGCCGTCTCGGCCCCGGCTGACCCGGAGATCGCCGATCCGTTGCCCCCTTTTCCAAGGTTGCTGTGCCGATAGCTGTAGGCGAAGTAGAGCACCAGGCCGAGACACATCCAGTCGATCAGCCGGATCCAGGTATCGAGCGGCAGGCTGTTCATCAGGTAGGCCGACGAGACGACGGTAAGAATGGGCACCACTGGTGAGAAGGGAACCTTGAAGGGCCGGTTCATCGTCGGGCTCGAGCGGCGCAGAATGATGATCCCGGTTCCAACAATGACAAACGCGAAGAGCGTCCCAATGCTGACCAGTTCGCCAAGGAGGCTGATCGGAACAAACCCGGCGAGAATGGCCACGATCGTCCCCGTAATCGCCGTCGTCACGTACGGCGTCTGGTACTTCGGATGCACCTTCGACGCCCAACTCGGCAACAGTCCATCCTTCGACATCGAGTAGAAGACTCGCGGCTGTCCCATGACCATGACCACCATCGTCGAGCTGAGCCCAAGCACCGCGCCGACTTTGATGATCATCGGAAAGCCCGCGAGAATCGTCCCCATCGTCGTTCCCTTGGCCAGCTTGAGCGCCTCGTCGACGGCCACCGCAATCGGGGCGGCGGCGTTGGTCAGCATCCGATAGTCGACCAGTCCGACCATGATCCCCGCCACCAGCACATAGAGGACCGTGCAGACGGCGAGTGAGCCGAGGATCCCGATGGGCATATCCCGCTTCGGATTGCGCGCCTCCTGGGCCGCCGTCGAGACGGCGTCGAAGCCAATGTAGGCGAAGAAGATCACCGCCGCCCCCGTGATCACGCCGCCAAACCCGAACGGCATGAACTCCGCGCAGCCGGGCGCTCCCGCGGTACAGCCTATCCCGAGGTTGTCCTTGCTGACATAGCCAACCCCCGCGACGATGAAGAGCAGAACGACGACCACCTTGATCACCACGATCACCGAGTTGAACGAGGCCGACTCCTTGATCCCCTTGATCAAGAGCAACGTCACCGCCACCGAGATGAGCAGCCCCGGCAGGTTGATCAGGCCTGTCACCTGACTCCCATCGGCCAGGGTCAGTGTTGTCCACGGCCCGACGGTCAACTGCGGAGGCACCTGGATCCCCAGGTCCTTGAGAAAACTGACGACGTACCCTGACCATCCGACTGCCACGGTCGCCGCGCCAAACGCGTACTCCAGAATCAGATCCCAGCCAATGATCCAGGCGACAAACTCACCCAGGGTGCCATACCCATACGCATAGGCCGACCCGGAAATCGGTACGCTCGACGCGAACTCGGAGTAACAGAACGCCGCGAAGGCACTGACTACCCCCGCCAGAATCATCGAGACCACCACGGCTGGCCCGGCATGCTTCCCGGCTGCCTGTCCGGTCAAGACGAAGATCCCAGTCCCAATGATCGCGCCAATGCCCAGCATGATCAGATCGAGCGAGCTGAGCGTCTTCTTCAGGGTATGCTCGCCGGTCTCCTGCGCTTCGGCAATGATCGCATCGATCGACTTGGTCGCAAAAAGTGACATCGAAGCCTCCTCAGGGCGTATCCAGATTCGTGCTCCGCTCCCAGGGGGCACACACTACCTCCCACCAGACAACGGAATCTCGCCTCTCCCACCTGCCTCATCGCTTCGATGAAGGGGGGACGTCAAAATTCAGAATGGACTGCGGATCGACAAGGAGTGTGGGAGATCCCCCGGTTGGACAATCTCCCGAACATCGTGCCTGACGCTCCTCCGTTCAGAAGAGAAGGGAGAGCGCGGCACGGGCCATCGAAGGCAGGCGAGGGGCTCTCCCCCTCCTTGCCCCCAGCTGGCGCCTACTCGCTAAAGGCCTCGACCGGCTCGATTCCACGCCGGCGGGCAAGGGCTCGCCACCCAAAGTAGACCGGGACCCCGCTGACGACAATCACCAGCCCCGGCCAGGTGGTCGCGGTCTGGTAGGCGAACAGTACCACCAGCACCACTCCGGCTCCAATGATATACATCGCCGGAATCACCGGATACCCTATCGCCCGGTACGGACGGGGCAGATCCGGACGCTTGTGCCGCAAGACAAAGATCGCCGTAATCGTCAGGATGTAGAAGAGGAGCGCCGCCGAGATGACATAGTTGAGGAGGTTCCCGTAGAGGTTCCCGTAACTCACCGAACCATCCGCGGCCACTTGGACCGTTCTGGGTAAGACCAGCAGGCAGGACCAGAGGCACTGAATCACCAGCCCCCAGGCTGGCACGTGGGAGCGATTGAGCTGCCCCGCCGCCCGGAAGAAGAGCCCGTCCCGCGCCATGGCGTAGTAGGCTCGCGCCCCCGTCAGAATCAACCCATTGTTGCAGCCAAAGATCGAGATGAGAATTCCCACCGCCATCAGCGCCGCGCCGCCGCCGGGAAGGATGACCTCCGCCGTCGCCGAAGCGACGCGATCGCTCGCCACTGTCTGGATCGTCTCGAAGGGTAAGGCCACGAGATAGGCCACATTGGCCAGCAGGTAGAGCGAGATCACCAGGATCGTCCCGAGCGCCAGCGAGAGCGGCAAGTTGCGGCGCGGGTTGCGTACCTCTCCGGCAGTGAACGTCACGTTGTGCCAGGCATCGGAGGAGAAGAGCGAATTGGTCTGGGCGACACAGATTGCCACCAGCAACCCCAGACCTGTCGCCGCGGTCACCCCCGGCCCAACCTCCTGAAGAGCCCCACGCACCGTCCAGAGATCGGCAAAATTGGCCTCGGCGGCGATCGCCTGATACCCCACCGTCCCCCCCAGCACAATCAGGGCGATGAGGGCCCCAGTCTTGGCCACCGTAAAGACATTCTGAATCCACTTGCCGAGACGCAAGCCCCGGGTGTTCATCCAGGTCAGGAGGAGGATCATCCCGATCCCCAACAACTGCGCCGTCGAGAGCGAGATCGCGTACTGTCCGCCCAGCGAGATGGGAGCAATCAGATAGTTCGTCTCCGAGATCCGCGGCCAGAGCACCCCGAGGTACCGCGCGAACCCTACCGCAACCGCCGCGATCGTCCCTGTCTGGATGACGAGAAAGAGGGTCCAGCCGTAGAGGAACCCCCACAAAGGGGAGAAGGCTTCGCGAAGGTAGACGTACTGGCCCCCCGCTTTCGGCATCATCGCCGCCAGCTCTCCGTAGCTCAGCGCGGCCATCAACGTCAACGCGCCGGTCACCACCCAGACGACCAGGAGCCATCCGGGCGACCCCACCTGCCGGGCAATATCGGCCGAAACGATGAAGATTCCCGAGCCGATCATCGACCCGGCCACGATCATCGTCGAGTCGAGCAACCCAAGCCCACGGATGAAGTTCGCTTGCTGCGCCAAGGTTCCGGTCCTCCCGCGTTCCCTTCCCCGCTACCTGTTTGGACTCGAAGACGGCGAGGGCTGCTGCGGCTTGACAACCTGCTCCGGCGCCTCATCCCGCTGGAAGAAGCTGCGCCCAAGGTTGACGAAATCGTTGATGAAGACAAAGCCCATCAAGAGAAGAACCATGACGAACCCGACCTGCTGGAACCGCTCCCGCACATTCATGCTCAAGGTCAATCCGAGCAGCCCCATAACGCCTTCGATGAGGAGCAGGAGAATGACCCCCCCGTCCAGCACTGGAATCGGCAGAAGATTGAAGACCCCGAGGTTGAGGCTCAGCATCCCCATCAATTTGATGGTCCCGGCCCAGCCTGCGACTTCGTAGGTGTTCATCGTCTCTTGCGCAATCTTGACCGGTCCCCCCACCGCGTCCCGCGCCGAACGGCGCCCACTGAAGATCTGTTGAAAGGCCACTCCGGTCATCCGGAGCCACATCCAGTTGTAGTCCCATCCATACCGGATCGCGCCCAGCACCGAGTCGGTCTGGACGACCACCGAGAGGTCTGGCGAGAAGCCCAGCCGGTATTCGCCATCCTGCAGGACTGGAGCCGCGGTCAGGTCCTGACGCTGCCCCGAACGGTCGACCGTCAGCGTCACCGGCGCGCCCTGACTCCCCTGCAGTCCATCCTTGAATTCGTGCCAGGCCGACACTGGTCGACCATTGAGCGCGACCACTCTGTCGCCCGGGCGCAGCCCTGCCACGGCGGCGGGCATTCCCTCCCGCACTCCGAGGACACGGATGTTCTCGAGGGCGATGTAGGGCTCGATCCCGGAGTCCCCGACCTGCTCCTTCCCAACCTTCCGGGCACTCGGCGTCAGCGTCAGGTCGACCACCTCTCCCTGGCGATCCACTCTCAACGCGATCGGCTCGTTCGGCCGCAGCATGACCTCCAGTTCAATATCCCGCCAGGTCGGATTCTCGCGCCCATTGGTCACCAGGATCCGGTCTCCTGGAAGAAGTCCCGCCCGCGCCGCGGCCGATTCCACGGCCACCCGCCCAATCGTCGGTTTCTGAACCTGGTCGGCACTGTCCCGAAAGCCAATCAGGATTCCCACCGCCGGGATGAGGATCGCCGTGGCGATGTTGAAGGCCGGCCCGGCGATCGCCACCAGAAACCGCTTCCATTTCGGGTGAGCGAGAAACTCATCGATCGACCCTTCGCTCTCCCCCTGCAACATCTCGAGATTCTCCCCGCGGAACTTGACGTATCCGCCGAGGGGGACCGCGCTGAGTCGGTAGTCGGTCTCGCCCAGCCGAAAGCCGAGCAACCGCGGACCAAACCCCACGGAGAAGGTCTCAACCGAAATCCCGAGCATCTTGGCCACGATGAAGTGGCCAAACTCGTGAATGACGATCATCGCGCAAAGAATGACGACAAATGCTACAAAACTCACCTTGGATCTCCTCTCAAAACAATGGAGACAAGTGTAGGGCAGATCAGGGGGGACTGTCAAAAGTCGCCTCCGCCGCGTCTTCGGCGTCTTCGGCGGCAGAGGCAGGAACGGGCGCGGCAAGCGCCGAGATCCCGCTTCCGATCCAAACTGCCCAGTCAGCGCTATCCTGCGTCGTCAAGCGCTCTGCCCGAAGGTGGTCAGCTGCCCCCCCGCCCATTCGCGCGCCCACCGGTCGGCCGCCAGGACGGTCTCGAGATCTCGTGCCGGCAGGGCCTCATGCGCAGCGCACGTCCGCTCGATCACCCGCGCGATCTCTCCAAAAGAGATCCGCCCTCCCAGAAAGGCGCTGACCGCCACTTCGTTGGCGGCGTTGAGTACCGCCGGCATCGTTCCGCCCACCCGCAGCGCGTGGTAGGCCAGACGGAGGCAGGGAAAGCGCTCTTCGTCCGGCGCGAAAAACTCCAGCCGGCCAAGGGTGGCGAGATCGAGCGGCGGCAAGACCGACGGTCGTCGGCTCGGATAGGTCAGCGCGTATTGAATGGCGTGACGCATGTCTGTCACCCCCATCTGCGCGAGGATCGACCCATCGACCAGTTCAACCATCGAGTGGACCACCGATTGTGGATGGACGATGACATCGATCTCGTCCGCCGCGCAGTCGAAAAGCCAGCGGGCCTCGATCACTTCGAGCCCTTTGTTCATCATCGTCGCGGAGTCGATGGTGATCTTCGCCCCCATCCGCCAGGTCGGGTGGCAGAGCGCCTCGCCCGGAGTCGCCCGTTCCATCTCCTCCCGTGGCGTGGTGCGAAACGGCCCTCCCGAGGCGGTGAGGATGATGCGCTTCACCTCCCCCCTCACCTCGCCACGCAGGCACTGATGGAGGGCATTGTGCTCGCTGTCGACCGGCAGCAGTTCCGCTCCCGACTTCGCCGCCGCCATTGTCATCAGCTCGCCGGCGATGACGAGCGTCTCCTTGTTGGCGAGCGCGACCCGCCTCCCCAACTCCAGCGCCCGCAGCGTGGGAACCAGCCCAAGCGCCCCCACCACCGCCCCAATGACGATCTCCGCCCCGTCGCACGTGGCAACCTCGATCAGCCCCTCGACTCCGACTCCAATCTGCGGCGGACTCTCCACTCGACGCTCCGCCAGCATCCCACGCAACTCTCCGGCTGCTGTCCTGTCCGCCACCGAGACGACCCGCGGCCGATAGCGCTCGATCTGGTCGGCCAGCAGACGCACGTTGCCGCCCGCCCCCAGCGCAGCCACTGCGAACTCCTCCGGAAACGCGTCGATGACCCGCAGCGTGTTGCAGCCGATCGAACCCGTCGAGCCTAGAATCGCCACTTGCTTCATACCCACCTGCTCACGGCGTAGTAATAGAGAATGGGCGCGTTGAAGAGCATGCTATCGAACCGATCGAGCAGCCCGCCGTGGCCCGGGAGAAGACCTCCCGCGTCCTTGGCTCGCGCGCCCCGCTTGATCATCGACTCACAGAGGTCTCCCGTGACGCCCAATGCTCCCATCAACAAGGCCAGGGGAAGCGCTTCGAGGAGCGGCAGTTCGGGAAAGAAGGTCGCACGGGCGATGACCACGGCGAGGAGGTTTCCCAGCAGTCCCCCCGCGACGCCTTCCCACGTCTTGCCCGGGCTGATCCGCGGGGCCAGCTTATGACGACCCAACGCCCGGCCCGTGTAGTAGGCGCCTGTATCTCCCGCGAAGACGACCAGGAAGAAGAAGGTCAGGAGCTTCGCGGCGAGCGAGGGGACCTCCGACTCGATAACCCGCAGGGCGCTCAGAAAGCCTCCCAGCAGCCCGAGGTAGAGCACCGCAGTCAACCGCACGCCCAATCCAGTGAGGGCTGTGCCGTGGTCTTCCTGATGACGTTGCCGCCAGAGAGTCTGGAGGAACTCGACCACCACGAAGAGCGCGAGCGCCGCTCCGACCCAGTCCAGCCGCCCAAGGTAGAAGACGCCGATGAGCACGACCACCGCGCCTATCCCGATCCACCGGTCCTGCGCCTCGACCCCGCCCAAATGATGAAACTCCCTTAGACCGAGCAACAACGCCCCACCCACCATACCGACAAAGACAATCGGGGGCGCAACCCAGAGCGCCCCCAGCAAGATCGGCAACAGAACGATTGCGGTCAGTACTCGTGCCATCCAGTCTCCCACTCCCGATGTCCAGGCAGTTACGAGGGGATCCTCCCCACGGAGAGCGACTCCTCCGTCAAGCCCCCAAAGCGACGATCCCTCTTCTGATATTCGACCAAGGCTGCGAAGAGATCTTTCCGGTCAAAGTCCGGCCAGAGCGTCTCGGTCACATAGATCTCCGCATACGCAATCTGCCAGAGCAGAAAGTTGCTGATCCGCAACTCTCCACTCGTTCGAATGAGCAGATCGGGATCGGGCAGGTTGGCGGTGTAGAGGTGGGCCTGAATCTGCGCCTCCGTAATCGTCGCCGGACTCCTGCCTTCCGCCAGGCAGGCCGCCAGCAGTCCCCGCACCGCGTCGACCAGCTCGGTCCGGCCGCCATAGTTGAGCGCGAGATTGAGAACCATTCCCTGATTCGCGGCCGTCCGATCGCGGACCCTCTGCAGTTCCGCCTGGACGCTCGGATCGAGTTCTCCGGTCCGCCCAATCGTCTGGAAGCGGATGCGATGCTGATCGAGGGTCGCGACCTCTTTCCGGAGATACTCCTTGAGAAAGGTCATGAGCGCCTCGACCTCAAGGAGCGGACGCTTCCAGTTCTCGACGGAGAAGGCGTAGAGCGTCAGCGCCTCGACGCCAAGGCGCGCCGAGGTTTCGACGGTCTTGCGCACCGCCTCCACCCCTGCCCGGTGGCCCGCCACTCGCGGCAACAGTCGGCGCTTCGCCCACCGGCCATTCCCATCCATGATCACGGCGATGTGACGTGGCAACCGCGCCAGATCCAACTGCTGAAAAACTCTCTCCTCGGGCGATCCAGGGGCTATCAGTCCCGCGAAGGGATTCTGCGTGCTCATACCCTTCTCATCCCCTTCTCTCCCGCGATAATGAACCGTCCTGCCGCTGTCTCATCGATCGAGTCGGTCATGCTTGCGCCGGCGCCTCTTCGCCATCTGCTCCTTCGACTTCTCCAGGTGGATCGTCCGGCCGATGGTAATACTCCACTTTCACCAGCGTCAATCCCTTCGCCGGAGCGGGCGCGCCAATGATCTGCCGATGGCGCGTCGCGATCAGCTCGGCCACCGTGGCCACTGGCAACCGGCCGCGAACCACGTCGAGCACCCCCGAGACCATGGTGCGCACCTGATAGCGAAGAAATCCTTTTCCCCGAATGTAGAGGTCGAGCCGATCCCCTTCCCGCACCAGCCAGGTCGAGAGGATCGTCCGCTGGGTCGTCTGTGTGTCCCGTTCCTCGACCGTAAATCCGACAAAGTCGTGCGTACCGTGAAACGAGGCCAGCTCCCGTTCGAGAATCGACTCGTCAAATGGGTACGGATAGTGCCAGGCGTAACGCGAAAGCAGAGGGTTCGAGACCTCGGAGGTCACCAGCCGATAGCGATAGGTCTTGGCCTGAACATCAAAACCGGCGTGGAAGAGCGGTTCGGCGGGTTCCGCCTCTTTGACGCGGATCTCGGCGGGAAGGTGGGCATTGAGGGCACGTCGCAGCCCTCGTGGGTCCCAGTCACGCTTCGACTGAAAGTGGACGACCTGGCCTTCGGCGTGGACCCCCTTGTCTGTCCGGGCGGCCGCATAGAGCGTGACGCGCTCACCTTCAAGCCGCGCCAGGGCCTCGTTGAGGCTTCCCTGGATCGTTGGCAGGTTGAGTTGCTCCTGCCAACCGGCGAATGGGGTCCCATCATAGGCGACCAGCAGACGCATCTTCATCGATTCGATTCAACCCCGGGGCTCTCCGCAGAGCTCCCGGACGGCCCCCCTGCCCGACTGCCCCCTGCCCGACTACCTGGTTTGACGACTGGAATCCCCTGCTGGCAGAGCGGGCACTGCGCGGCAACATAGGTCGGCACTTCGAGGACGGCCAGCGCGTGGCGGGGAACGCCGAGATCGACTGCCCCTCCGCTGCGATCGATGAGCGATCCCGCGGCGACCGTGACTCCGCCCCGGTCAGCCACCACCGCCATCACTTCGCGCGTCGAGCCTCCCGTCGTCACGACATCCTCGACCACCAGGACCCGCTCCCCCGGCGCAATCTCAAATCCGCGCCGCAGCACCATCGCTCCCTCCTGCCGCTCGGTGAAGAGAGCCCGCAGGCCGAGCGCGCGCGCGACCTCGTGCGCGACAATCACCCCTCCCAACGCCGGCGCGACGACGACATCGATCTGCCCAACCCGCCCGTCCTCCCTCACCCTGGCCGCCAACGCCGAACACAACCGCTCCGCGATCGGCGGGCGCTGCAGGACCAGCGCGCATTGCAGGTACCGCGTGCTATGCAGCCCTGACGAGAGAAGAAAGTGGCCGCTCAAAAGGGCCGCGCTCGACTCAAACACCTGGATCACGTCATCTGTTCCCATCGTCTCTGCCACCTCACCCATCTCCATCCTCTCGCCCATTCTTCCCTGAACCTCTTCTTCTTTCTATTTCCTATCTTCTACTTTCTATCTCCTATCAGCAGTCCTGCTTCTCCGCACTCTGGCCTCTTCCAGGTGGTTCAGCGCCCTACTCCGCACCTGTGCCCTCCCCAATGACCAGGTAACGGTAGGGAAAATGGCGATGCACTCCGATCGAAAGTCCAGCCAGGCCGGCGATCTTGCGCCAATCCGCGTCCTGAAATCCCCGCAATACCGAGACTGCCGCGTCGTGCCGCACCAGCCGATTCCGCGTGAAGAGCCACGTCAGGCAGCGGATCGAGTAGTAGGCCAGCGGGTGACGACGCAGGTCGTTGATCAGGAACGCCTCCCGTGCGACCCGACTGAGGCGCTGCAGCAACCTCGCGGCCGCCTCATCCTCGAAATGGTGCAGGAAGAGCGAAGCCATGACAAAGTCGAATCCCCCCTCGACAAAGGGGAGTTGGAAGGCGTCCGCCTGCACGACCAGGATCTCCGGGTAGTCCACCACCCAGTCCCGCGCCTCCCGGACCGCCAGCGGATGAAGATCGACGACGACAAAATCGACCCGCTTTCCCCTCTGACGAGCCCATTCGACGACCATTCTGGGAAGGTCCGCCGAACCGGTCCCGATATCGAGAAGGCGGATGTGGCTTCGACCCGTTGCCTCGATCAGGGGGAAGAGGTGGCGGGCGAGAGCGCGCTGTCCTCCCAGGAGCTGATTGATGCGCCGCAGATCGCTCAGGCAGTCCCGAAATTCCTCGCCGGTATAGTCCGATCCGTCAATCCACTCCGGTTCTCGACTTCGCTCGGAAAATCGGTTCGCCACAACCACTCCTCCCCCGCGATGGCCGACCCGCGGCGGTGATGAGACGCTCTCGCCGATCCCTGCTCTCTACGCAAGCCCTCAAGCAGTCCACTTGCGCACGACCAGAGCCGAGTTCTTCGATCCAAACCCGATGCAGTTGCAGACGGCATACTCGATATCGTGCGCGCGCGCCTGGTTCGGCACGTAGTCCAGATCACAGTCAGGATCCGGCTCATCGAGGTTGATCGTTGGCGGAGCATACCCCCCCGCCATCCCTCCCAGCGTCGCAATCAATCCAGCCGCGCCGGAGGCCCCTTGCGGGTGTCCAATCATCGACTTGGTCGCGCTCATCGGCACCTGGTAAGCCCGCTCGCCGAAGGCCAGCTTGACCGCCCGGGTCTCGATCCGATCATTGAGGTCGGTCGAGGTCCCGTGCAGGTTGATGTAGTCGACCTGGTCCGGCCCGATCCCCGCGTCCGCCATCGCCAGCGTCATCGCCCTCGAAGGCTCAATTCCCGACTCATCAAGCCGGACCCGGTGATGGGCGTCGCACGTCGATCCGTGCCCAACGATCTCTCCGTAGATGGTCGCGCCCCGCGCTTCCGCGTGCTCGAGCGCTTCGAGCAGCACCAGGTAGGCCCCCTCCGCGAGAACGAAGCCGTCCCGATCGCGGCAGAATGGACGTGACCCCCGCGTCGGTTCGTCATTCCACGATGGCGAGATCACCTTCATGACGCAAAACCCCAGCAGAATGCTGTGGGCCAGGGGAGCATCGACTCCGCCTGTCAGAACGCGATCGATCCGGCCCAGCGCGATGTTCTGCGCCGCATACGAGATCGCGTCGGTCGAGGAGGTACACCCGGTCGAGACCAGATGGCTGAACCCTTTCAAGCCGAATGGCATCGAGATCTCGCTGGCGAGCGATCCCGGTGTGGCCGTCGGAATGCTGTAGATGCTCGCCTTCTTCGCCTCATTGGCAAAGTAGTAGCGGTACTGCTTCTCCAGAAAGCTGAGACTGGCCCCACCGCTTCCGAGGACGATTCCAATCTGCCGACGCTGCTCGATCGACATCTCCCGCGGATCGAGCCCCGCATCCCGAAACGCCAGATCGGCGGCTCCGATGGCGAAGGCGACCGCGTGCGAAACGTGCTGTCGATCCTTGGCGGGAATCACCTGATCCGGATCGAAATCCTTGATCTCTCCCGCAATCTGGACGGGAAGGTCGGAAGCATCAAACCGCGTGATCCGGCTGATTCCACTCTTCCCGGCTCGCATCGATTGCCAGTAGGCCTCTCGACCGATCCCTGCCGGACTGACACAACCTATTCCTGTAATGACCACTCGTCGCAATGTTTTGGGGCCTTGCATGCATTCTCCTTGCCAGCTTCATTCCTGATCCCACTCCCGACCCATCGACTGCCATTCTTCGAGCCGCACTGCCCGGCCCTTCGATCGGTCAATGAATGTCAGGATCGGGGATCTCACCTTCCGCCTGTAGAAAATCGAAGTCACACCCCTCGTGAGCCTGGGTGACGTGGCTCGCGTAGAGTCGACCATACCCGCGTGGATAGGGAGTGGCGGGCGCCACCCACCGTGAGCGCCTCTCTGAGAGCTCGGCCTCGTCGACCCGCAGTTCGAGACGCCGCTCCGGGACGTTCAACTCGATCCAATCGCCCTCCTCGACCAGCGCGAGAGGGCCTCCGACGAAACTCTCCGGGGAGACGTGCAGGACACAGGTCCCATACGAGGTCCCACTCATCCGCGCGTCCGACACCCGCACCATGTCTCTGACGCCTGCCTTTAGCAGCTTCTTCGGAATCGGGAGCATCCCCCATTCCGGCATCCCCGGGCCGCCCAGCGGGCCTGCCCGACGAAGCACGAGTACCGAGGTCGCGTCGACCGCCAGATCGTCCCGATCGATCCGCGCCACCAGGTCGCGATAGTCCTCGAAGACCACCGCGCGACCGCGATGAACCATCAAGTCCGGCGAGGCCGCCGTCGACTTGATGACGGCTCCATTGGGAGCCAGATTGCCGTAGAGGATCGCCGTGCCTCCCTCTGGAGCAATGGGTGCGGCGAGCGTCCGAATGACCTCACGGTTGAAGACCTCGGCGCCGGTGATGTTCTCTCCAAGGGTTCTGCCATTGACCGTCCAACAATCGAGATGGAGCAGCGGGGCCAACTCGGCCAGCATCGCCCGCAATCCCCCCGCGTAGTAGAAATCCTCCATCAAATACTGACCAGAGGGGCGCAGGTTGGCGATCATCGGCGTCCGGCGCGAAACCTCGTCAAACCGGGCCAGCGACATCGGAACTTTCGCCCTGCCAGCCAGTGCCAGCAGGTGAATGATCGCGTTGGTCGAGCCTCCGATCGCCATTGTCACCGTCATGGCGTTCTCAAAGGCGGCCGCCGTCATCAGTTCTCTTGGACGCCAGTCCTCCCAGACCAGTTCCACAATCCTTCGTCCGCACGTGGCCGCCATCCGGGGATGAGCGGCATCGACGGCGGGAATGGAGGCCGCCCCCGGCAGGGTCATCCCGAGCGTCTCCGCCAGAGAGGTCATCGTCGAGGCCGTCCCCATCGTCATACAATGGCCGGGCGATCGCGCAATCCCCTCCTCGATACCCTGCCACTCCTCCATCGACAGGTTCCCCGCGCATCGCTCCGCCCAGAACTTCCAGGCGTCGCTCCCGCTCCCGAGCGTCTTCCCTTGCCAGTTTCCTCGCAACATCGGCCCCGCCGGGAGGAAGATCGCCGGAAGATTGACCGAGAGGGCCGCCATCAAGAGCGCCGGTGTCGTCTTGTCGCAACCTCCCATCAGGACCACCCCGTCGATCGGCTGGCTCCGCAGGAGCTCCTCGACCTCCATGGCCAGCAGGTTGCGATAGATCAAAGGGCTCGGCTTGACAAAGATTTCGTTGAGGGGGAACGCGGGAATCTCCACTGGGAAGCCCCCCGCCTGCCAAACTCCGCGCTTGACCTCCTCGGCCCGTTCCCGAAAGTGGGTGTGACAGATCGTCAGGTCGCTCCACGTATTGACGATGGCGATGACCGGCTTCCCCTGAAAGTCCTCCGTCCCATACCCCATCTGACGAAGTCGCGAGCGATGGCCAAAGGACCGCAGATCATCCGGTTGCAACCAACGGGCGCTCCGCAGCTCCCCCGGCTGCCTGCGGGGCCGTTCTGCTCCTCTTCGTTGCGTCAACTCGTCGCCTCCTTCCACTCTCCTCCCACACTCCTCAACAAACGCCGCCCCTGCCATCAACGCATCGGAAACAGCCAGGCGAGGAGCATCGTCACCCCAACCCCGACCACCCCCATGACCAGCATCTGCGGGGTGAACGTTCTCAACCCCTCCCGCTCTGTCATTCCGCTCATCCGGGTCATCACCCAGAAAGCGCTGTCGTTGAGCCAGGTCACCGGTTTCGACCCACAACCGATCGCCAGCGCCAGATAGACCGGGTGGAATCCGAGTTGCGCGGTGGTCGCCATGCCGGAGAAGGCTCCGGCGGCGGTGATCATCGCCACTGTCGCGGACCCTTGCGCGGTGCGAATGATCGCCGTCATCAGAAAGGCGACTGGCAGGACCGCCGTCGCCACCGAGAGCCGTTCGATCGCTTCGCCGATGTTGGTCTGCTGCAGCACGGCGCCGAAAGCCCCCCCCGCCCCGACGATCATCAAGATCGAACCCGCTCCAACGAGCGATTCACGAACGGCTGCCTCCATCTCCTCCCGGCTCGTCCAACGCAACAGCAGGAACAGTCCGGCTACCGCCCCGAGGATCAGCGCAAGATTCCGGTCCCCCAATGCCTTCAGCCAGGGCGCCAACGTGGAGGGCGCCAGCCCTGCACCCGCAATCAACAACACTGGCAGCAGAATCGGAGTAATCGCCAGCCACGTCGGCGGAAGTTGATCCTCCTCACGCTCAGCAACTGCCCGCAACCGCTCCAGCGCCTCCTCGGACTCTCGCAGCGGCAGATCTCTCCGCCGATCCGCCCAGTACGCGAACCCAAAACCCGCCAGCGCGCTGACCGCTCCGACCAACAACCCCATCCCGATCATCAACCCCATGTCGACTTTCAATTCAGCCGCGACGAAGAGTGGACCTGGCGTCGGAGGGACCAGCGAGTGGGTCATCGACCCACCCGCGAGGAGCGCCAGAATATACCAAAGATAATGGCGGCCTGTCCGCAAACGCACGGCTTTGATCAGCGGAATCGCCAGGTAGAAGACGGTATCGAAGAAGATTGGAATCCCCAGCAGAAACCCGCTCACCGCGAACGCCTGCGGCGCCCTCCGCTCTCCCACCCGCCGCAGGATCGCCCGGACCACTCGATCCGCCGCGCCACTGCGCAACATACTCTCGCCAATGATCGAGGCCATCGCGATCATCACCCCGATCTGCCCGATAGTCCGCCCAAACCCTTCCGTCACTCTGTCCAGAAAGAAGCTCCGCGCCAGCTGGTTCGCCGCCGCTTCCGCCATGCCCCGCGCCAACCCCGCCTCGACGATCCATTCTGCCGGGGTTGCCCAGGCAATCACCGAAGCTGCCAGCAACAACGCGGGAAAGGCATGCAGGCGGGCCCAGAGGATCCCACCGACGACCACCACCACGCCAATCAATAATAGAAGGAATGGATACACGGTTGACAGAATATGCTGGTTTCTTCAGGGACGCAAAGATTTGTCTCCCCCTCCTCCCTTTTTGTCACCCTGCCGCTGCAGACCTTCCCCCGATAAAAAAAAGAGCCAGTCCGAAGACCAGCTCTCAAATCGTCCGCTTTGGACACACACAAGTTTCGCTTCCCGTCTCTCCCTTCCCCTATTGTCCAGTCACCTGGACCTTTGTGACCCATCTGTCCTCAAGCTGTCTTCAGACTGAGAATCTCTCCCCCTCCAACGAACTCTTCCTTGACGCTCACATCGCCAGGGATCCTGGTTCGGGGTAGTCTTGATTCTCAGACGGCAGAAAAAACAGCGTCAGTCTTCATAGTGAGAAGTCTAAAACGTGTCGCGAAGTTAGATATGTACCATCAATTTTCTGAAAAGTCCTTTTCAACTATTCTTAATTCTTATGAATTCACGCATTAATCGCAATACTCCCCTCGACTGCAAAGACCAAAAACCCATCAGAAAATTTCAGAATCCAAGCACAGCGGTTTGGTGGCGAGAATCGACGTGGTATTATCGAAAATCGATGAACAAGGGTCCATCTCTTCCATGTTCAACCGTCTTTAACCGGGAAATGGGCCAATCCCAGGCAAGTGATGACGAATCAGCCCCTCTCCGCCTAAGTGAGCCGACCCAGGGAAGCGGCGTTGGCGCAGGAGGGCCGCAGAATGATGGACAATGGGGCGAGGATCCGCTACAGATATCAGTTGATTGCACCGAGGGAAGTGCCGCTGCTCGCCGTGAAGAGAGAAACGGAGGCCAGATCAGGATGTTCCGCCTTCGTGCTGGGCGTACCGCTTGACCAAGACCATCATTCGTCATTAGTTCCGGACTTGGTATCCATTTGATTCAACCTGTCTACCAATTTGGACCATTCAAGCTCGAGCCGGGCCGTAATCGATTGATTAGGGGTGGGTTACCGGTTCAGCTGCGCCGGAAGTCGTATGAACTGCTCCTCTTCCTCCTCGAACGACGGGGGACGGTTATCACCAAGGAGGAGCTGGTCGAGCGGCTCTGGCCTGGCCAGATGGTGGAGGAGAGCAATCTCTCCCAGCACATCTATCAGCTGCGGTCTCTTCTGGGAGAGTCGCCAACAAAACAGCCCTACATTCAGACCGTTCCGCGGATCGGATACAATTTTGCTTATCCGGTCGACATTCTCCCCCCTGAGCCCCCAGCATTGGGCGCCTTGACCAATGGGATGATGGAAGGTCTGGAGGATCCGTTTCTGATCGATACAGGGGAGATTTCCCTCTCCAGCCCTTTCCTGGAAATAGCTGAGAGCGATTCTGGACCGGCAGCGGCAACCAATCTCCCCGTCTCTTCTGACGTCAGTCCCTGGGAAAAAGGGGTTCGGAAATGGATCCCCAGAGGATCCAAAGTCAGACTCCTGCTCATTCTGGTCCCAGTCCTGCTGGTCGCGTTGAGCTTTGCGTATTGGGCGCTCCGTGAGGAGAGTGAATCGGTCGTCACGATTGAGCCGTTTACCACTCTTTCGGGAATGGAGCAAGACCCGGCGTTCTCCCCTGACGGCAACCTGCTCGCTTTCAGTTCGGAAGGGATGACGCTCAACAATCGGGATATCTACGTCAAGCTTGTCAACAAGGGGGAGCCCCTCCGAATCACGTCGCATCCTCAAGACGACTTCAAGGCCACCTGGTCGCCGGACAGCAAGCTCCTGGCATACCTGCGAAGACCCAAGCAGTGCGATACAAAATCCGAAGTGGTGATCATTCCGGCACTGGGGGGGTCGGAACGGGTAGTGACCGAAGCCTCGGACGGGCTCGACTGGTCCCCGGATGGAAGGAAGCTGGTCCTGACAGATACGGACCGCCCCGGGGGGCCGATGGGGCTCTACCTGGTCTCGACATCTGGCACCGATCGGACCCGGATCACCAACCGCGAAAACTCACCGCAATACCACGACTCCAATCCAAAATTCTCTCCGGATGGGAACCGGATCGCGTTTCTCCGCTCCTGGAGCCATACCAGCGCTGATGTCTATGTGGTCGATCTGCAATCTCGGCAGGAGATGGCTCTGACCCGGGATCGCGGGAAGCTGACGAACCTCGATTGGTCGCCGGACGGACGAAAGATCTACTTTGTCTCCGACCGGATGGTCAACCAGCGAATCTGGTCGCTCGATCTGCAGACAGGGGCTTTGCAGATGGTCAAGGGATTGCCGATCGACATTGAGGACTTTGCGCTCTCCCCGGACGGAAAGACACTCGCCTATGTACAGGCAATGATCGACACGGTCGTCGACCTCCGTCCCTTATCGCCCCCCTCTCCGACTCCGCCTTGCGTGATCAACTCCTCGCGCGGCGACGACTCGCCACGGCTCTCCCCCGATGGGAAGAAGCTGGTCTTTGTCTCGAACCGCAGTGGATTTTACGAACTCTGGCTCTCCAACTCTGACTGTACAGAGAATATCCAGCTGACCAGGTTTTCAGGGCATGGGGTCGGCAATCCACGCTGGTCACCCGATGGAAGAGCGATCGTCTTCGACCGCAGCACGGAGCGACAAACCGAGATCTACCGAATTCAAGCGGACGGGACCGGCCTGGTCCAATTGACGATCGATCCGAGCGAAGACGCGATGCCCGCCTGGTCTTCGGATGGGAGTGCCATCTACTTTACGTCCGCGCGAGGCGGAGGGCACCAAATCTGGAAGATGCCCTCGGAAGGAGGACCCGCGCAGCGAGTCACCAGTGGTCCGGGACGGGACGCGGTTCCATCCGCCGACGGCAGACTTCTCTACTTTTTGCGGGAGGGGGCACTCTGGCAGAAACAACTCCCCGACGGGGAGGAGAATGCCATTCCTGAGCTGGCGCGATTCTCTGTCGGCCGATTCTGGTCCCTCGACCTTTCCCTGCTCCATTTTGTTACGCAGAACCACGAGGAATACCCAAAGATCTATCAGTTCGATCTGGGAAGGAGGCAGATCACCTCTCTCGGAGAGGTCCCTGGTTTCCTGCCCCGTTGGGTTCCTGGAATCAGCGTCAGCGGGGCTGGGAACAGGATGGCTATCGCGTACGTGCGGTACAAGATCGGGGATATTATGCTGGCAAAGGGCTGGGGAAAATAGGACGGATAGGACGGATAGGACCGATAGGACCAATAGGGCCAATAATTACAATGCTATCTAACCGTCCTATTCGACCTATAGGTCCTGTCCGTCCTATGGGTCCTATCCGTCCTATCTCGATCATCATCCCAGCGCTCCAGGAGGAGGGGGCCATCGAATCGCTCGCCGAGTCGCTGCGGGCCATCCTCTCCCTTCGACCCGGAACCGAACAGCGTCAAGTCGAGATTCTGCTGGTCGATGGGGGGAGTGAAGACGGCACCGTCGCCAAGGCCAGGGCCTTGGGCTGGAAGGTGATCGAGTCGCCGAAGCGGGGACGTGGACCGCAAATGAACGCCGGTGCGGCACTGGCGAGTGGGGAGATCCTGGTCTTTCTTCACGCGGATACGCACCTGCCTCAAGACGCGCTGGGGCAGATCGAACAGGCCCTCGGAGATCCGCAAATTCTGGGAGGAAACTTCAGCCTGGTCTTCACGGGGGAGACGTGGGAGTCGCGCTGGCTGACCCGCCTCTATCCATTCCTGCGACTCGGGGGGATGTGTTACGGGGACTCGGCCTTCTTCATGCGGCGGGCTGTCTTCGAGTCGGTCGGCGGGTATCGCGAGTACCCGCTCTTCGAGGACTGTGACCTCTATCGCCGACTGCGACGGCGTGGTCGATTCGTGAGACTGCCGGCCCGGGCCTCGACCTCTTCACGTCGGTTCGCCGGCCGGTTCTTCCGAACCTTCGCGCTCTGGTCGCTGCTGCAAGTCCTCTACTGGCTGGGGGTCAGCCCGCACCGCCTCGCCAGACTCTACCGGCCATTCCGGTGAGCAAGGCAGGGGGGGGGCGAATCGATCAAAGCTTGCGCAGGCGCACTCGCTCGATGACGTGGTCGCGGCCCTTCTCGAGGATCAGGCGGGCTCGCAAGCGGGTCGGAAGAATGTTCTCGCGGAGATTGACACCGTTGATCAGCTCCCAGATCTCGAGCGCGAGGCGGCGCGCCTCCTCGTCCCGCAGTGTGGCGTAGCGATGAAAGTAGGAGACGGGATCGCGAAACGAGGTCCGCCGGAGGGTCAGAAATCGCTCGACATACCAATCGCGAATGTGTTCCTCCTCGGCGTCGACATAGATCGAAAAATCGAAAAGGTCGGAAACGAAGACCGGGAGCGCGGGATCGGCACTGGAGCTGCGCGTCTGGAGCACATTGAGCCCTTCGACGATCATGATGTCCGGCTGTTCAATGACCTGGACCTGATCGGGAAGGATGTCGTAAGAGAGGTGTGAATAGAGGGGAGCGTCGACCCGTGGTTCGCCAGACTTGACGGCGGTGACAAAGTTGACGAGTCGCCGCCGGTCGTAACTTTCTGGAAAGCCCTTGCGCTGCATCAGGCCGCGCTCCTCGAGAACGGCATTAGGATAGAGGAACCCATCCGTCGTCACCAGGTCGACCTTGGGATGATTTGACCAGCGGGCGAGGAGCGCCTGGAGGAGTCGGGAGGTGGTGCTCTTCCCAACCGCGACACTGCCCGCGATCCCGATGACGTAGGGGACCTTGGCGGCACTGTGTCCCAGAAAGATCTGCGTCGCGGCGTGGAGCTGCTGGGTCGCAGCGACATAGAGATTGAGGAGACGGGAGAGCGGGAGATAGATCTCCTCGACCTCGCGAAGGGAGATCGAGTCGTTGATCCCACTCAGCAATGCCAGGTCCGCTTCGGTCAGAGTCAGGGGCGTGTTGTTGCGGAGCTGACTCCATTCCTCACGTCCCAGTTCGATAAAGGGGGAGAGGGACATCTGGTCTCCCGGTCGGCCGGCTGCCGGCCTGCCGTCATTCGATCCCGGTGATGCGGATCCCGGCATGGGTCTTGTAGCGAATATTGAGACCGATCAGCAGTGCGGTCCAGGCCTCGACGATTCGGGAATTGGCCAGGACTCCGCCGTCGAGGTAGCGGCAGCCGGGGATCGACTCGACCAGGGGACGAACCTGTTCCCGATGGGCTTTGGCGTCGCCGCAGACGAGAATGTCGCATTCGACGGTGTGGGTCAGGTCCGCGAGGACTTTCGCCGAGACATTCTGAAACGCGGAGACGACGGCGACCCCTTCCGGGACCAGCTCGGCCGATTGCTCGGCGGCCGAGCCCGCCCAAACGCCCAGCACCCGGGTGGGGCGTCCCCCGACCGCCGGTTCGAGCGGTACCGTGACATCGAGAAGGAGTGTGCCGGGTTGCAGCGAGTCGCGAATCTCGCGCAGGGTCGGCGCCTGGGCGGCAAAGGGGACGGCCAGCACGACCAACCGGGCACGGGCCGCGGCCTCGGCGTTGCCCCCGCCATCGATCGTTCCTTTTGTTCCGGAGGGAAGCAAGGACCGCATCGAGTCCGCGGACGCCCGTCCCCGCTCAGGATCCCGTGATCCCAGGAAAATTTCATACCCAGCCACCGCCCAGCGCAAGGCAAGCCCTTTACCCTGGTCCCCGGTCCCCCCGATAATGGCAATCTGTTGTCGGTCTTTCTGTTCTGTTTCCATACATTGGATACTATCACCGGAACCTGGTTCGACCCAATGCGAGACGTCCATCGCGCGAATTGCGAAGACAGATCGCCTCGACGACACGATCCCCCGGCCAGCCTGATGTCCGGATTGGGTGCTTCATTGTGCCCTCTAACCTGCTCCATCAATCGCCAGAAGCCAAAGAAAGCAAGACTGAGGACGTGGCTGTCAGAAATCGAAGTGAGGAGTTGAGAAGAACGATCGGAGCCGGGCTGGCTGCCTTCCAGTCATGGATGGCCGACCAGTTTGTTCCCGAGTCGCCCCGGGTCGACTGGCGGATTCTCGCCCGCACCTTTCTCAAAGTCGGGGCGACAGGGTTTGGCGGCGGGGTCGCGGTGATTGCGCAGATCCGACGGTTGACGGTTCACCAGCGCCGCTGGCTCTCGGACGAGGAGTTTCTCGATGCCGTCTCCCTGGCACAGAGCCTTCCGGGAGCGAACGCGGTCAACGCGATCACCTACATCGGCCTCAAGCTCGCCGGGATTCGGGGAGCGCTCATCTCGGTGGCAAGTTTTATTCTGCCGTCATTTCTGATCATGATCGGGCTGACGATCGCGCACACGCAGTTTGCTGAGCTGAGCGATGCCAAGCGCATCTTTCTTGGGTTCAATGCGGCGGTGGTTGGGTTGATCGCGGCGACGACAGTGCGCCTGGGAAAGACAGCGGTCCAGCAACAATGGCACCTCGAGCTTGGCTTCGTCGTCGCCTTTCTGCTGATCTTCACCCAGACGACCGTTCTCGAAGTCGTGCTGCTCTCCGGGATCACCGGGTATGTGATCCGTTCCTACAAATCGCGGCGGCGGCAACGGATCCGGCAGGAGATTCGCAAGGAACGACAGACAAAGGCACGGACGCGGATCGCGGGAGAGCGGGCACGACAGCGCGCGGCGGAGATGATCAAGGAAGAGATGGAGGGAAAGCCGGAGAAGACTGACCCACTGCCTCCGGAAGAACCGCCCTCGCCCAGGAAGGACTCGCTCGAACCACGCGCCGGCAAGTCTGGAGTGACCGGCAAGCTTTACAGTCTGGATGTCCTGGGTTTGCTGGTGATCGTGCCGTTGTTGGCGTGGCCGGTACTGACCAGGATGGTGACGGTCTGGCAGCTGGTGACCATCTTTCTGCGGGTGGGAACGATCACTTTTGGAGGCGGGTTCGTCATGATCCCGCAGATCGAAACAGATGTCTGTGAGGTCTACCGGTGGATGGACCATCGAACCTTCGCCGACGGGATGGCCTTCGGGCAGATCACCCCGGGACCGGTCCTGATTACCGCGACCTTCATCGGGTTCAAGGTGGCGGGAGTGGTCGGAGCGGTCATGGCGACGTTGGCGGCCTTTCTGCCTTCGTTTGTCATGTCGGTGGTGGCCGGGAGTTCGCTCGACCGGTTTCGGACCAACTTTCAGGTGCAGGCGTTTCTCGGCGGGGTCGCGCCAGCGGTGGTCGGGATGCTGGCGGCGGCAGGGGTGAGTTTGGCACGATCGGGGCTCGGGACGCCGGAGAGCTACGCGGTAGCGACGCTGGCATTTCTGCTGATGTTGCGGGCGCGACTCAATCCGGTAGTGATCATCCTCTTGTGTGGGGCGTTGCAGTGGGCGATCTCCCGGGGATTGACGCAAGGCTTGATCGGGTGGCTCGGGGTATAAGCGGGGAGGGGGCGACGTGAATGAAATCGGAGCGGATTCAACGGGCGTGAAAGGATCGGTGGCGGTCCTCGCAGGAAAGTTGGAAGAGGGATTGCGGCGCGGCGGTGATCTCTTCGAAGGGCCGGGCGTGGCGGGGCTGTTGCTGCTCGTCCCGAAGGAGGATCTGGACGCGCTGGCCAGTCAACGCACGCCGAAGCTGGCCGTCAAGGGGAAAGGAGCGGTGATTATCGCCGCGCTGAACGAGGCGGGAGAGGCCGACCGTTTTCTCTATCAGAGCGGTGGGGGCGGATCGGCGCGCTGGGCCCAGGTCCAGGGGATGCGGCAGGAAGGGCTGACGGAAGCGGTGCGGGCCCTGGTCCACGTGCAACGGAGTGAGCAGGTGGTCGGGGAGGTCGCGGGGGTCGACGAGAGCATCCCGCTCCGCTCGATCACGCGCGCGGCGGTCGTCGGAGCGGGCACCATGGGAAGCGGCATCGCCATCTGTTACGCGAACGTGGGCATCCCTGTCCTGCTGCAGGACGCTTCGCGGGAGGCCCTGGAGGCGGGGATGGCCCGCATCCGGGGCGTTTATGACGAGGCAGCGCGCAAAGGGCGGATCAGCGGAGAGGAGCGGGAGGCCCGCCTGGCCCGCATCGTGCCCGTGACGGGGTATGAGGGCTTTGCGGATGTGGGGATTGTCACCGAAGCGGTCTTCGAGGGGATGGCGCTGAAGAAGCAGATCTTTGGGGAACTCGACCAGGTCTGTCGCGAGGGGACGATTCTGGCGAGCAACACCTCGACGTTGAGCATCGACGAGATTGCGGGCGCGACGCGCCGTCCCGGGGATGTCATCGGTCATCACTACTTTAGCCCCGCGCACGTCATGCGGCTGCTCGAAGTGGTGGAGGGAGCGGCGACACAGCCAGATGTGCTGGCCACGTCACTTGCCCTCGGACGGCGGCTGGGCAAGTTGGGGGTCGTCGTCGGCAACGGGTATGGGTTTGTCGGCAACCGGATGCTCCACCAGTACGGGCGGGAGGCGCAGTTGCTGCTCGAAGAGGGAGCCTTGCCGCAGCAGATCGACCGGGTCTTGACCGGTTTCGGAATGGCGATGGGACCATTCGCGGTGGGAGACCTCGCCGGGCTCGACGTCGGGTGGCGCATTCGCCGCGAGAACGCGCACCTGCGTAAGCCCGGGGAGCGCTATCCGGTGGTGGCCGACCGCCTGTGTGAGCAGGGGCGGTTTGGACAGAAGACAGGGGCAGGGTGGTATCGGTACGACGAATCGCGCCGGGCGATTCCTGATCCGGAGGTCGAGGCCCTGATCGAGGCCGTCTCCGCCGAGCAGGGGATCGAGCGGCGGGTGATTCCTGACGAGGAGATTCTCGCTCGGACGCAGTACGCGCTGATCAACGAGGGGGCCCGGCTGCTCGGCGAGGGGATCGCCCGGCGGGCCAGCGACATCGACCTCGTCTACCTCAACGGATATGGCTATCCGGCCTGGCGTGGGGGACCGATGCGCTACGCGGAGAGCGTCGGTCTGGCCAGGATTCTCGAGACGATCTGGGAATGGGAGGCCCGGGAGGGCGAGCGCTGGCGACCAGCCCCATTGCTGGTGGAGCTGGTCGCTCGTCAAAGCGGGAGCTTCGCGGAAGGGGAAGGGGGCCGATGAGCGCACGGGAGCCCATCGAGATCGCCATTCTGCTCTTCGAGCGGATGACCGCGCTCGACGCGATTGGCCCGTACGAGGTGCTCGGTCGAATCCGGCGGGCGTCAGTCCGATTCGTCGGGCACGAGAGAGGCGTCTATCGGACAGACCAGCGCAGCCTCGGACTGGTCGCGGACTTTCGGTTGGAAGAGGTTCCAGCGCCGACGGTGCTGATCATTCCAGGCGGTCCCGGACAAGGGGAGCTGATGGAGGATCAACGACTGCACGCCTGGATCAGGCAGGCGCACGTCACCTCCCGCTGGACCGCCTCCGTCTGCACGGGGTCGCTGGTACTCGCCGCGGCCGGCTTGTTGCGGGAAGTCCCGGCGACGACCCACTGGCTGGCGATGGAGGAGTTGGAGCGCTGGGGAGCGACGCCAGTCGCCGAACGGGTCGTGTTTCGTCCCGAGGAGCGGATCGCCACCGCGGCGGGTGTCTCGGCAGGCATCGACCTCGGGCTGGCACTGGCGGCGCGCCTCGCGGGAGAACGACAGGCGCAAGAGGTCCA
>Ga0169931_10002550_pt1 | contig 29618 bp, 28 predicted proteins | sample Kivu_15m_20L_FD_129675 | JGI IMG/M metagenome (GOLD analysis project Ga0169931, IMG submission 129675) | Freshwater microbial communities from Lake Kivu, Western Province, Rwanda to study Microbial Dark Matter (Phase II) - Kivu_15m_20L... | ecosystem: Environmental > Aquatic > Freshwater > Lake...
ATGGACGTTTTTTGATGCTTCCCAATACAGCTCACCCAATCGAGAAGGTCCCTCCGGATTTGGTGGTTAGTGCCATTTTGGATTAACCGGCTAAGGACAGTTTACCCCATAAACTGTTAGCAGCAAGGACATGTCCGAAAAGTCCACCATGCCGGAGTCATTCAGATCTGCAGTGCATGAAGAAAAGCATCCAAACTGTTGAAGAAGGATGGTTAAATCTGAAAACCCTACTTGGGTATCACCGTCCAAATCACCGGAGCAAGAAGGTGGGTCGCAGTAAAAGCACGAGCCGTCATCAGTGTTCGCATCCGGATTGTAGTTGCACATATCGGGGTCGGTGCATCCAAAAATGGGAATGAGCACCATCACTTCCAGCCGGGTTTCAGACTCAAAGCCACAGATGGCTGTTGTTATAGCGGCATAATAAATCTGATTGTGGACAAGCGATTCAGAGAGTTGCAATTCGTCACCGCCCTGTGAAGCGGCAAACCATTTGATTCCCTCCCCAACAGCCAGCAAATCAGCAACTGTGGCTCCCGGGGCAAAAGTCTGAATCGCTTCGCCTCCTGGGGTTGGAATGGGCTCAGCCGGATTCGAGCACAAACGGTACAATTCGTTGTCCATTCCCACTGTACTGCGCAAGACAGCAGTTTCTCCCAAACTAACACCGGCAAAAGGAGTTCCTCCGGTCATGCCCGGGTTGAGATCTTGAACCAAAAAAGTGCCATCTGCTGTATTGTTCGTCTGATACAGTTCGGGTCCCGTGGCACTAACAAAACCTCTGAAAAAGATGAGTCCATTGTGCGCAAACCATTGTTGTGGCGCGGTGCCGGCTCCGCCCGGGTTCAAATCCTTGATGAGCACGGTGCCTGAAGCGGTGCCATCACTCCTGTGTGGTTCGGGCCCGGTACCGGGTGAAGATGCACAGAAGTAAATGTAGTCTTCGTGTTTGAAAACGAATTCGGGAGTGCTGTTTGCCATTCCCGGTAAAATGTCAATTACCAAAAAGGTGCCGTCTGCTGTGCCGTCACTTCGCCAGAGTTCTCGTCCATTGAGCGAGGTTATCGCGGAAAACAGAAGAAAATCATCTAATCCATGCGGTTCAAGTGGTGTACTTCCCGTGATTCCGGGATTGATATCTTTTAGCATAAATGTCCCTTCCACTGTGCCATCTGTGCGATAGAGTTCGGTTCCGAATTCGGGTGTAGTGCCGGTGAAAAAAACATAGTCACCTGCTCGGGTGAAAAGACCCGGATTGGCTGATAATATGCCCGGTATCAATTCTGTTACCAGCGCAGTTCCGGAAGCCGTTCCGTCCGACTTGTAAATCTCGGCCCCCAGATCGAGCGTTTGGGCACGAAAAATCACGATGTTGTCCAGCGCGGTTATATTCAGCGGGTTGGATGAAAGTGAGCCTGCGTGTATGTCGGCCACTTGGACAGTGCCGGCAGCCGTGCCATCGGTTTTCCAAAGTTCGGAGCCGCTGAGGTTGGTGAATGCTGAGAAGTAAACCTCGCCACCCATCAGGGCAAAACCTGAGGGATTGGAGCCGGAGATGCCTCCGTTGATATCCTTCAGCAGAACGGTTCCCGATTCGGTGCCATCCGACATCCATAATTCGGCTCCTGAGGTGGGATTGGAGGCTGAAAACAAGATTTTGTCGCCAAACAGAAAAAAACCTGTCGGGTTGCTGCTGCCCGCACCGGGGTTGATGTCTTTGAGCAACACGGTGCCGTCTTCGGTGCCGTCTGTCATCCAGATTTCGGTGCCCGAGGTGGCGTTGGTGGCGCGGAAATAGGCTTTGTCGCCCAAACGCACAAGGCCTGTGGGATTGCTCGAAGTGCCCCCGGGGTTGATGTCTTTCACAAGGCTAAGTTGTGCTGAGGCATTCTGCCCCAAACCCAACGAGACAAGAAGGGCTATAAGGCCCAAGCGAACCAAGGGAATGTTGATTGTTTTCATAAGTCAGAATGCGGTTAGTGGTGTTTTTTCCACAATAATCAAGGACAAGTGACCCCGAAATAAGTGAGGAAGATGGACAAATCAGAAAAATCAACTCCTCCATTACCATTGAGGTCGGAAGTGCAATTTGAGACACAGCCAAACTGGGCCAACAGCAGCACCAAGTCTGAGAAACCAACATAACTGTCTCCGTCCAAATCTCCGGTGCACCCGGTGTTACATGGCACACAAGACCCATCATCGCAGCCCGCAGCGGGGTCGTAGTTGCAAGCGGCAGCATCGGTGCAGCCGGGGAAGGTGCACGAGCCATTGCTGATGGTGGCAGCGGGATTGTAGTTGCAAGCAGCGGGATTGGTGCAGCCTGCGCAACTGACAAATTCACACGAGCCATTGTCGCAAGTGGCAGCCGGATTATAGTTGCATGCGGCCGCATTGGTGCAGCCATTGACATTGGCCTCGGTGGTGGAGCCATTGCAGTTTTCATCCACTGCGTTGCAGGGGATTTCGGCAGCGCCCGGATTGATGGCCGCGTTGGCATCGTTGCAGTCTCCTGAAATGGCGACATATCCAACGGGTTGCGAACATGCTGTCTGGGTCACAGTTCCGCCATAGCTGTCATTGTCAGCATCTTGATACCACACTGTCCCGAATGTACAAGAGCCATCGTTTTGGGTTGCCGCGGGATTGTAATTGCATGCACCCGCAGTGGTGCAGCCAAGCACAGGAGCGGTAGAATTCACAACAACGCAATAATCCTCCACCTGTCCGTAGGTCGAATTGCCACAGGGTGTGTTGTTCGGCCCGGTGTTCAGCCAGTGCAGCCTGACCCTTATCCGCGTATTGCCGGGCAGGGCATCGGCCGGCACCGGCACGCTTACCGTATGTGGACCGGCAGTGGCCACGGTCAAGGCCATCACTTGCTCGTTGGTATTAAAAGTCCCATTCTGATTCCAGTCTATCCAAGCCAACAACTGGTCATTGCTGTCGGGTGTGGTGATGGTGACAGATAGATTGTAGCTCGAACCGGCATTGACCGCGGTGCTGATGTTTGAAAAATCTTGATACCCCACTCCTCCGGTCGAGGTGTTGTTGATGGTGTTAAATGTCACATTGCCTATTTTCTCAAATCCTGTGTTGGTGGCTCCGGCCGCACAGTATGAGGGGCATGCACACAAATCAGCCACGCACGACCCATCGTCCACCGTGGCAGCGGGATTGTAGTTGCAAGCCGCGGGATTGGTACAGCCCTCGGTGCCTTGTGTGATTTTGAATTTCTTGTAGCCCGTGGGCGCCACTATGGGGCGCACCTGCACTTTGCCGCTGTTGGCCACTGCCTGCACATAGTAATATATAGTAGTGCCATTGGGGTGGGCCGGAATGGTAGCGGTGTAGTTGCCGCTGCCGATGGATGTCATGGGCAGGGCAGTGTAGGCTCCGTTTTCGGTGGTTTTGTAGAAAAGCGTGGCCGAGGCTATGCCCGACACGTGCTTGATATAAGCCGTCAGCGGATAGGTGGCCGAGGCATCGTATGAGTCTTCGATGCACTTGTAGCTGATGAGCAGGGGATCGGTGACGCCCACCGATTGGGTGATGCAGTGGATGGCCCCTCCGGCAGATATGATGTTGGCGCCTGAGTTGTCGCAGTCTATGGGGACTATGGTATAGCCCGGCAAGGCATCTTCCCAGATGCGGATGGCGGTGGTGTCATATTGCTGGTAATAGGTTGGCAGCAGCACTTTTTTGTTTACAAAAACCGCGTTGGCATAAGTGCGATAGCTGGCGTTGGGCGGGTGGTTGTTGGTGCCCGGTGCGGGCGGTGCGGGTATACGCACCACTTTGAAAGGTGTGCCCCACTTGGTGGTGAAATTATCCAGCACATAGTCCAGATTGGCTTCTATCTGCGGGCCGTCAGACACACCGGTGGGATACTCGCTCACCAGCAGGGTCTCTTCGTCCAGCAGTTTCATGTGCATGTCTATATGGTGTATGCCGTCATAGGGCAGGGTGGGCATTTTAATATATGTGTCAATGCCCATGAAACTGTTCATAATACCATTTATCTGCGCCACAGTGTGGTTGGGAAAATTGGGTCCCCAGCCTGTGGACCCGCCCGAGTTTTCCTCAATGATGAGGTTGGAGGCGAAAGCCGTCCCGAATCCATCGGACATGTAGTTGCCTCCGGTGTTCATCAAGTCGTTGGGGATGGCGGTGGTGTTATAGACATTCAGGCCCAAGTGATTGCCGATGACATCCGGGGCCACATCATCCAGCGGGCGCGGCCGGTTGTATATCCAATCCACTAAAAACAAGTCGCTCACCTCGTTGCCGTACACCGTGTTTTGGCCATAGTCACGCATCCAGATACTGTTGAGCGAAGTTTGGATGAGCGTGATATTGGTCATGGTCATGGGTGGTCCGCCCGCGTTGTTCGCGGTCAGATAGCTCTGCGTGGTGCTTGTGTTGGGGGTGAGGATGATCACCTGGCACTCGGTTTTGGCGGCCGCCACTATTTGTTTCAAAATGCTGTTGTAGCCAACCCAACCAATGGTGAGGGCCTGAATTTCTTCCCACTCAGCCGCGGTGCGGATGTTGGGAAAATCAGGAGGCGAGGTGATGCCCCGTGGCCCGGCATATTCTTCTCCGGGGCCGGTGTAGCTATCAATTTCATAAGGAGTGAGCCAATGCGGCAGGCCTTCTATGTCGTCTTGAGCACGCACGCTAAATGCTGCTGCCGCGGCCACCATCATCAGGGAGAAGCGCAAATAATTCAAGGGTAAATGTCTCATCATCTTGCCCGCAAGGTTGGGTTTCAGTTGGTGAAGGTAGAAAATGTTTTTCCCCGGCCATTGCTTCGTCTCAAGAGGCGAGGCGCTTTTGCTACTTTCACCCGCTTTCTGACTTCATCTATACCATTTTGTCAATGCCCAATTTTGACCACCCCATCAACTCTAAGTTACCGCGCATCGGCACTACCATTTTCACCACCATGAGCAAACTGGCGGCCGACCACAATGCCATCAATCTCTCTCAAGGTTTTCCTGATTTTGACATAGATCCCGTGCTTCGGGACATTGTGGTGCGCTATTATTCCAAGCAGCTTAACCAATATGCTCCCATGCAGGGGGTACCTGCCTTGCGCTCCCTCATTTCCAATACCACAGAGGCTCTCCACGGCACCTACTATCATCCTCAAGACGAAATTAACATCACTTCCGGAGCCACTCAGGCTCTTTTCACCGCGATCACCGCTTTGGTCCACGAGGGGGATGAGGTCATCGTCTTTGCCCCGGCCTATGACTGCTATGTCCCTGCTATTGAGATTGCCGGAGCAATTGCTGTTGTTATTCCATTGTCACAGCCCGATTTTCAATATCCCTGGGCCGAGGTTAAAAAACACATCAACCGCAAAACCCGCATGATCATCATTAACTCGCCCCACAATCCCTCCGGCCGTATGTTGCGCAGAGAGGACTTGTGGGCGCTGGAGAAATTGGTTCGCGACACAGGCATTGTCATCCTTAGTGACGAAGTCTATGAGCACATCACATTTGATGGCCGGCCTCACCTCAGTATGGCTTCGAGCGCGGTGCTGGCCGAGCGTGCCGTTATCGTGGGCTCGTTTGGAAAAACGCTACATGCCACCGGTTGGAAGATTGGCTATGCTCTGGCACCCGGTCGCCTTATGGTCGAGTTTAGAAAAGTGCACCAGTATAATGTTTTTTGCACCAATACACCTCTGCAACACGCCATAGCTGAGTATATGGAAAACCCGCAAACCTATCTGGGACCGAGCTCTTTTTATCAGGCTAAGCGCGACCTCTTCATCAGTGCCATCAACGGCTCGCGCTTCAGCCTCACCCCGGCTGAAGGGGCTTATTTTCAGGTGTTGGACTACAGCGCCATCACCCACGAGCCCGACACTGACTTTGCTCTACGTTTGGTCCGGGATCACGGTTTAGCGGCTATCCCCCTTTCTGTCTTTTATCCCCGGCCCCCGGCTCGCGGATTGCTCCGTTTTTGTTTTGCCAAAAAAGAAGAAACGCTGCTCCGAGCGGCTGAAATCCTCAATACTCTATGACCGTCAACCCTATCTCAGACCTCGATATCGTTTTACTGCAGCATCCACTGGAATGGGAAAATCCTGAGGCCAACCGCCTCATGTTTCAGCAAGTTATTGAGGGTCTCACAGTCCCGGCTCACCTCATTGTGCTGCCTGAAATGTTCACCACGGGCTTCAGTATGGAACCCAACCGCGTGGCCGAACTCATGGGAACCGAATCGCCCACAGCACTTTGGATGCTGCGCATGGCAGCCCTCACCGGGGCCGTCATCTGCGGAAGTGTTAGCGCTCTGGTGGGCAATCGTCATGTAAATCGGCTGCTTTGGGCAAGCCCCGATGGCAGCCTCGGCCACTATGACAAGCGCCACCTTTTCACCTTTGGAGGTGAGCACCTTCACTACGTCCGGGGCCACGAACGTCCAATTTTTAACCTTCATGGCTGGCGCATCTGTCCGCTTATTTGCTATGATTTGCGCTTTCCTGTTTGGAGCCGAAACAGCCTCAATGAAGGAGTGCCCGCCTATGACATCCTGCTCTATGTGGCCAACTGGCCCGCGGTGAGGCGCGCCCCGTGGCAACAGCTGCTGCCCGCCCGCGCAATCGAAAACCTCAGCTATGTGGCCGGCCTCAACCGCACCGGCACCGATGCCCAAGGCCAAGAGTACGCAGGCGACTCCATCATCCTCGGCCCCTGGGGCCAAACCCTGGCCGATGCCCCGCCCCACACCCCTGCCATCCTCAGCGCCCGCCTAAGCCGCACCCTGCTGGATGATTTTCGCCAAAAATTCCCCGCACTGGAAGATGCGGATGGGTTCGTGTTCGATTGCTAATTGGTGATTGCTGATTGCTGATTGCTGATTGGCGTGGCGTAAGTCCCGCCCTGTTCCGCCGCACCCTTTGCGGCTTTGCGGCTTTGCGCGAAAAATTCCCCGCCACCCTTCGCCTTAGGCGGAGGCAGTGGGGCCTTACTTCCCTGCGCATTCCATTGTATATATAGTGTGGGGGGGAAATCCACCCGCAAGGCCATCGCACCCCGCAGCCAAACCTAACAGGTTTTCCATGTTCGTTAGGCGCTTGGACTTAGGCTTCAAGGTGAACTGTGCCCGATATTTGTCATGCAGATGGTTTGCATTTGGCCGGTAAATGTAATTTCGGGCCTGAATAGAAAGGTAATTGCAAGGAAAATGATTTCAAAAATTCTCAGACACATCAAGCAAGGAACGCTATTGGAGCGATTCAAAAAGCGCAAACTTTATAAAAAGGAAAAAGAATGGGCCCGATTCTTAGCCTCGGATCAGGAGTGGTTTGACATGATTACCGACAATGGTGCGATACTGCGATTGCCAAAGTCCATGGGGTCGTCCAAGAAACACTATGTGTATGATGCCGAAAAAGATGAGGTAAATCTCATCACGGCATTGCTGAACGAGGGCGACACATTTCTGGACATTGGGGCCCACATCGGGTATTTCACCGTCAGTGCTGCCCAAAAGTTGGTCTATGGCACCGGGCAAGTCTTTTCTTTTGAGCCCACCCCCACCACTTTGGAAAGACTGCGGACCAACATCAAAGCCAATGATTTCAAGAACGTGACTGTGTGCAACAAGGCACTTTCGGACAAGCCGGGCATCACAGTCATCTATGAAAATCCGCTCAATGACGGATACAATTCTTTGGCTTCGGCCGAGATGCCCGCCACTGCCACAGCCGTTGAGATAGAAACCATCACGCTGGATAGTTTTGCCCTTGAAAACGATTTGATGGGTAAAACGGACATCATCAAAATAGATGTAGAAGGCTGGGAGCGATTTGTTTTTATGGGCGCCCATCAGTTGCTGACACAACAGCCCCAGCCTTTGATTATGCTTGAATTTTCTGAGAAAAATCAGCGGGCAGCCGGGGGTTCGTGCAAGGAGTTGAGAGATTTGCTCAAAACATATGGGTATGAATTGTACCTGATGACTCAGGGGGACAATCGCCCGGTTTTGTTGCCCGAGACAGATTTTTACACCGAGGTGTATAATCCTTTTGCCGTGGCTGACCCTGATAGTTTCAAGCGCAAGCTGAAAGCCCTGTGAAGGTAAAGTCTGACCCCTGCCAAGCAGGCCTTCGGAAGTAAACCTAACAGGTTTTTGAAAACCTGTTAGGTTTTCCCATCCCGCCCTGTTCCGCCACACCCTTTGCGGCTTTGCGCGAAAAAATTTCCCGCCATGCGCGCGCGCGGCAGGGCGCAAAGGCCTCTGAAAACCCCTTAGGTTTGCGGCTGTTGCTCGTTTAGACTTTTGCCCGTTGCATCCGACTCCGCCTCCATCCATCATCCTTGCTCCCCGGCTTTTTGGCGGGATGGGGCTCAGCGTCCTCCGCGAAGATTTGCTGCACCCGCTCTATGGGGGCAACAAATGGCGCAAGCTGAAATACAACCTCCTCAAAGCAAAAGAATCGGGCCACCACACACTGCTCACCTTCGGGGGGCCATGGAGCAATCACTTGGCCGCTACTGCTGCCGCCTGTGCCGACTGCGGACTGCGAAGCATAGGCATCGTGCGGGGCGAGGCGCCCGAGCCCCTCACCCACACCCTGGCCGAGGCCCGGCTGCGGGGCATGCACTTGTTCCATGTCTCTCGTGCCGAGTATGCCGAAAAGGACGAGCACTTATTCCGCGCTTGGCTGCATGATGTGCATGGGCCGTTCTATTTGGTGCCCGAGGGCGGGGCCAACTATTTGGGCGTGCAGGGCTGTGCCGAAATATTGGGCGTGCACACCTCGGACTATCACACCATCGCCTGTGCGGCAGGCACCGGCACCACGGCCGCGGGCCTGCTGCTGTCGCTGCGTCCGCATCAGCGGCTGTTGGTTTTTTCGGCTCTCAAAGGCCCCGACCTCCTGACCGATGCCATTCTCAAGCAAGTGGGCTGGGCCCTTGGCGACCCCACCTATGGCGAAGACTACAGGGCCCAATTGCGCGTCATCACCGACTATCACCTCGGGGGCTATGGCCGCCACACCACGGAGTTGTTGGCTTTTATGAAAGACTTGGAATCTTCGGCCGGATTCCGGACCGATCATGTGTACACGGGCAAAATGTTCTTTGGTTTGGCCGAATTGGGCCGTGCGGGATTTTTTGCCGATGGGGAGAAAGTGCTGGCCATCCACACAGGAGGCCTCCAAGGGCTGGCAGGCCTGGGGGCGCTCAGCCCTTTTTCATAAACACAAAATAGACCGCCAACACCAGGCACACCATGGCGGCCAGGTGGTTCCATCGGAAAGTCTCGGTTTTGAAAGCCACCAAGGCAAACACCAAAAACACCGAAATGCTGATGACCTCTTGCAACACTTTGAGCTGCATCAGGCTGAATGGTCCATCGTGGCCCTCAAACCCAATGCGGTTGGCGGGCACTTGCAGGGCATATTCGAACAGGGCAATGCCCCAACTCAGCAGGATGATAGCCACCAAGCCGAGGTTTTCGGTCAGCTTGAAACTCTTAAACTTCAGATGGCCGTACCACGCCAGCGTCATGAAAATATTGGACAGAACCAGCAGACCAATGGTCAATAGCCCTTTGCCCATCAGTTGAAAATACGCAGCATTGGGTTGTTAAAAGTGGTATTGTATTGCTGCAAGGGAATCACGGCAGGGCCTTGCATAACAGAGCCGTCAATTATAATCCATTGGCTTTCGGAGCACTCATCTTTAATGGTCACATTGTCGTCCAATACCGAAACACGGCAGTTGTCGTCAATATTATATGTGCTGTGGCGGTCATAGGCGGTGAATTGATCGTTCGTATTTCGATACACGATGATACCTCTTGACCCACCTGTGATATAGATCCAACCGGCCGGAATGCTCAGGTCGAAATATGCGGGGTTGTTAATGTTGATTGTAATGTCTACAGGCACAAAGGGTATGACGGTGCTCTCTCTGCGGCAACCTGAATGGCACAGCATTACCAACAAGGCCATCATTAATACTCCAATGATTGATTTCATGTGCGGTTCAGTTTTGTGCCAACAAATTACGGGGTTTTCCCGCCTCAAAGTCTTTCACATAGAGGGGCTCTGCGTAGGCACTGTCTGCATATTGATCCGCGGCATACAGCGCAAGTCCGGGCCCTGGCATCTGCCTCGCATCCGGGACCGAGGAAAGAATAACAACCGTTTCGGGCAGTTGGAAAGAGGCGCATTTGTGGGCGCCATCGCCACAGAGTATCACAGGGTGGGTTCCCAAGTCGTCAAAGAAAGCCCGGCTCAGAATCAGCGCGCGGGGCGCCATGGTCTGATGGCCTTGAGCGTCACAAGCGCCTGCATACACCTCCAGGCGTCCGGCATCTTGCATGGCAATCACCTGCGCGGCCTCGGGGTGGCGGGCCAGAGTGTCCAAAGCCAACAAGTGGAGCGTGTTGGTGGTGAGTAGCGGGATGCCCAGCGCATAGGCCAGTCCCTTGGCGGCCGACATGCCGATGCGCAGGCCTGTATAAGACCCGGGGCCAAGGCTCACATGCACAGCGTCCAAGTCAGCGGGCACGAGGGAGGCCTGATTCAGACAAGATTCAATGAGGATATGCAGCGCTTCGGCATGCACGTAGCTGTCTTTTTCGGTGCGCTCCGCAAAAGTCAACAGCGAACTGCCCTTGGACAAGGCGACAGAGCATTTCCGCGCTGAGGTTTCGAGGTGCAGAATCAGCGGTAGGTCACTCCTTTTCTTCAGGCTCTTCCTCATCATCGGGTTGCAGCTTGATTCGGCTGCCGTTGCGAAGGTAGCGCGAAACCGCATCATAAGGTCCTGTGATGAGCTCCTCTCCTTCGGTCAATCCTGTCTTGACTTCGATGAATTTGCTGTCTTGAATGCCTGTTTCGATGACTTTGAGCTTAGCCTTTTCTCCGTTTTTGACGAAAACACAGAGAATAGGAACCGTGTTTTCTTCTGAATCTGCCACGCGGTTGGATCGTTTGTTCTCAGTGGTATCCAATCGGCTGGTCACAGCTTTGATAGGCACACTCAGCACCTTGTCTTTACGGGCAGTTTGGACGTCTACCGTAGCGCTCATCCCCGGTTTGAAGGGCGAAAAGTCTTCTCCTTTTTCCGCCCGGAGATCGGCATAGGATTCTGTCAGAATCCTGATTTTGACCGAAAAGTTAGTCACTTGATCCATCCCCATCCCTGCGCTGCTGGCATTAAGGGCGGTGTTGCCTATTTCAGTAACCAGTCCTTTGAACTTTCGACCCATGAAGGCGTCCACTTCCACAAGAGCAGTGTCTGCCAGGTTCACTTTTATGATGTCACTTTCGTTCACTTCAACATTTACTTGCATCGAGCGCAGATCTGAGATTTTCATCACGATTTCGCCCGCCATCATTCCGGTTCCCATTACGCTTTCACCCACTTCCTTGGCCAGAGCGGTCACGGTGCCGCTTTGCGGAGCAAGGATGGTGGTGCGCTTGAGATTATCAGCGGCTTCGCGCACAGTGGCTTCGCTGCTTTTGATGGCATACTCTGAAGACTTCACGTTTTCTCGTGCCGATTCCAGATCGGCCTTCGCAATTTCAAACTGTGACTCCGAAGCCTCCCATTCGGCTTGTGAGATGACTTTGTCTGCGAACAGTTTTTTGTTGCGGTCATACTGCTGCTTGTTGAGGGCAAATGATGCTTCTGCCTGCAGCTGGCGGGCTTTAGCGGTGGCCAGATTGGCGCGTGTCGAATTGAGCGCGGCCTCAGCCCTGTTGACAGCTGATAGGTACAGATCCGGGTTAACTTTCAGGAGCAAGTCGCCCTTTTCCACCCAATCGCCCTCTTTTACAGGCAATTCCAAAATTTGACCCGATACCTCTGAGGTGATTTTTACCTCGAACACCGGCTCCACCTTGCCACTGGCAGAAACAGATTCAATGATGGTTCGCATGGCGGGTTGTTCTAATTCAACGGCAGTTTTGCCATCGTCACCGCCAAAGGCCTTAGCCAATATGAGGAGCACAACAATGACACCAAGAACGATGAGCGTGATTTTGAGTGGCTTTTTCATTTATTGCAAATTGATAGGTTGACCCATGTAGAAGTCAACAATTTTGGTTTTGAACACATAATCATATTTCGCGCGCAGATGGTTGGCATTGGCTGCGTCCAGGCGGGTGCGGGACGCTTGGTAATCGGCAAAATTGCTGGCCCCTTGCTCATACCGAGCGGCTGCATACATCATTGCTTCTTCAGAGGCCTCCAGGGCTTTGTCATTGGCGGCAAGTGTTTTTTGCGCAGCTATCGCATCGGCATGCGCACGCTCAACATTTTGGCGGAGCTGGTTGCGGGTGGTCTCGAGGGTGAGATTGTTGGACAGAAGGTTCACTTTGGCTCGTTGTACCGAAGCGTGGGCCATGCGTCCGTTGAAGATTGGGATATTCAGTGAGAAAAACAATGACTGGTTGAGGTTGTCGGGGATCTGGTCTTTGAATGCCTTGGTTTCAAAATCCTTGAAGGTCTCCAGTTCTTGGATGCTCAAAACCACATCACCGGTGCCTGAAACGGTGCCGATGGGCACATTGCCCAAGTTGATAGGGTCACCAACCGGGATTTTATTGGCACCTGAATAGCCGGTTCCATATGAATAGCGCAAATCAATGGATGGACTGCGGCTGCCCCTGGCCACCAACAATCCTTTTTCGGCACTCAATACACGTGCCTGTGCGGCTCTGATTTCCGGAAAATTGTTGAGTGCGTTGCTCACGGCTGCATCAGGATTGTCCAAAAGCTTGACGTTTTCAGGGGCCAAATTTTGTGGAGGGGCCACTTCAAAACCCGAAGCCTCGGCCGGACTTAATTGGAGCAACTGCGTCATGAGCAGTATAGCCAGCATGCGGTTGTTTTCAGCGGTGATTACGCTCACTTCGTCTTGGGCGAGTTGGGCTTCCAAGTCGAGCAACATGCCTTTGGCCATCGCCCCCGAGGTGACCATCTTGGCCATTCGGTCGGTTTGGGCTTGAGTGGCTTGGCGGTTGCTCAAGGATATGCGCAGCAATTCGTCTGTAAACAGGATGTTTAAGTAGGCGTTGGCCACATTGAGGGCCACATCGTTTATCATTCGCTCTCGGTCTGCCTTGGCGGCCTCAATGTCTACATTGGCTTGACGCACAGAATTCACATTCTGAAAGCCATTGAAAAGCGTCACATTGGTGGCGGCAAAAAGGCTATTGCTCCGAATACGCTGGGTGGCGAATGTGTTGGTGAACGGGTCAATGCTGCGGCCAAAATTGTAGCCATGTGTTGCCCCCGCGTTGAGCGATGGCAGAGTAGAAGCGAATCGTTGTTCACGATTAATTTCGCTGATATCCACACTAAGGGCGCTTTGCTGCACCTGCAGATTATTGGTCAGAGCGTGTTCTATGCAGCGCTGAAGAGTCCAAGACTCCTGGCCCATCGAAGCTGCGGACGTACACAGCAAACACAGTAATGCGAGTTGTTTCATTCCGATTGGTTTTTTCGCGAAACAAACTTAGGACAACCAATAGCGGCAGGTTTACCGCTCATCACAACTCTCAGAGGCCGATTACCTCTATTTGTATCCTTCGGTTGGCATCGCTTTCCCAATCGGTTTTGGGCTTGGGATAAAGCATTTCGCTGTTTCCGGCACCGCGCGCTTCGAGACGCGTTTTTTCAACACCTGAGGTCTCCATCCATTTGACCACGGCCTTTGCGCGCTTGAGCGAAGCCGCTTGGTAGAATTTTGCACTTTTGGCATTGTCCGGCCCGTTCACATGCCCGATCACTGCCAGACGCACTTCAGGATTCAATTGCATCCACCGCACCAGTTCCATCAAGGCTTCTTCCGATTTTCCATATATCTCGGTGTCATCTCCTTTAAACACAACATCGCGAACTTCAGATTTGAGCCCGACTTCCAATGGCTTCAAGGTCACATTTTGATTGTGAATGTCTTTTTCATCGGGCCAAAATTTTTCAGAATAGAACATGTATCCTTTTTCGGCACACGACACAGAAAGCAGGCGATACGTATTGATTTCAATCATTGTGTCTGAGACGGCTTTTATTTCAAGGGCTTTGCGTCCAATTCCCGACACACGCAGGCGGGCGGACTTAGGCTGTCCCGTTGATGCATCTGTGACCACCAGGTGCATTTGTTGGCCTTCTATTTCTTTGTCTGCGTCAGTGATTTTCTTTTCGGTAGCAAATTCTTGCGCACGGCCAATGCCGAGGGTCAAAAGGGCCAACAATATGGAGAGTAGGTTTTTCATCTGAATTGAGTCGAGTTTGAGATCAGTAAACAAACGATATTGGGGTGCGGGACAAAACCATGCCGGGCATAAAGCAATCCCCGGAGTCGGGTGAATAAATTGTAGGCAAATTAAAAGAGTACTTTGAACAACGCGAGGCTCCTCTTCTCCGACTGTTTTCGCTTCTCATTGCGCATAAGATGCTACTAATGAAAGCATTGGGCGTTTATTCTAAACCATGCTAACCTCCTTCCGGCCCAAAGGGGCTCTCTTAATATTGAACTAACTTCGCACCCCGGTAAGCCCCCGGACCCCCACTGCGCCATGAGCGACCAAATCAAACACGAGTGCGGCATAGCACTGTTGAGGTTGAAAAAACCACTTTCCTTTTACCACCGGAAATACGGAACGTCTTTTTATGCCATCAACAAGATGTATCTGATGATGGAAAAACAGCACAACCGAGGCCAAGATGGAGCAGGGTTGGCTAACATCAAGCTGAACCCACAACCGGGCAGCAAATACATCAGCCGCGTGCGCAGCAATGGCAACAAACCCATCCAAGAGGTTTTTGACCGTGCCATGGAGCGCTTCAAAGGACTCGAAAAAAGCGACCCCGCAAAGCTCCACGACCCCGAATACCTTAAGGCCAACTACGGGTTTTCGGGAGAGGTGTGGCTGGGCCACCTTCGCTATGGTACCTATGGCGGCAACAGCATCGAGCAATGCCATCCGTTTTTACGCCAGAATAACTGGATGACGCGTAACTTGGTTGTGGCAGGCAATTTCAACCTCACCAACGTGGACGAACTATTCGAGCTGCTTGTGGACTTGGGCCAACACCCCAAGGAAAAAGCAGACACGGTAACCGTGATGGAAAAAATCGGCCACTTTCTGGACGAGGAAAACCAGCGCCTGTTTGACATGTACAAGCGGCAGGGCTACAGCAATAAAGATATTTCGTACAAAATAGCCGATAATCTGGACGTACAGCGCATTCTGACCAAGGCCGCGCAGGACTTTGACGGGGGGTATGCCATGGTGGGCCTCATTGGGCATGGGGATGCCTTTGTGTTGCGCGACCCTTCGGGCATACGGCCGGCATTTTGTTATGAGGATGACGAAGTGGTGGCTGTAGCTTCAGAGCGGCCGGTGCTGCAGACGGCCTTCAACATCACCTTGGACAAGGTGAAAGAAGTGGACCCCGGCCATGCCCTCATCATTAAAAAAAGCGGCAAAACCATGATGCGCAAAGTGCGCGAGCCGCTGGAGAAAAAAAGTTGCTCCTTTGAGCGAATCTATTTCTCGCGCGGCAGCGATGCAGACATCTATAAGGAGCGGCAACGGCTGGGCGAAAACGTGATAGAGAAAGTGATGCAAAGCATCGGGGGCGACTTGGACAACACGGTTTTTTCCTTCATACCCAACACGGCCGAAGTGTCGTTTTATGGCCTCATCAAGGCAGCCGAAGATGTGCTGAACGAACGCAAAATCGCACAAATCAAAGCCCTCGGCAACAATCCCGACCCCAACAGAATCCGCGAGATACTCACCAAGCGCGCCCGCATAGACAAAATAGCCATCAAGGACGCCAAGCTGCGCACCTTCATCACCCAAGACAGTGCCCGCGATGAGATGGTGGCCCACGTGTATGACATCACCTATGGCACCATTCGACCCGGAGTGGACAATCTGGTGGTGATTGACGACTCCATCGTGCGGGGTACCACGCTGAAAAAATCCATCATCCGCATGTTGGACCGCTTGCAGCCCAAAAAAATTGTGGTTGTGAGCAGCGCTCCGCAAATCCGCTACCCCGATTGCTATGGTATAGACATGGCCAAACTGGGCGATTTCATTGCTTTTCAGGCTATGATAGCCCTTATCAAAGAGCGCGGCATGACTGACTTATTGGACTTGGTCTATCGCAAGTGCATGGACCAAATCAATCTGCCCAAAGAGCAAGTGCGCAACTATGTGAAAGAACTCTATGACGCCTTCACGGCCGAAGAGATATCGGCCAAAATATCGGAGCTGCTCAAACCGGCAGACTGCCGTGCGGAGGTAGAAATCATTTTCCAAACCATCGAGGGGCTGCACGATGCATGTCCGCGCCACACAGGCGACTGGTATTTCACGGGCAATTATCCCACACCCGGAGGCAACAAAGTGGTGAATCGGGCTTTTATCAACTACTTTGAGGGCCGCAATGAGCGGGCTTATTGACGGGGGGGTTGGAAGAAGTTTGGAGCTTTGATGCAACTTTTTTGACTTTTCCGGTACCTTAGTCATCAATGATGACTAAATGAGGAATTTCTGTGCCTTCCTATTGCTGATTTGCGGCTTTTGGACCCAAGGCCAAAACTACCTGCGCAGCAGCGGGGGCGTGAACAATGACGAGGCACTGGACATAGCCCAAGATGCGGCCGGCAACGCAGTGGTGACGGGTTTTTTCAAAGGATCAGCCACCTTCGGCAGCGTGACGCTCAACTCGGTGGGCGGTAGCCAAGATGTGTTTGTGGCCAAATATGACACCAACGGCAATGTGCTGTGGGCGGTGTGATTTGGCGGTTCGGGCGATGACATGGGCTATAGTGTGGCCCTGAATGATGCGGGCAACATAGCCGTGGCGGGCCAGTTTGCGGGTGTGGGCACCATCGGATCGGTGGCTTTGAACAGTACAGGGGGCAGTCCGGATGTGTTTGTGGCTTCGATGTCATCAGCGGGGGCGGTGCAGTGGGCCAAATTGGGCACAGCGCCCCAAGAAGACCGCACCTTGGGCGTGGCCATAGACCCTAGCAACAATGTGTATGCAACGGGGCAGTTTTCGGGGAATATCACTTTTGACAACACCTACAACAACACGGTGCAGAACGCGGCTTTCTTGGTCAAATTCAGCTCAACGGGAGCTGAGACGGGTTTTGTGCGCTTTGCCGGTGCACAGGTGCTGAGCAACGATTTGAAATTCACTTCGGATGGCAAATTGGCCATGGCCGGCAACTTTGTGGGGGGCTTGACTTTTTTTTATGCCACTCCGTAGACCTTCACGGGTACGTTCAACGACAACACTTTTTTGGCCTGCATGAATCCCGACTTGAGCATGATTTGGTTCAAGTTCGAGAGCTCTGAAAATGAGGTACAGTGCAAGTAGGTGGACTTTGACACCAACGGCAATCTCTATATCACGGGCACTTTCAAATGCACGTTTACGGGGCTCAACGCGGAAAGCGGAGCCTCGCTGTGGAAGAGTTTGGGCTATCGGGATGTGTTTGTATTCAGATACAACACCACGGGCAACCGCGACCAAAAGCTGCACATGGGCGGTAAAAATGACGACCAGTGCCAAGCCATCACCGCCACTGCGGGCAACCCCATAGTGGCGGGCGGATTTGAACAGACGTTTTGCGTGGCCAAAAATGCTTCGTTCGTGGCGGTGCCCGGCAATAGCACCGAGGGAACGTCATTGACAGCTTGCCCGACAAACACATACAGTTTTGAGGTGACCAATTCGGTGGGAGGCAGAGACATGTTCATTGCGCGGGCGCTGCTTCCGGGCATGCAGCCGTTTGATTTTTACAACCATCCCGCGGGCCAATGCCAGTGGGAGCATGTGCCCTATTGTGCCCACATCACATCGGGGCCGGGCTGCTGCTAAGATGCAGTGGTGTGCCCCGGCCAAACGCTGGAAGAATGCTCGTATTGCGCTTTCAGCATGAACACATCGCCCATGCACCCACACCGGAATGTGACTTTCACGCCCGGCATCGGGGTGACAGCAACGGGCAACTACACCAGGGCCTTTTCGCGATTGGACGGCTGCTACAGCAAGACCTCCACTGTGCAAGCCACGCTGCTCACCGCGCCCCAACCGCCTCTGTTCACCTCGAGTGACGGCACATATACCAACGAGCCGGGCATTTTTGACGAATTGTTTCTCTGTGATGACCAAGTGGTGCTGAGCGTGGGCAGCAATTCGCCCGGAGGCACCTACACATGGACCGGCCCTGACGGGGTGGTCAATAGCAACTCAATAGTGGCCTCTCAGCCCTTTGTTTATGTTTTGGAATACACCAATGCCCAAGGTTGTAAGTCGAAGCACTTTGTGCAGGTGGAATTTGAGTATCAAGCTCCGCAAATGATTATGGACATCATTCCCACCTCGGGCACACTGAGCAACGACACCATTTTTCTCTGTCCGGGGAGCCCACTGCAATTCACGTGGGTCAACCGGTTTGACGGATACACCTCTTTTAACATTCAAGAGGACGAATGGACACTCAATCCGCCTCAACCTTTTAACGAGGGCATCAACGCCACCATCAATTTTGTCCCCGGCCAAGGGGGCTACATCACCATCAGTTCCACTTTGGAGTTTATTTATTGCCCTGATATTTACACGATTTCAAAGACCTATTACCTATTTATCCACCCAAGTCCGGACATCAGCGTGGACATTGTGGGCCAGCCGCTCATTTGCCCGGGAGAGTCCACGGTATTGACCATGCAGGGCAATTTGGGTGTGGTCAGTTTTTGGGATTTCCCCTGCACCATCAATGATTTGTACCAATCGCAATTGACGGTCAACCAACCGGGCTCCTATGTGGCGGTCACCCAATTGGTGGATGTCAATGAGTGCTATTCTGATGCCGCGGCCACTTTCACGGTATCGTTCAAACCGGCACCCACCATCACCATGAATCCTTCCAATGGGGTGATATGTCCGGGCCAATCGGTCACACTCACTGCGTCAGGTTCGGGGATGACATTTCAATGGTTCAATCCGAGCGGTACCATGTTTTCCACCTCGGCAGACACCACGGCTTCGGTTCCGGGTTTTTACTATGTCATCGGCACAGATGCTACGGGGTGCGCCATAGAATCGGCTTTTTCGGAGGTTTATCTCTATGCCTCGCCTTTCTTGTATCAGTTTCCCGAAGATGCCCTGCTGTGCAACGGCCAGCCGGTGGTCATCAATATTTTGGCCACCACCGGCAGTTTCGAGACTTTTATCAACGAATCGACCATTACGCTGGTGGTGGGCAACGAGCCCGGGTGCGAAAAGGCCTATGCGCTGGACTCAGAGCTTCCGTTTTGCCCGGATTTTTTGCCCAATATTATTCCGGCCAATGGCGATGGCATCAATGACGGTATAAATTTCACTACCATTTTCGGCTACTTGGACCGGGTGTTGATATACAACCGCTGGGGCACGCTCATCCTCGAAATCACAGCCGACCCATTCTATTGGGATGGCACACTGCCTAATGGCAACCCATGCTCAGAGGGCACTTACTATTATTTGGTAGAGAAAAAAGGTTTGGTTGATGGCCTCAAAGGGCACTCGGGCTATGTAATGGTGGTGAGATAGAAGGCCGGCTATCCCTGCATTTGTCCAAATTTCAGAAACACATGATTGAGGGTTGGGGTTTTTAGATACATTGGCCGCATTAAAAACACTATTTAACCATGGAAGAAATCCTCGACACCCCCTCTTCGCGCGTTGGCGAAATGCGTGCTCCTCAAGAAATATTAGACAACGGCTATCAATTCAGTGTTGGTGACAGCATCAGCCAAGGTTTTGACATTTTCAAGGCCCAAATGGGCCCATTTATCGGATACACCGTTGTGATGTTGGCGATTAACATTGCTGCTTCCTTTATCCCTTTTGCTTCAATCGTTATAAGCGCTCCTCTGTCAGCAGGCTTTTTTATCATGGCCCACCACATTCGAACCGGACAAAGCACTGAGTTCGGTGTCTTTTTCAAAGGTTTTGACAAAATCGGCCAATTGATTCTGTTCAGCTTGATTTCAGGTATTCTGACGTTCATCGCCATGTTGTTTTTGATTATTCCCGGGATATACCTTGCTGTTGCATACAGCATTGGGACACTTTTCATTCTTTTCTACAACCTTGAGTTCTGGGATGCGATGGAATGGAGCCGCAAGATTGTTTCCAAACAATGGTTTGCCTTTTTCGGCTTCATCATTGTGCTGTTTTTCCTAAATTTAGCAGGTGCCATAGCCCTCGGGGTTGGCATGTTGTTCACTTTCCCCATATCGTACTGTGCGGTTTATGCGGCATTTGCACAAATCACAGGGGCGTCTTCTTCAGCCAAAGCTGCTGTAGATAGCCCGGGCTAGGCAAAATAACGATTCACCGCTTCCCACACCAAATCCGGCTCGTAACCTTTTTGCAAAAGGTAACGGGCCATTTTAGCTTTGGATGAAGAGTCTCTGAGTTTAATCCGCTGCGCATAGCGCTCCAGAATTTGGTTCATTTTCTCGGTGTAGGCTTTGTTGTCGGTAGCGTCAAGGGCTTTTTTCGCCAAGCGCTCATCCACACCGCGCTGCCTGAGTCCTTGCATGATTTTGCGGTTGCCCCAGCCTTTGATTGCAAATTTGCCGCTTACAAATGCCTCCGCAAACCGTTTTTCATTGATATAACCTTCTTCGATTAACAGGGCTACTAACGCATCTTTGACTTTACCCTTTACGCCCAAAGCATACAGTTTGCGCTTTACTTCCTCTTGGCTTCGTTCTTGACGAGCGCACCAGCCGCGCATTTTCGCGATGATAATAGGGTCTATGTCCATAGACAAAGTATGCCGATTTTTGAGCAAAAAGCCTTGTTTCACAACGATGAAACCCCTATGATTGCTTTTGCTACCTTTGGCCGGCTTAAAAGTAAGAACAGAGACATGACGAAAAGTGAGTTGAATGCCCGTCTCGCGGCACTCCTTGAAACCGATGACATCACATCAGTAAAAGAAGAGATTAAATCCATCAAAGAAGCATTTGCTCAAGCCATCGGTGCAGATCCTATAGAGGGTGTTACTGCTGAAGAAGCGCCCGAAATCGCGGAACCCATTGTTTCAGAAGAAATTGAAAGTGCCGAAGTCGAAATAAATTCGGACGAACCGGAGGTCGAGGTGCCTCAATCAGAGGAGGCCGATGCTGAAGGCGCTGAAGCCACAGAGGCACCTGAAGAACCAAAAGTTAAAACCGAAGACGATATTTTCCGTGTGCTGCTCCGCAAGTTCAATAAGCGCATGGCAGAACACCGCGCGAATGTGGAGCGTCAAAGAGAAGACAACCTTAAAGCCAAAGAGCAGTTGATTATCGACATGCACATTTTGGTTTCGAAAGATGAGGAGAGCTATAAGTCACTTTTCGAGGAGTTTAACCGACTCAATGACGCCTGGAAGGCAGCCGGCCAAGTGCCCACGGAGAATATGCGTGACATCAACGAGCGTTTTTATCACGCCAAGAACAATTTCTTCTACAAATTTCGCATCCATCAGGAACTGCGTGATTTGGATCTGAAGAAAAATCGCACAGCGCGAGAGGCCGTCATTGCACGCACTGCCGAATTGGCCCCAATAGAAAACATCAAGGCTCTGGAGGAACTGCTGGATGTGCTTAAGCACGACTGGAACGAGTCCGGAGTGGTCTCACAGGAAGACTTCAAGGAGTTGGCTGATAAGTTTTATGGCACCATTCGTCCATACGAAGAGCGCATCAGTGGCCACTACCAAGGACTCAGACAAGAGCAGGAGAAGAATATCGCGTTGAAAAAGGACATCATCGCACGGGCTCAATCAACCGCAGCCTCGGAAGAATCCGATACCAACAATTGGAAAGCGAAAACAGATGCGATGCTCGCTTTGCAGGAAGAGTGGAAAGGAGTTGGCTTTATCAAACGGGACCGCAGCGAAGAACTGTGGAAGGAATTCAGAGAAGTTTGTGACGCTTTCTTCGGCCAACGCAATGCCAAATTCAAAGAGATGGATGCCGCCTCTGAGATGAACAAAGTGGCCAAGCAAAAGTTGATTGAGCGCGCCAATGCGCTGAAAGACAGCGCTGAATGGGGCAAAACAACCAAGGAAGTGAAAGCGTTGCAAGAAGAGTGGAAAAATTCCGGCAAGCTCAGATTCAAAGACGAAGACAAATTGTGGAAGGCCTTTCGCAAGGCATGCAATCATTTCTTTGATAGGAAAAAGGCACACTTCGGTGAAATCATCGGGGAGCAGGAAAACAACCTTTTCCTCAAAAACAACCTGATAGAGGAAGTTGAAAAATATGAGTTCACCGGTGAGCGGCATGCAGATTTGGCCAAACTCAAAGAGTTCAACGAACGCTGGAATGCCATTGGGTTTGTACCCAAAAACGACATTGATGCCTCAATCAAGCGCTTCAGAGCTGCTTTGGACAAGCATTTTGCGCGTTTGGATGCCGATCAAGAAGAGCGCCAACTCAATCGTTTCAGAGAAAAGTTGCAATCCGGCAGCGCACCAAAAGACGATTTCCAATTGAAACGCGAACAGCAATTCTTGCGCGACAAAATCGATGGTTTGAAGCACGAAATTTTGCAATACAAATCCAATATGATGATTTTCACCGGTGCCGGTGCAGCATCATTGCACAAGGAGATTGAGAAGAAAATTGTGAATGCGGAAAAGGAAATCGAGCAGTTGAAGAAGAAACTCGACATCCTCAGAAGCCTCAAACCGGCTGAACAATAACAAGCAGAGGGCCTATCGGGCCCTCTTTTTTTGCGGCAAATATTTGTTTGTCAAACCTACCAAGAGGTAGCCGGCATTTTGGAGCGACTGCAGGATTACCGGCAGGGCTTTGAGCATGGTGTCGGCCGCCTTCCGGCTATCGTGCATCACGATTATTGAGCCCGGCTTGGTGTTGTCAATCACGTGTTTGGCGCATGAATCCGGAGTGGTTTTGGGGTCGAAGTCACCGCTCAGCACATCCCACATCACAACATGCGCGCGCGCGGCTATTTGGCTCGCTTGGTGTCGCGTGATGCGCCCATATGGCGGTCTGAACAGCCGCTGGTCTGTCTGCCGGGCCCCGACCAGATATTCTCTGAAATAGGCGCTATTGTTTGTTTTCCACCCGTTGACATGATTGACCGTGTGGTTGCCCACGGAATGCCCGTCTGCTATTATTCGATTAAAAAGTTCATTTTGGGCCTCGGCATTTTTCCCCAAGCAAAAGAAAGTGGCCCGGGCATCGTGTGCAGACAAAATGTCCAGCACGCGGTCAGTAACCCCGGGGGTGGGGCCATCATCAAAAGTGAGAAAAACCTCATTGGTCACGGGATGTATTTCCCACACCATATCGCCCGCAAGGGGTTTGATAATTTCCGGTGTTTTGGCTGACCACATGGTGAGAATGATGTTGCAAGGATAAAAAAAAGCCGCCCCGATGATGGGCGGCTTTTTCAATTGAATTCTGATTTCAGCTTATTGCTTCGTGCAAGTGGCAGTGCAAGAATTAGCAAATCCGCTATCTGAAATACTATAACTCAAAGTCAAAATATTACCGCTCAGCTGACCGGAACCACTGAACGTAAAGGAAAAACCGGTAATTATAACTGTCTGATTAGGCATAGTAATACTGTTGCCACTGACAGTTCCGGAAATAGTAATCCCATCTATGTTCAAAATGACATTTACAGCACCGGCTGAAGACTCTGATACCGTAAGAGTATAACTGCCATTGCCGCTGGTACAATTTTCCACAGCGCTATATGTGCCCAAGAATTTATTTCGCCATGGCACACAAGTTCCATCGTCTTTTTTTGCTTCTGAATCGTAATTCTCTGATTGCTCGTTAGTGCAGCCTTCTTTTTTGCAACTGGTGAGTGTGATAGCGGCCATAGCCAACAAAAGGGTAAAATTTCTGAGGGTTTTCATAGGATGATGATGATTAATAATTTGAATGCAAGAATACTAAAAAATGAGCGCTCAACTGAGCTTGTCTGCCAAGAGGCGCATTTCCATCACCGGTGATATTTTCTCATACAGAATGCGATAAACGGCATCAGCAATGGGCATGTCGGCCTTGAATTTTTTGTTGATTTCATGAATTCCTTTGGAGGCATAGTAGCCCTCGGCCACCATGTTCATTTCCAAGGTGGCCCATTTGACGCTGTAGCCCTTCCCCACCATGGTACCGAATGTGCGGTTGCGCGAATAGGGCGAATAGGCCGTCACCAACAAATCGCCCAAGTAAGCCGAGGTTTTGACATCACGGTGCACTTCGTGGACGGCATCTATGAAGCGTTCTATCTCGCGGATGGCGCTGCTGATAAGCACCGCCTGAAAATTGTCGCCATAGCCCAGTCCATGGCAAATGCCGGATGCCACAGCGTACACATTTTTCAAAATAGCCGAAAGCTCAGTGCCAAACACGTCTTCGGATGTGATGGTTTTCAAATAGCGGCAGGCCAATGCGTCCGAAACCACTTTTGCCTTAGCCAAATCTTGACAGCCGATGGTCAGGTATGAAAGTTTTTCCATGGCCACTTCCTCGGCATGGCATGGCCCGCATATCAACCCGATGTGCGAATAGGGCACCTTGAACTGCTTGTGAAAATAGCGCGCGGGAATGGCATCAAACTCATTAATGACGCCCTTGATGGCCGAGAAGAGGACTTTTCCCTCGAACAATTCTACAGGAAGATGCTTGAACGAGTCATGCAAGAAGGCGGATGGCACCGCTATCACGAGGTAGTCACACTTTTGAATGGTACCCGCCAAATCATCGGACAGGATTATTTTGTCATTTTCAAACTGAATGGACTGGATGTAATGAGGGTTGTGGCCAAACTTTTCAATGTGCTCGATGGCTTCTCGATTGCGCATCCACCAGTGCACCGGTGCATTGTTGTTGCACAGCAGTTTGACCAATGCCGTGGCCCAGCTTCCACCGCCCAAAACCCCAAATACCGGCTTGTTTTCCATGGGCCGAAGATAGAAATAGCCGGCCGGCCAAACGGGCCCCCCAACCCGGGTGCCTGACTATCTTTGCGCCCGCTATGCAAAACCAAGACGACAAACTCAAAAAAGTCATCAGCCATTCCAAGGAATACGGCTTTATTTTTCCCTCAAGCGAAATCTATGACGGCCTCAGCGCTGCTTATGATTATGGCCAATTGGGGGCCGAACTGAAGAACAACATCAAACAATACTGGTGGGACGCCATGGTCAAGGCACACGAGAATATCGTGGGCATTGATTCTTCCATTTTTATGCATCCAACCACATGGAAGGCCAGCGGCCACGTGGACGCTTTCAACGACCCGCTGATAGACAACAAAGACAGCAAAAAACGCTACAGAGCGGATGTGCTGATTGAAGAGCATGTGGCCAAGATCGAGGCCAAAATCACCAAGGAAGTGGACAAAGCAAAGGCCCGTTTCGGTGACAGTTTTGACGAAGCCATGTTTCGCTCTACCAATCCCAATTGCACCCGCAGACAGGAGGAAATAGACGCCATCAACGCGCGATTCAAAAAAGCGATGGAGGCCGAAGATTTGGCTGATGTAAAGGCACTGATAGAAGAATTGGAAATAGCCGACCCGGAAACGGGATCGCGCAATTGGACTGATGTACGCCAGTTCAACCTGATGTTCAAAACCGAACTCGGGGCTCTGTCAGGTGATGCCGGCATCATTTATTTGCGACCCGAAACCGCACAAGGCATTTTTGTCAATTTTCTCAATGTGCAGAAGTCAGGCAGAATGAAAATCCCCTTCGGAATTGCCCAAATCGGAAAGGCATTCAGAAACGAAATCATTGCACGCCAATTCATTTTCCGCATGCGCGAATTCGAGCAAATGGAAATGCAGTTTTTCGTCAGACCCGGCTCGCAAAAGGAGTGGTATGAATACTGGAAAAACAAACGCATCGCGTGGCATCGTGCTTTGGGCTTGGGCGAGTCCAATTACAAGTTTCACGACCATCTCAAACTGGCCCACTATGCCGATGCAGCCGCTGACATTGAGTTCAATTTCCCTATGGGATTCAAAGAGTTGGAAGGCATTCACTCGCGCACTGACTTTGACCTTGCCAATCACGAGAAATACAGCGGCAAAAAACTCCGCTATTTCGACCCCGAAACCGAAGAGAGCTATGTGCCCTATGTGGTAGAAACCAGCGTTGGGCTTGACCGTATGTTTTTGGCTGTGCTAAGCATTGCCTACACAGAAGAAAAACTGGAGGACGGCAGCGAGCGCACCGTGTTGCGCATTCCGCCTGCGCTGGCTCCGGTGAAAGCGGCCGTTTTGCCTTTGGTCAAAAAGGACAGATTGCCCGAAAAAGCCCGTGAGGTGCTGGACTTACTGCGTTTCGACTTCAACACGCAGTATGATGACAAAGATGCTATTGGCCGCAGGTACCGCAGGCAAGACGCCATCGGCACACCGTTTTGCATCACCATTGACAATGAATCTTTGCAAGACAATCAAGTCACCATCCGCGAGCGCGACAGCATGCGCCAAGAACGTGTGGACATCAGCCGCGTGGCAGACATCATCAGAGAAAAAGTTTCGCTTAAAAACCTGATCAAACAAGCCTGACATTCATGATTGACCAATTTGATTTTGCCGGAAAAAAAGCCCTCATCAGGGTAGATTTCAATGTGCCGCTGGATGCTGATTTCAACATCACGGACGATACGCGCATCAGAGCGGCTTTGCCCACCATTCGCAAGGTGTTGGCAGGCGGTGGATCAGCCATTATCATGTCCCATTTGGGCCGACCCAAAAACGGACCCGAAGACAAGTACTCTCTGCGCCATTTGGTTCCGCACCTGAGCGCTTTGTTGGGGACTCAAGTCCGATTTGTTTCTGATTGTGTGGGGGCCGATGCATTGGCCCAAACACGCCAATTGGGCCCGGGCGAAGTTGCACTATTGGAGAATGTCCGTTTTTACAAAGAGGAAACTTACGGTGACGAGTTTTTTGCCGGCCGATTGGCCGAGCATGGCGATGTCTATATCAACGATGCCTTCGGAACTGCCCACAGGGCACATGCCAGTACAGCTATCATTGCGCGGTTTTTTCCGCATACCAAAATGTTTGGCTACTTGATGGAAGCCGAAATCCTGAACATCGACAAAGTATTGCGCCACCCCAATCCGCCAGTCACAGCCATTGTGGGTGGTGCCAAGGTGTCAAGCAAAATTGCCATTATCGAAAACCTGATGCAGCGGGTAAACCATATCATCGTTGGCGGTGGAATGGCATTCACTTTTGTCCGCGCCATGGGCGGAAACACAGGGGCAAGCTTGGTAGAAGCGGACAAGTTGGAAACGGCAGCCGAACTGCTGAAAAAAGCCAAATCGGCCGGGGTGAAAATTCATTTGCCCACTGATTGCGTGGCGGCTGACAAGTTTGCCAATGATGCCCACACCATGCAAGTTCCCATCGGCCAAATTCCGGATGGATATATGGGTCTGGACGTGGGGCCTGAGTCGGTTGCGCTTTTCAATGACGTGATTGGTCAATCAAAAACCATCCTTTGGAACGGCCCGATGGGAGTGTTCGAGATGGAAAATTTTGCCCACGGCACCATAGCCATTGCCAAGGAATTGGCTCGTGTGACGGCTGAAAATGGTTGTTTCACTTTGGTGGGCGGAGGAGACTCGGTGGCAGCGGTCAACCAATTTGGTCTGGCAAGCCAAGTCAGCTATGTCAGCACGGGCGGAGGTGCCATGCTGGAGTATCTGGAAGGCTTGGAACTGCCCGGCATCAAAGCCATTCGCGAGTAATCAATACTAAATCATCGCAGAGGAGTTAAAGACTACACTATGCACATCTGCTTTAACTCACTTAGGTTTCATGTCGTTGGTCTGCTGTTGACATGGTCTGTGGGGGTCGTTGCACAGGTGCGCGTTTTTCCGCACAATCGCGCCTTTTTCAATGAAATGGTGCTGAATATTGAGAATGGAACGGTCCTGCCCGGCTATACGAATATGTGGGCAGATGCCATGCTGACCGTTCATCGTGATCAGATTTTCAAAGGATTGAGCACATCTCCATTCGATGTCATATTCACCTTTCGCGAAGGAAAGTTGTATCGATTGGACAGTTTTTTCAGTTCAGATGTAATTTACACAATCAAGAGCGGCCGAATTTTTTCCGGAGACAGCGACATGATGATGGACCAAGTATTCACGGTGGAAAAAGGGTTCATTTACCAAGGTCGAAACACCTCACACTTCGACATTTTGTGGCAATACGAAGGCAACCCCACCGAAGCGGAGATTTTTGCCATGCTCATCGCCTTAGATTTGATTTAGACTGCGCTCACCGTGAAGCGGTACTGCTCCATGATTTGGTTACAGAGCAGTTTTTTGCAGGCTTCGTCCACTTTTGACTCGGCCGCAGCAGCATTACCGGCCTCGATAAAGAGGGTGATATGCTTTCCGATGCGAACCCCGCTGATTTCGGGCAGACCGATTTTGTCCATGTTGTTCGAAACGGCTTTCCCTTGAGGGTCCAGAAGGGCATCCAAGGGCATCACATCAATTTCTGCTTTAAACTTCATTTTCGGGGAGATTTACGATAGCTGAGTGTGGAAATAACGAGGTACAAAAGTATGACAACGGGTATGCCTGCAAACACATTTTTGAGCACCATACCCGCCACCCCAAGGGCGCTGTTGGACGCGATCAGGAAGGCGTAGCGCCACTCGTTTCCTTTTAGTTTGAAATGTTTGAACTTGAGGGCAATGAGTGGTAGTTCCGACACCATCAACAGGGACATCATGACAGATCCGCCAATTAGGATGGCAGGATGGGCAAGCAATTCTCCTGATTGGAAATCAGCAATGGAATTGCCCGAAGGGTCAGTGGCCAAAGCAGATTGAAACACCACCATGGGTATGGCCATCCAAAAAAGCGCATTCGCGGGGGTTGGCATCCCGATGAAGGACTCCGATTGGCGGGTGTCTATGTTGAATTTGGCTAATCGATAGGCCGAAAACACGGCAATCAGCATAGGCGCGAAAGTGAGCCAAGTATTGTCGTTGAGCCAAGTAAAATGCGGCATTTGAAGTCTGAGCAAGGCATAGACCGTGACGGACGGCACCATCCCGAAGGTGACCATATCAGCCAATGAGTCCAATTGTTTGCCCATTTCGCCCGAAACGCGCAACAAGCGGGCGGCAAAGCCATCAAAAAAGTCGAAAACCGCGCCTGCAAGCACCAACAAGGTGGCCATTGCCAACCTTCCTTCGGCCAATACCGCGATGCAGGCCAGCACACCACAAGTCAAATTTGCGAGGGTCAGTAGGTTGGGAATGTGCTTTTTCAAGGGCATGGGCCGCGAAGATAGGCAGCCGGCCCGCGGCCCATGGGCCAGTCGGTGGAGACTTTTTTAGTCGGGTTGTGAACATTGAATCAATGTCTATATTTGCCCGCTCAACACAGGGTCCTGTGGCCGAGTGGCTAGGCTCAGCTCTGCAAAAGCTGCTACAGCGGTTCGAATCCGCTCGGGACCTCAAGCAAAAGGCAACCAATCGGGTGCCTTTTTTTGTTTCTTGTACGTGCATTTGAGGCTATCCTCTCACCACCA
>Ga0169931_10002552_pt1 | contig 29596 bp, 25 predicted proteins | sample Kivu_15m_20L_FD_129675 | JGI IMG/M metagenome (GOLD analysis project Ga0169931, IMG submission 129675) | Freshwater microbial communities from Lake Kivu, Western Province, Rwanda to study Microbial Dark Matter (Phase II) - Kivu_15m_20L... | ecosystem: Environmental > Aquatic > Freshwater > Lake...
AGACAATGCAGTCAATGGCCCATAAAGTCGTGCTAAAAGTGCTGTTAGTGCCAAAAGTGTTCCGAGTGTCATAACACCGGAAATAACCAAGGAACCACCGAATCCGTAAACAATTGCCGTGGCAATTGTTGCAACAGTTGTCAATCCGACAAAAAATACTGTGTTTGTCATTGCAATTCGAATTCCAATATCTCTTACTCTTGAAGCTTTTTTAAAGAAACGACTTTCTTCAACAGCAGGATCTCCGAATAGTTTGACTAAAAGTGCTCCTGAAACATTGAACCTTTCAGTCATAGTTTGACTCATCTCAGAATTTAATGTCATTTGCTCTCGAGATAAAGCTTGAACTTTCTTGCCCATCCATTTTGCTGGAATCAGAAATAATGGCAGCAAAATCAATGAAGTCAAAGTTATTTGCCATGAAAGAAATATCATGGTGGCAAGAACAATTACGAGACTAATCCCGTTTGAAATAATTCCGGTTAATGTTGAAGTAAATGCTTGTTGCGCACCCATAACATCGCCATTGATTCGAGAAATTAATGATCCTGTTTGAGTGCGGGTAAAAAATGCTATTGGTTGTGATTGCACATGCTCAAAAACTTGAGATCGAAGCGTTAAGATTAAACCTTCTCCAATTTTTGAACTAAAAAGTCGAGTAACGATAGTTAATCCAGCAGAAATAAGCGCCAGAACTGCTACTAAAATTGCTGTAACGATAACTACATTTCTATTACCTGCACTTATTCCTTGGTCAATAATTCTTTTGAACAGTAAAGGCTGCGCGACTACTAGAAGCGCATCTACGATTACAACAAGGATTAGAAAAATGATGTCAGATCTTAAAGGTTTGGCATAACTGATGACACGTCTAAATGTGTCATTTTTGAGGGAGCGTTTTTTTAAACTAGCATCCCTTGTTAAGGAACGATAGGTTTCCCACATTTGCATTTGACTCATTATTAAACAAGTCTAGTCTTACAAAAAAATCTTTAAAGATTGAATCCCAATGCTCGAAGCATTTGGCGACCTTCATCAGTAATTTTGTCTGGTCCCCAAGGTGGCATCCAAACCCAATTAATTTTGAAATCAGTAACGATTCCATTTAATGCGGCTTTGGTTTGATCTTCAATCACATCTGTTAACGGACAAGCCGCAGAGGTCAAAGTCATATCAATGATTGCTGAACCGTCATCCTTAACTTCAACACCATAAATTAATCCCAAATCAACAACATTTATACCCAGTTCTGGATCAACAACATCGTGTAATGCTTCAAATACATTTTCAGATGTAGCTTTGGTATCAGTTGACACTATTTTTCTCCTCTAGCTCTAATAATTGCATCTTTAGCTGCCACCCATGACAAGAGGGCACACTTAATTCTGGCTGGATATTGTGCCACCCCGATCATAGAAATTCCATCTCCTAGTAAGTCCTCACTTGGTTCAAAAATTCCTTTGCTTTGCATCATGGCCAAAAATTCGCCACTTATTTTATCAAAATTCTCTAAAGAATTGCCATCAACTTGCTCAAACATGATACTTGCCGAAGCCTGGCTGATTGAACAACCTGTTGATTCATAAGAAATTTTTTCAATCTTTTGTTTATCATCAGTTAGTTGCACTCTCACCGTAATCTCATCTCCACATGTCGGGTTAACGTGATGAGACTCGCCTTGAAAAGGTTCTTTTAATCCCTTTCCACGCGGTGATTTGTAGTGATCAAGAATAACTTCTTGGTACATATTAGTTAAATTCATTATTTTTTTCCAAAAAATCCAAAAACTTCATCAATTCCCTCTAGTAACGCATGTATATCTGAATCATCATTATAAATATAGGTGCTTGCTCTTGTTGTTGATTGAACTTTTAATTTATCCATAATTGGTCTTGCACAATGATTTCCTACACGCACAGCAATTCCCATGTCATCTAAAACTTGGCCAACATCATGAGGATGTAGTCCATCAAGAGCAAAGGAAACTGTACTTCCTCGGTCCCTATCATCAACTGGACCATAAATTGTGACACCTTTTATTTCTTTTAATCCATCAAGCATCAACTTTGTTAAATGTCTTTCATGGTTATGAACATTTTCCATGCCTATTTTTTGCAAGTATTCAACAGCAGCCCCTAATCCAACTGCTTCTGCTGCTGGTGGTGTACCAGCCTCAAATTTCTTAGGAGCTTTCGCAAAAGTTGATTTTGACATTGAAACGGTTTCAATCATGGATCCACCGCTTATAAATGGTGGCATGATTTCTAGTAATTCCTCTGTTGCACCTAATAAACCAATTCCTAAAGGTCCTAGCATTTTGTGGCCAGACCAAGCAATTGCATCTGCTCCTAGTTTATGAAAGTCAACTGGAATGTGTGGAACAGATTGGCAAGCGTCCACAAATAAGAAAGCTCCCACAGATTTACTAGCCTTAGATATCAAATCTAGATCTGTGATTGAACCCAGGACATTACTCATGTGTGAAACTGCAACTATTTTTGTGCGAGAATTAATTAGTGAATCAATTTTTGAATAATCAAGTACACCCTCATCGGTGATGGGAATCCACTTTAGAACAGCACCTGTTTTCAAACACAATTCTTGCCATGGCACAAGATTGGCATGATGTTCTAACTCAGTGACTAAAATTTCATCTCCAGGTTTAAGGATTAATCTTTTATCTATAGTTGGGTCATTTTTTGATTTCAAAGTGGCGTTTAAAAAAGAATACGAAAGCAAATTTAAGGATTCAGTGGCGTTTTTTGTGAATACTATTTCATTTGGTTTTAAGTTAACAAAACTAGCAATTACTTCTCGTGCATGTTCATGTGCATCTGTGGCAAGCTCTGCCAAATAATAAGCTCCACGGTGGACTCCGGAATTTATTGTTTCGTAGAAATTATTCTGAGCATCAATAACAACTTGAGGTTTTTGCGACGTGGCAGCACTATCTAAATAGATAAGTTTACGATTGTTTCTAACTTCTCTTGATAAGATTGGAAAATCAAGTTGGATCTGCTTAATATCCAACTTAAATTTAGAATCTGTTAAAGTCATGCCCCTACTGTCGCCTTAGAGAATTTCACATATCCACTTGTTTCTAATTCTTCAGCTAATTCTTGCCCACCTGTTGCAACAATTCTGCCGTCAACAAAAACACTTACTTTGTCAGGTTTTACATAACGAAGAATTCGAGTGTAATGCGTAATTAACAACACACCTGTGTTGTTTTTAGCCACAGTTCGATTGATTCCTTCAGATACAATTCTCAGCGCATCCACATCTAGACCTGAATCAGTTTCGTCAAGAATTGCTATTTTTGGTTTCATTAATTCCAATTGTAAAATTTCATGTCGTTTCTTTTCTCCACCTGAGAAACCTTCATTGACATTTCTTTCGGAAAAAGTTGGATCCATGCCAATTTCTTTCATGGCACCATTCATTTCCTTAATCCACTCACGTAATTTAGGTGCTTCCCCGCGCAAAGCTGTAATGGAAGTTCTTAAGAAGTTACTTACAGATACCCCTGGAATTTCTACTGGATATTGCATTGCTAAGAAAAGACCAGCTTTTGCTCTTTCATCCACCGACATATCTAAAATATCTTGACCATCAAGAGTTACTGTTCCTGAAGCTACTTCATATTTTGGATGTCCGGCAACGGCATATGCCAAAGTAGATTTTCCTGAACCATTTGGTCCCATGATGGCGTGTGTTTGACCTGAACTGATTGTTAAATCCACGCCTTTAAGAATTTCCTTGACTCCATCATCTGTAGTAACTGCGACATGAAGATCTTTGATAACTAATTCAGACATTATTTTTCCTTTTCTTATATTCCAACTGAAACGCTGGCGTCATCGCCATCGCCTTCTACCTGTACTGCAAATACTTCAATTGCACTTGTTGCCGGTGGAGTTTTTGGTTCCCCAGTTTGCAAGTTAAATTCTGAACCGTGTAAAAAGCATTCAATTCCTTCGTCTGTAACTGTTCCCTCACTTAAAGACACTGCGGCGTGAGAGCACTCATCTGAAACAGCGTAAAAACCTTGTTTATTTCTCACTAAACAAATAGTTTCGCCATTTAAATCTATTGCTTTAGCAGATCCAATTTGAAAGTCTGACACTTTTCCAACCTTGTTCCAAGTGGTCATTGGTGACCTCTTTCAATGGCAGCATTTAGTCTCTGGTTTAGCTTCTCCTTTAGATCTGGGTGGGTAAATTCACCAAAAATTCCTGAAAAGAAACCTTCAATAACTAATTGTCTGGCTGTGGGTTCATCAATACCTCGAGACATTAGATAAAACAATTGATCGTCATCTAAACGACCAGTAACACTTGCGTGTCCTGCTTTTTCTACTTGTCCTGTTTCAATTTCAAGGTTTGGTACAGAATCTGCTCTGGCCCCACTATTTAATAATAAATTTCGGTTCATTTCATAAGTGTTTGTGCCGGTGGCAATCTTTCGAATCATTACATCGCCTACCCAAACAATGTGACTGTCTTTACCTTGTGCGCCACCTCTATACAAAACATTGCTCTTGCAATCCTTCATATTGTGATCGACAAAAACTCTATTTTCAAAATATTGCCCTTGAGTTGCTAGATAAACTCCTAAAAGTTCAACTGCGCCATGATTTCCAGAGAACTTGGCACGTGGGTTATAACGCAAGATGTCTCCACCTAGTTGCACAACTAAAGATCTAACATTTGCATCTTTGTCAATTACAAATTGATGTTCACTTACCAGGACACCTTTTCGATCTAGATCGCATACGTTAATAAAATCAAGATTTGAACCAGGTTCAGCTATGATTTCGCAATTGATTCCAGCAAATCCTGATCCAGTCTGCTCTAATACAACTGTTGAATTAGAGAAGTTTTTAGCATTGATGATTATGTGACCAAATTGAACACCTGGTTTCAAATCAATCTTGATCCACGTTAAATCTTTTGTCTCTAGTTCTTTTGGTATCTCTATAACCAAAGCTTTTGCCCACAGAGCTTGTGTTCTTGCTCCAATTCGATCTGTTGCCAAAAACTTTGTCTTTACTTCTTCACGAGTTAATACTTTTGAAATAACTCCTTGAGCTGCGACAATCTCATAGTTAATATCTTGAGTTGCAACAGCATCACTGTGGAGATTGCCAATTCTTTTTAACGGTGTGTAGCGCCAATCTTCTTCCCGACCATTGGGAATCGCAAAATCATCTGGGTTACTAGATGCAAAACGATCGGGTCTGGCGTCAACACTTTTGAAAAGTATTTCTTTTTCTTGTAAAGCAGCTGTCATCCAACTGCGCCTTCCATTTGTAATTCAATTAATCTGTTTAATTCGATTGCATATTCCATTGGTAATTCTCTTGCAATTGGTTCAACAAATCCGCGCACAATCATTGCTGCTGCTTCATCTTCGTTAAGTCCACGTTGCATTAAATAAAACAGTTGATCTTCACTAATTCTTGAGATCGTGGCTTCATGTCCCATAGAAACATCGTCTTCGCGACAATCTATGTATGGGTAGGTATCTGATCGGGAAATATCATCTATCAACAAAGCATCACATTTCACTGTTGTTTTAGCGTTATATGAACCTTCGTTAACTTGAATTAGACCGCGATAAGAAGTTCTACCTCCACCTCTTGCCACTGATTTAGAAATAATTGCAGAAGAAGTGTTAGGAGCAGCATGAACCATTTTTGCTCCAGCATCTTGATGTTGTCCCTCGCCAGCAAATGCAACTGACATGGTTTCACCTTTAGCATGTTCTCCAACCAGCCATACAGCTGGATATTTCATGGTCACTTTGGAACCGATGTTGCCATCAATCCATTCCATAGTTGCACCTTCTTGGGCTACAGCTCTTTTAGTAACTAAGTTATAAACGTTGTTTGACCAGTTTTGAATTGTGGTATATCTACAACGAGCATTCTTTTTTACAATAATCTCAACCACGGCACTATGTAATGAATCTGTTGAATAAATTGGTGCTGTACAGCCTTCAACATAATGAACATATGCGCCCTCATCAACGATTATTAAAGTTCTTTCGAATTGACCCATATTTTCGGTGTTAATTCGGAAATATGCTTGCAATGGAATATCAATTTTGACACCTTTAGGAACATAAATAAATGATCCACCAGACCATACAGCTGTATTGAGTGCAGAGAATTTGTTATCTCCTGCTGGGATAACTGACCCAAAATATTCTTTAAATACATCTTCGTGTTGTTTTAAAGCTGTATCGGTGTCAAGGAAAAGAACACCATCTTTTTCTAAATCTTCTCTGATTTGGTGATAAACAACTTCGCTTTCGTATTGAGCAGCAACACCACCAATTAATCTTTTCTTTTCAGCTTCAGGAATTCCTAAACGATCATAAGTATTTTTAATATCATCTGGAAGTTCTTCCCATGAAGTTGCTTGTTTTTCAGTTGATCTAACAAAGTATTTGATATTTTCAAAGTCAATATCACCTAAATACGCACCCCAGTTAGGTAATGGTTTTTTCTCAAAAAGAGCTAAGGCTTTTAATCTTGTTTCCAACATCCAAGCTGGCTCATTTTTCTTAGAGCTTATGTCGCGCACAACTTCTTCGGTTAAGCCACGCTTTGCATTAGCACCTGCATCATTTTTATCGTGCCATCCGAATTCATAATTACCTATTCCGTCTAACTCTGGGCGCGCTATTGTCATTTGCTCTCCTTATATTGTTGTGCGGATGAAACCGCATTTTTTGGCATCATACTTACTAGCGAGGTACAAATATTTCCACCAGTAGCAATGGTTGAAAGTCTTGTGACGTTAACACCTAAAAGTTTATTAAAGGCATCTAATTCTGCGTCACAAAATTCTGGGTGCTCTTCGGCAACATGAGCAATTGGACAGTTGTGTTGACAAAGCTGAATTGTTTGGGTTGGTCCAGATCCTTTTTCCGCGGTGGCAGCAAATCCATCTTTTGTTAATGCTTGTGCTAAAACTTCCACCTTAGAATTAATATCTTTAGATTTATTTATCATTAACGAGTACTTGTTTAACATTTCATTTGCCCTTGAACGAGCAAAATCTTTAACAGCTTTAGAACCATAATTTTGTTTGATAAATAAAACGGCATCTTGGGCTAAAGATTGGTATTGGTTTTCAAAAAAATCTCGTCCTTGAGAAGTTAGTGAATAAACTCTGGCAGGTCTACCTCTACCCTTTGGTTTTGATGGCCCAAATGGGGCAATTTCATGTGATTTAACTAAGTTTTTTTCACTCATATCTTCAAGATGTTTTCTCACAGCAACAGCACTTATTCCTAGGGCTTGTGCTAAGTCACTGGCAGTTATAGGACCGAGTTTAAGCAATTCTCGTGCCAGTCTGTCTCTACCTACCGTTTTGAATTCCATAACCATAGTGTTGCCTATTTCCCGACTCGTTGCAACCCCAGCATGGCCCTAGACTCGAATTTGTCGATGAAAACTAAATCCTTGGCTATTTTCAACCACCGAATAAGCCTTTTAAACCTGATTGCCCAATCCGGGATCATCGTCACCGGGGCCATAGTTCGTTTAACCGGGTCTGGCTTGGGATGTCCAACTTGGCCTGATTGTGCACCTGGATCCTTGCTTCCCGTGGCAGGACAAATAGAGGGATTTCATAAGTTCATTGAATTTGGCAATCGATTACTCACCTTTGTGGTGTTAGCTTTTGCACTTGCACTTTTTATTGGTGTCTTGTTGCATAAAAATCGTAACATTTTGTACTGGAGTGCTATTCCTTTAATCGGAACAATTTTTCAAGCAGTTTTAGGCGGAATCACAGTTCTGACTGGATTAAATCCCCTCACCGTTATGGCCCATTTTTTAGTTTCTATTCTTTTAGTTGGAGTTTCAGTCAAAATTTATGACTATTTCTCAGGGGGGAAACCTGAAATTGTTTTACCAAAAATAATTAACACCTACATTGTCTTTCTTACTTTCATTGGGTTTGTTGTAATAGTTCTAGGAACAATTACAACAGGATCTGGTCCACATTCAGGAGATGAAATTGCTGCTCGATTCAATTTGGATATCAGAGCAATGTCAGTAATCCATGCAGACTCAGTTTGGCTCTTTATTGGATTAGTAGTGGGTCTATTTGTTATTGCAACAATAAATGCAAGATTAAAAACATTAAGAAAAAACACAAAAATATTGCTTTTCATATGTCTTGCACAAGGATTTATTGGTTACCTTCAATGGTTCACATCTTTGCCCTGGGTGTTAGTCGCATTTCATGTTTTAGGGGCCGTTATAACCTGGATTGCAATGATATTTTTAGCTCTAAATTCAAACAATCCTGTTTTGAAGCGCCTTAAATAAATTTTTTGCTGACTCTGGCCTATATTGCATAAAAAGCCACGGCTCAGTTAACTCTAACTCCATCAATACAAGTTCTCCTTTATACCTAACCACATCAACGCGTGCAAAAAGTAAATCATCCCAATCTTTGACACATTGCGAGACTTTGTTAACGAAATCGACGACTTCATTAGATATTTCTTCTTTCCTAGCCGAATCTCCATGTCCACCTTTTGTTAAAGCAGGAACTTTTATTGCCACATGACTTATTTGACCATCAATAACAATGATGGCTTTTTCCCCTTCAGTGTCAACACTTTCAATGTAGGGCTGAATCATGGCAGTTCTATTTGCAGCAAAAACCTTTTCTGCCAAATTGATAGCTTCTGCCGCATTACCCGCTTTCCCCGCAAGTCTTGCCCCTGCTCCAATTGACGGTTTTATGGCAATAGATTTTGACTGACTAAAAGCTGAATCAATTTCGGCTTTTGCTTCATTTAGGTCACTCACAAATTTTGTCGGAATAATTGGTAATCCACGCTCTGCCATTTGCTGCAAATACTTCTTATCTGTGTTCCAATTCATGACATCAAATGAATTAAACAACTTTGTTTGCTGCTCAACTTTTTTAGCGAATTCTAAGAATTTGTCTCTTTTGGGCACATAATCCCACGTTGATCTTATTAAGCCTGCATCAAAATTTGACCAATCAATACTTTGATCATTCCAGTTTGTGAAAATCAAATCGATATTTAAATCTTGTGCCGCCTGCTTTGCATAAGGTATATCTAAATCTGGATCTGGATCTAATGGATCTTCATCACCTACAACGTATGCGATACGCATTTATCCCAAATTCAATAAAGGATCTAGTCCAATTAGAAAAAACAGCAGGGCAAGATATGTAATCGACCAGTGGAAAAGTTTCATTGGATTAATTTCTATTGCTGAGCTATTAGCACGTGTTTTTAAGGCATAAACTTCCCGAAGAAAAATAAGATTTAACACACTTGATCCCAGTATATAAACAACTGATAACTCACTAACAAAGCCAAGTACAACAGTTGTAGCAACCATAATCCAGGAATAAATCAATATTTGACTTGATACTTTTCGCCTATCTGCTACCACTGGAAGCATGGGTACTCCAGCGGTTTCATAATCGTCTCGATATTGCATTGAAAGTGGCCAATAATGAGGCGGTGTCCACCAAAAGACAATCAAGAACAAAACGAAGGGAACGATATTCAAAGAGTTATCTACTGCGGCCCAACCAATTAACACCGGAAAACATCCAGCTGCTCCTCCCCAAACAATGTTTGAAGATGTTCTTCTTTTTAGAAGCAGGGTATAAATACAAACATAAAAAACAATTGCACCAGCTGCAAGAAGCGCGGCTAAGGTATTAACTTGATTTTCTAGCCAAATTATTGAAAGCAATGATAGGGATAGCCCTAAAGCAACTGCTCCTCTGACCGAAATTTTTCCAGTTACAAGTGGTCTATGTGCGGTTCTATCCATTAATGCATCTATATCTCGATCAACCACATTGTTTAAAGCATTTGCTCCCCCAGCAGCTAAGGCTCCACCAATTAATGTTGCTAGAACTAAATACCAATTTGGCCATCCATCAGATGCAAGAAACATAGTTGGAACCGTGGTTACTAGAAGTAATTCAATAATCCTTGGTTTGGTTAACGCAATATAGCTTTTAAAAGTTGAATAAACTGAAATTGAATTTTTATTCACTGATTCTAAATTTTGTGACCCAAGATTTTGTCTCATATTGGAACTAACGCTACCTGAATACTGTTATGGGCGCGTTCTGTGGATTGTGTGACTAGTGACTCATTAGGCTAGGAAGTACTTTGACTAAAGAAATAGGATTGCACTTATTCACATGAGCGAGATTACCTGGACCGATCTTGATGAAAGATCTGTAAATACCGCCAGATCTCTGGCTCTGGATGCTGTTGAAAACGCAGGACATGGACATCCAGGAACTGCGATGGCATTGGCTCCAGTGGCACATTTACTATTCCAAAAATTTATGAACCATGACCCCAATGACCCAGATTGGTTTGGTCGAGATCGATTCATACTCTCATGTGGACATGCCAGCATGCTTTTGTATGCGCAACTTTATTTAAACGGCTATGGGCTTGAGATTGAAGATTTAAAAAATTTTAGAAAATTAAACAGCCTTACTCCAGGACACCCCGAATACCTGCACACTAAAGGCGTTGAAATGACCACAGGCCCATTAGGTCAAGGTTTATCTTCAGGAGTAGGAATGGCAATTGCCTCAAGATATTGGCGTAATCATTTTGATCCAACTGCTCAAACGGGTCAAAGTATTTTTGATAATTTCATTTACATTGTGGCAAGTGATGGTGATTTACAAGAAGGTGTTACCTCAGAGGCATCTTCAATAGCTGGTCATCTTGGTCTTGCTAATTTAATTGTTATTTATGACGACAACCAGATAAGTATTGACGGGGAAACTAATCTTGCTTTTACAGAAGATGTCGTAGCAAGATATCGCGCCTATAACTGGGATGTTCACACAGTTGAACTTGGGGATGATGGGCAAGTAAATGTATTACAGTTAATAAAAGCTATCAATAACGCCAAAGCATCAGATAAACCTAGCTTCATTCGATTAAAAACAGTTATTGCCTGGCCTGCTCCAAATGCAAGAAATACTGCTGCTGCACATGGTGCTCCTTTGGGAGAATCAGAAACAAAACTAACAAAACAAAAATTGGGATTTAATCCAGAGAAAAAATTCAGTGTTCCAGAAGACGTCTTAAAATACACACGTCAATCTCAAACCAATGGATCTAAAAAACACAAAGAGTGGAACAATAAATTTGAAATTTGGGCTAAGAATAATGAAGAATTATCAAATGACTTCCAAAGGTTGCAAAAAAATGAACTTGTTCAAGATTTAGAAAGTTCCTTAACAGTTTTTGAAACTGGAAATAGTGTTGCTAGTCGAAAAAGTGGTGGCGTAATTCTAAATGAGCTCTCTAATAAACTAGTAGAACTTGTGGGTGGCTCAGCTGACTTGGCTGAAAGCAATGGCGTCTTCTTAAAAAACGCAGCTTCTATGCAGAAACCAAACTCTGAAATAAAACAATCCAGTGTGGGAGGAAAATACCTACATTTTGGAATCAGAGAACATGCCATGGCTTCAATTATGAACGGTTTGGCACTTTATGGTTTTACAAGACCATTTGGGGCGACTTTTTTAATTTTTAGTGATTATCAAAAACCCGCAATAAGACTTGCATCTTTGATGCAATTACCAGTTATTTATGTTTGGACTCATGATTCCATTGGTTTGGGAGAAGATGGTCCAACGCATCAACCCGTTGAGCAACTTTGGTCTCTTCGCTCTATTCCTGGTTTTAGTGTTGTTCGACCAGCAGATGCAAATGAAGTTGGTGCTTGTTGGATCAAAATTTTAGAAGACAGAAAACCTGCTGGGATAGTGCTTACTCGACAAAATATTCCAACGCTAGATCAAAAATTAAATAATTCTGTCCAAGGTGCTAAAAAAGGCGGATATATTCTCCAAGATTGTTCAAATCCAAAACCAGATGTAATTTTGATTGCAACAGGATCTGAAATTGAATTAGCACTATTGGCCCAAAAAGAATTAAATTCCCAATCAATCAATACCCGCGTAGTCTCAATGCCTTGTGTGGAGTGGTTCCAAAATGAATCAATGTCTTATCAAGAATCGGTATTGCCTAAAGAAGTCAAAGCAAAAATTGCCATTGAAGCAGGTTCAACACTTGGTTGGTATCAATTTGTTGGGTTAGAAGGTGCGGTAATTGGTCTTGATCATTATGGGGCCAGTGGAAAACCAGATTTGTTATATAAGGAATTTGGCATCACGGTGCAAGAAATTGTAAAAAAAGCTAAAGAACTAAAAAAATAAGTTTTTAGCGATCTCCGCGTAATTTATCTATGGCTTCGGCCAAAATAGCATCGCCATCTTTATCGTCACGACGCTCTTTAACATAAGCTAAATGTGTTTTATATGGTTCATTTTTTATAGGTTTAGGTGGATTATCTTGATCTTGACCAGCAGGCCATCCACATCTTGGACAATCCCAAGTATCAGGAATTGGTGCATCTACTGCAAATGCAGGTCTACTTTCATGACCATGGGCACAATAAAAAGATAAACGAACTCGTGGTGCTGCATCTCCGCGCTCTGCCTCACCCATTGGGCATGCTCCAACGCGACTTCCTCTGATTGCACTACCACCAGCCATTTATTTCTCCTTTGTTTTTAAGCACTTAAAACTAAACCAAAACCAATAATGCTTGCTAACCAGATAATGCCAACTGCAATCGTAAATCGATCAAGATTTTTCTCTGCTAAAGAAGATCCACCTAGTGATGAACTAAATCCTCCCCCAAATAAATCTGAAAGTCCTCCACCTCGTCCACGGTGTAGTAAAACTAAAAGCACAAGCAACAAATTAGAAATAACTAAAATGACACCCAATGTCCAGGAAATAATTGTCATTCTAGATTTTCTAACCTTTCTCAATCTTGCTCTTTTAAGGATACGACTTGGGGCAGACTTTTTTAGGTCTCGGGACCTAGTGAGTCACACAAATTAAGGCTGATCTGGCCATCTAATGATGCGCAAGAATTCGTCAGCATCAAGTGCGGCACCACCTATTAAAGCTCCATCAACATCTGGTTGTTCCATTATGGCTTTGACGTTTCCTGCTTTCACTGAACCTCCATAAAGAATTCTTACTTTGTCGGCTACCTCTTGATTGTAAAGTTTGGAGATTTTTTCTCTTATTGCCAAAGACATATCTTGAGCATCTTGTGGAGTTGCCACTTCACCTGTTCCTATTGCCCAAACAGGTTCATAAGCAATAACTAATTCAGCAACATAATTTGATCTGACATCTTTTAGGGCACCTGTGACTTGAGAAAGTGTGTGCTCAATTGCATTACCTGAATGACGAATATCTAGAGTTTCACCAACTGCGATCATGGGAATCAAATCACTTTTAATTGCGGCTTTAACTTTGGCATTAACTAGTTCATCACTTTCACCATGATGAGCACGTCTTTCACTGTGACCAATTAGTGCATATTTTGCTTTTAATTTTTTTAACATTGAACCACTTACTTCACCGGTATAGGCTCCAGCATCGTGAGCACTTATGTCTTGGGCACCGTAGGTGATACTCAAATGGTCTGCATCAACAATAGTTTGGACTGAGCGTAAATCTGTAAAAGGTGGAAATATAACAACTTCAGTTCGAGCATAATCTGCATCAACTAAAGAAAATGCCATTTTATTCATATAAGCAATTGCTTCAAGATGATTCACATTCATCTTCCAGTTACCAGCCATAACTGGTTGCCTATTTTCGTTAGTCATTTACACCTCTTCTAAAACTGCTAAACCTGGCAAAATTTTTCCTTCTAGAAGTTCCAGTGAAGCCCCGCCACCTGTACTTATGTGATCAAACTTTGATTCATCTATGCCAAGTGATCTAATTGCAGCTGCTGAATCTCCACCACCCACAACGCTATAGGCACTGCCTTGGGCAAGTGCTTGGGCAACTGTTTTTGTGCCCGAAGCAAATGCGTTTACTTCAAATACTCCCATTGGCCCATTCCAAACAACAGTCTTTGCGTCATTGATTTTACTTGCAAATAATTCACTTGTTTTAGGACCAATATCAAGACCTTTTAATCCAACAGGAATTTCACTGGCCAAAACCACAGATACTGGTGCTGATCCATCTAATTGTTTTGAAACCACGATGTCGATGGGTAAAACCAATTCGACATTTTTTTTCTTTGCTGTTTTAATTAGGTGCTTTACTTCATCCAATCGGTCGATTTCTAAAAGAGAATCACCAACCTCATAACCTTGGGCCTTAAGAAATATAAAAGCCATTCCCCCACCGATTAGTAATTTGTCGACTTTATTGATTAAATTATTAATTACCCCTAATTTGTCGCTAACTTTTGATCCACCTAAAACTACAACGTATGGTCTTTGAGGATTATTTAATACTTTGTCAAAAGCTTTTTGTTCAGCTTGCACTAGTCGACCCACAGCTTTTGGTAGTACCCGAGCAATATCTGTTACCGAGGCTTGTTCTCTATGAACTACCCCAAATCCGTCAATAACAAAAAAATCACCAAAACTTGCTAATAATTTAGCTAATCTTTGGCGATCCGAAATATCTTTGCTGGTCTCATCTTTTTCAAATCGAATATTTTCAATCATTGCAATTTCACCCGGCTTTAAATTATTGACAACTAGGGTGGCATTTTCAGCATGAATATCTTCAATGAAATGTATTTCACTTCTTAAAAGTTCACTTAATCTTTTTGAAACAGGCTTGAGAGATAATTCAGGCTTTCTTTCACCTTTTGGTCTACCAAGGTGAGCCAAAATGATTACTTTGGCATTCTTTTTTCTCAAATCATTAATTGTTGCAACACTTGCTTTTAAACGACCATCATCAGTAATTTGCATTTGCCCTGTGGCATCAGATTTCATGGGGGTATTTAAATCAGCGCGTAATAAAACGCGCTGATTATTTACATCAATATCATCAATTGTTTTCATTAATAATTTAGAGATTTGAACCAACAAGTTGAGTTAAATCAACTAGTCGACTTGAGTATCCCCATTCGTTGTCATACCAACCAACAACTTTGGCTATATTTCCTGCAACTGTTGTTAATTGACCATCAATAATGCATGAATGCGCATCATGAACAATGTCAGTTGAAACCAATGGATCCTCACTATAAGAAAGTATTCCTTTAAGTGGTCCATCAGCTGCTGCTTTTAATGCTGCATTTATCTCTTGAGCTGTAGCGGATTTCTTTAAGTGAATAGTTAAATCAGTAGCAGATCCAACAGGAACTGGCACACGCATTGCATAGCCATCTAATTTTCCTTTTAGATCTGGCATAACCAATCCGATTGCTTTAGCAGCACCAGTTGTAGTTGGAATCATGTTTATGGCAGCAGCACGTGATCGACGTAGATCCTTGTGTGGCATATCCAGTGTTGATTGATCATTTGTGTAGGCATGAATTGTGGTCATTAACCCAGTTTCAATACCAAATGTGTCATGGATAACTTTGGCCATAGGGGCAAGACAATTTGTGGTACATGAAGCATTACTAATCACAATATGTTTTGCATGATCAATCATGTCGTGGTTTACACCCAAAACAACAGTGATGTCTTCACCTTTGGCGGGTGCAGAAATTAAAACTTTTTTAGGTCCAGATTTTAGATGAGCTTTAGCTTTATCTGCATCGGTAAAAACTCCTGTTGATTCAATAACTAGATCAACACCAAGATCTCCCCATGGAATTTCTGCAGGATCTCTATGTGAAGTAATTTTTATTTCTTTACCGTCAACAAAAACTGAATTTCCATCAACAGTTATTTTTCCAGGAAATCTTCCAAGTGTTGAATCATATTTGAGAAGATGGGCTGATGTTTTAACATCGGTTAGATCATTGATTGCAACAATTTCAATTGGCTCATTTTTCTTAATTATTTGCGCAAGTGCGCCTTCAGGTGCCTTACCGGCACGTTCTTGTAAGACTCTGATGTAATTTCTACCAATTCGACCAAAACCATTAATACCAACACGAATTGCCACTTAGTTATCAACTCCAGAAAATAGATTTAAAGACTAAATTTTTACTGCCATTTTGGCGACGTTGCCAGTAAGATTCTACCCTTCCAACATTTCTGGCGTGAGAGAGGCTTCTGTTGTTGGAATTCCAAGTTCGTTCGCACGTTTGTCAGCCATTGCTAACAATCGTCTGATGCGCCCTGCGATGGCATCTTTAGTTAGGGGTGGATCACTTAATGCACCAAGTTCTTCTAAACTTGCTTGTTTGTGGGTGATTCGTAATTCACCTGCTGCTCTTAAATGATCTGGTATTTCGCTACCTAAAATTTCCATTGCGCGTGCCACCCTTGCACCTGCTGCAACCGCAGCTTGCGCACTTCGTCGAAGATTGGCGTCATCAAAATTTGCTAATCGATTTGCTGTTGCGCGTACTTCTCTGCGCATTCTTCTTTCTTCCCATGCCATAACAGCGGTGTGTGCACCTAATCTGGTTAAGAGTGCACCAATAGAATCACCATCTCTTATCACAACTCGATCAACACCTCGAACTTCTCGTGCTTTGGCAACTACATCTAATCTTCTTGCCGCACCGACTAAAGCCAATGCAGCTTCTGGTCCTGGAGCAGTTATTTCTAAGGCACTTGATCTGCCTGGTTCAGTTAATGAACCATGAGCCAAGAATGCTCCCCGCCAAGCTGATTCAGCATCACAAATTCCACCACCAACAACTGAAGGTGGTAATCCTCTGATTGGGCGGCCTGCTGCATCAATTAATCCTGTTTGTTTGGCTAAAACATCTCCACCTTGCACCACCCGAACGACATAGCGTGCACCTTTACGAATACCTGAACCTTGCAAAACAGACAACTCTGCTTCATGCCCAAAAAGTTCAATAATATCTTTTCTTAATCTTCGGGCAATCTGGCCCGCATCTAATTCAGCTTCCACCACTATTTGGCCTGCAACAAGGTGAAGCCCACCAGCAAATCTGAGAAGAGCTGATACTTCAGCTTTCCTACAACAAGTTTTATTTAGTTCAACTCGTGCTAATTCATCTTTTACTGCAGAAGTCATAGCCATATGTTCTATTTTGACACATTTACCTCGGCGTGTCAGATTGTTTAGAAATTATTTGAAGTAAAACAGCCTTACATGTCACACGAGTGACATTGGTTACAGAATTTAACTATTGTTACTATTCTTTGCCTAAATCTCGGTGCACAACTCTTACTTTGTTTCCATCTGATTGCAATTTTTGTGAAACTTGTTCAGCAATAGTTACACTTCGATGTTTTCCACCAGTGCATCCAACTGCCACTGTCACATACTTTTTGCCTTCACGCAGATAACCAGATTTGGTAACATCCACTAGATCAAATATTGATTGAGAAAATTGATTAGCCCCATCTTGTTTGAGTACAAAGTCTTGGACCTGTTTGTCTAATCCGGTGAGATTCTTCAAATCCTCTTCCCAGAAAGGATTTGCTAAGAATCTGACATCAAAGACAAAATCTGCATCTATAGGAATACCGTATTTGAACCCAAATGACAAAATTGTTACTTGAAATGTTTCAACATCGCTTTCAAAAGTTTTTTCAATAACTGTTCTCAATCCAGGAGAGGACATATCCGAAGTGTCAATAACAACATCTGCATTTGCTCTTAAATCGCCTAAGAGTTCTCTTTCTCTTTGAAGTCCATCCAAAACCCTGCCATCGGCTTGCAAGGGATGGGGTCTTCTGCTTCCTTCAAATCTTCTTACTAATGCCAAATCTGAAGCTTCCAAGAATAAAACTCTTGATTGCCACTTATCTTTTTTAACTTCGATTAGTGCTTTATCTAAATTGGCAAATAGTTTTCCCCCTCGTACATCCACAACAACTGCGATATGACTTGATACACCTTGAGATCTAACATCGTTTAGTGCAGTCATCAAAACAGATGGGGGCAAGTTATCAATTACAAACCAACCTAAATCCTCCAAAGCACGAGCAGTAGTTGAACGTCCTGCACCTGACATTCCTGTGACAATAAGAACTTCTGGATTACTCATGTTTATAGTCTGCCCTATTGGTCTAGTTTTCTATAATTTCCCCGGTCAAGGGGTCAAACTTGGTGGGTACATCTTTTAAATACTCAACAATTTTCTCAGCAATAGCTTCTGTGATACCTGGAACCTTAACTAGTTTATCCACGGGTTGATTTCTAATGTTAGCGACCGAGCCAAATTTTTCCAGAAGTGACTTAATTTTCTTTTCCCCTAAACCTTTAATTCCATCTAATTCTGAAGCTAATGAGGATTTTGCATGTCGCATTCTCGTTTTTGTGATAGCAAATCTGTGAGCTTCATCTCTGATTCTTTGCACCAGAAAAAGTGCTTCACTATTTCGAGGCAGCAAAATAGGATCTTTTTCTCCTGGTTTCCAAAGTTCCTCAAGTCTTTTTGCAATTCCAACTGTTTCAATTTCTGATAAACCCAATTCGTCTAACGCTTCCCTAGCCGCATTGACTTGTGCTTGACCTCCGTCAATTAGCAGCAGACTTGGTCGATAAGCAAAACTTTTCTTATTCGTGTCATTATCTTCATCATTACCATCGACCAAATAACGATAACGTCTTGAAACTGTTTCATGGATGGCTCTGGGATCATCTTGTCCTTCAAAGGATTTGATGTTGAATGTTCGATAGTGCTTTTTTTGAGCAATTCCATCTTCGAAAACAACAAGAGAAGCTGTTGTGCTGGTACCAGAAATATTTGACACATCGATACATTCAATTCGTAAAGGTGCTTGTTCTAAATCTAGGCTGGCAGCTAATTCCTCTAATGCCTTTGTTCTAGAAAGAAGATCTGCAGAACGCTTTAATTTGTGCATGGTTAAGTTTTGTTCAGAGTTTTTCTCACTTGTTTCCATTAATTTTCTTTTATCACCTCGTTGAGGTTTTCGAATATCCACTGCTTTTTTTGCATTCTTGGAAATCCACTCAACTACTGATTCCAGATTGGATAAATCGTGGTTTACCAAGATCTCCTTTGGAATAGAATCTCCTTCTAGTTCACCATAAATTTGAACTAATAAATCTTCAAAATGCTCTGGCATTAATTTGTGATCAATTCGGTCAGAGACAAATGATCTTTCACCTTTAATTTGTCCCTGTCTAACGTGAAAAATTTGTGTTGAAAGATGAAGATCATCACTTGTCAAAGCTATTAAGTCAGCATCTGTTTCGTCGTCAAAAACGATTGCGTTTAATTCAACGACCTTTGTTAGGGCACCTAGTCGATCGCGAAATCTGGCAGCTTTTTCATATTCCTGATTTTTACTTGCTGAATTCATTTCATTTTCTAAATCTTTAAAGATTGATTTGGTATTGCCATTTAGAAAGCTGAGTACATTATTTACAATAAATCCGTATTCTTTTTCGTCAACTCGACCTACACAGGGAGCAGCACATCTTTCAATATCACCAAGTAAACAAGGTCTTTTCATCAGTTCATGGCGTCTATAAACAGTATCTTTGCAAGATCTAATTGGAAAAACTTTAATTATCTGTTCCATAGTTTGTCTTATTGCCCAAACATGGGTAAAGGGTCCGTAGTATTTATTTCCTTTTTTCTTGGTTCCTCTAGTCACTGCAATCTGAGGGAATTTATCTTTAAGGGTAAGTGTGAGATAGGGATAAGTTTTGTTGTCTCGAAAGCGAACATTAAATCTTGGATTAAACGCTTTAATCCAAGTAAATTCAAGTTGTAGTGCTTCTACTTCATTGTGTACTGTTACCCAATCAACCATTGCGGCAGTTTTAACCATCATGGCAGTACGAGGATGTAAATTAGTAATATCTGTGAAATAGCTATTGAGTCTATTCTTTAAATTTTTTGCTTTACCAACATAAATAACTGTTTCATCTTTCGTTTTAAATCGATAAACACCTGGAAGCTCTGGCACATTATGCGGGCGGTATTGCGATGGATCTGCCATTTAGCCAGCTTTACTAGATGAATTCTTCAATATTGCTGCAAGATATTTTCCGGTATAACTGTTATTTGATTTTGCAATTTGTTCCGGTGTGCCTTGGGCAACAATCGTTCCACCTCTAAATCCACCTTCAGGTCCCATGTCAATGACCCAATCAGAATTCTTAATTACATCAAGATTATGTTCAATAACAATCACAGTATTTCCCGAATCAACTAGTCTTTCTAAGACTACTAATAGTTTTCTCACATCTTCAAAATGTAGACCTGTTGTTGGTTCATCCAAAACATAAATTGTTCTTCCAGTGCTTCGTCTTTGTAATTCTGTAGCAAGTTTTACCCTTTGGGCCTCTCCACCAGAAAGTGTTGGGGCAGATTGACCAAGACGCACATAACCTAGACCAACATCAACCAAAGTTTTCAAATGTCTTGCTATGGCAGGAACAGACTCAAAAAATGTTAATGCTTGTTCTATGGGCATATTTAGAACATCACTAATTGTTTTACCCTTGTAGAGAACTTCTAGAGTGTCTCTGTTGTATCTGGCTCCCTGGCAAACTTCACAAGGAACATAAACATCTGGTAAAAAGTTCATTTCAATTTGTATAGTTCCATCACCTGAACAAGGCTCACACCGTCCACCTTTAACGTTAAAACTAAATCGTCCTGGCTGATATCCCCTAATTTTTGCTTCACTGGTTTCAGCGAAAAGTTTTCGCACATTATCAAAAACTCCTGTGTAAGTAGCAGAATTACTTCGAGGAGTTCGCCCAATAGGACTTTGATCAACATGGACTACTTTGTCTAGATGTTTGATTCCTTCAACTTTCTTATGTTGTCCTGGAACAATTCGAACTTGATGTAAATCTCTGGCTAAAGCTGAGTACAAAATGTCATTTACCAGTGTTGATTTTCCTGAACCACTAACACCTGTGACTGCAACAAAGACTCCCAAAGGAAAATCAACTGTTACCTTTTTTAGGTTATTTTCTTGAGCCTCAACAACTTTAATCATTCTTTCTTTATCTATTGGTCTTCTCTTTTTCGAAACAACGACACTTTTGCGACCAGAAATGTAATCTCCGGTAATTGATTTTTTATTATTTTCAAGGTCTTTAACTGTTCCACTTGAAACTACATATCCACCATGTTCACCTGCACCTGGACCAATATCCACAACCCAATCGGCTGCGCGAATTGTTTCTTCGTCATGCTCAACAACAATTAAGGTGTTACCTAAATTTCTCAATCTGATCAAAGTATCAATTAGTTTTTTGTTATCTCTTTGATGCAAACCAATACTTGGTTCATCCAATACATAAAGAACCCCAACTAGACCAGATCCAATTTGTGTTGCAAGGCGAATTCTTTGAGCTTCACCTCCAGATAACGTTCCAGCTGCTCTATCTAACGACAGATAATCAAGTCCCACATCCAGTAAGAATTGCAATCTTTCAATGACTTCTTTGAGAACTCTTTGAGCGATAGCCATTTCTCGCTTACCCAACTTAAGATTTGTAATAAATTCGGTTACTTCACCAATTGACATTGAACTCATTTCAGCAATGTTTTTGTTTCCAATTTTTACTGCAAGTGATACTGGTTTTAGTCGGGCTCCTTTACAAGTCTTGCAAGGTTTTTGACGCATGAATCCTTCAAGATGTTCACGCGCTGCATCTGAATCAGATTTTTCATGACGCGCTTGAATATTTTCAATGACACCTTCAAATTCTGTCCAATAAGATCTCTGTCGGCCGTAAGAGTTTTTATATTTGACGTTAATACTGCTGTCGTAGCCATACATTAAAGCTGTTTTTATTTTTTCCGGTAGTTTTTTAAATGGAGTTTCGAGTGAGAACTTAAGATCTCTTGCAACGGCTTCAAGTAATTTGGACCAATAACCTTCAGCTGAAGAATTTGACCAAGGCGCTATGGCGCCATCCCTTATGGAAAGGTCCTTATTTGGGATTACTAAATCTTCATCAACTTCTAAATGATTTCCTAAGCCGCTACATTCTGCGCAAGCCCCAAATGGAGAGTTAAACGAAAATGACCTTGGTTCTAACTGATCAAAAGATATTTCACACTTAGTGCAGGCAAGATGTTCTGAATAAACTCTTTCTTTGTTCTTTGATTTAGCAGGTTCGTCAACAAAATCCAGCACCACAGTTCCATTAGCCAGTCTCAAAGCAGTTTCAACAGAATCTGTGATTCGTTGTCTTGATTCTGCTTTAACACTTAATCGATCAACTACAACATCTATATTATGTTTTTCTTGTTTCTTTAAAACCGGAACCTCAGTCAGGGCGTAGGTTTGTCCATCTATACGCGTTCTGGAAAATCCTTGATTTTGTAATTCTTTAAAAAGATCTTGGTACACGCCTTTCCTGCCTCTGATTATAGGTGCTAAAACTTGAAATTTTGTTCCATCTTGTAACTCCAAAACTTGATCAACAATTTGTTGTGGTGTTTGGCGATGAATAACTGATCCACATTTAGGACAATGCGGTGTACCGGCTCGCGCATAAAGCAGTCGTAAATAATCGTGGACTTCAGTAATTGTTCCAACTGTGGAGCGAGGATTTCTGTTAGTTGATTTTTGATCAATTGAAACAGCAGGTGATAATCCTTCGATGAAATCAACATCTGGCTTATCCATTTGGCCTAGGAACTGCCTTGCATAAGCGGAAAGACTTTCAACATATCTTCTTTGACCTTCAGCAAAAATTGTGTCAAAAGCTAATGAAGATTTACCTGATCCTGATAAACCAGTAAAAACAATGAGGGAATCTCTGGGCAACTCAAGTGAAATATCTTTTAAATTATGTTCTCGCGCACCTCGGACAATTAATTTGTCTGCAACAGCCGATCCATGTCTTTGGGGTTCGTTGCGCTTTGAAGTTATTGCAGTCATTTAACAAAGGTTAATGCTTGAGCCCTTTTTACGCCTGTTCAACGTCTGGATGTTCTCTCTTAATGTCGGCAATCGCAGAACCTGCTGCATTTTGTCCAGGTTTATGAGCCAGTTCGGGATGCAATCTGGTTTGACGAAGAGATGCATAAACGGTGATGGCTAAAACGCTAATAATTACTGCTAGTGAAAATGGTGTTGAGATTTCTGGTGTTGCTTTGAAACCATTTTCGTGAGCTGCGTGCAGAATAAGTTTTATCCCGATAAAACCAAGGATTATGGAAAGTCCATAAGATAGATAAATTAATCGATCTAGCAAACCATCTAGCATGAAATACAACTGTCTAAGTCCCATTAAAGCAAATGCATTTGCTGTAAAAACTATGTATGGGTCATCGGTGAGACCAAATATGGCCGGAATCGAATCAAGAGCAAAAAGAATATCTGTAGTAAAAATTGCGATCATTACAATAAATAGCGGGGTGAAATATCTTTTACCATCAATTTTTACTATAAATAAACCTTCGTGATACTTAGGTGTAACAGGTAGGAATTTTTCAGCTAATCTTAAAACTATATTTTGTGAAGGGTCACTTTCTGTTCCATGATTTGATGCGAGTTTATACGCTGTATAAATTAGAAACGCACCAAATATAAAAAACATCCAAGAAAATCTTGCTATTGCAGCTGCGCCTATAATGATGAATAAAAATCTTAAAACTAATGCCCCAATGATTCCAATTTGTAACACTTCTTGTTGATAAATTGCTGGTACCGCAAATGCAGAAAGAATTATTACAAACACGAATAAGTTATCAACACTCAAACTGTATTCAGTAATCCAACCTGCAAAAAATTCCACACCCGCCTCAGGACCCTTTAATACCCATATTCCTATTCCAAACAAAATCGCGGCACTTAGGTAAACACCGACCCATTTGGCGGCTTCACGAAACTGAACTACGTGTGGGTGATTTTTTGCATAGATAAACTCAGCGGTATAAACTGCAAAAAAAGCGAAGACTGTTATTGCCCAAACCCAAAGTGGTTCACCCATATATATTTAATGTATCTGATTCATGCATGGCCTGCAGCAACCATCTGACGCAATTCTTTTTTCAACTCGTGAATTTCGTCGCGATAGCGGGCGGCTAGTTCAAAGTTTAGTTCAATGGCAGCCAATTTCATTTGAGCCGTTAACTCAGTAATTAACTCCGCCAGGTCCTGAGCCGGACTAAACCCATCCTTTTTGTCTTTTCGAAGCTTTTTTAAAGACAAGGCTTCCTCAAGCACTAGTTCAGTATCAGCATCTTCTCGAATAATCGAATCGTTAATGTCAGAGATTTTTTTGCGCAAAGGAGTTGGATCAATGCCTTCGGCAAGGTTATGGGCTACTTGCTTTTCTCGTCGGCGATTTGTTTCTTCTAGTGCTTTTTTCATTGATTTTGTGATGTTATCTGCATACATAATTACTTGCCCATCAACATTTCGTGCTGCACGTCCAATTGTTTGAATTAGAGATTTCTCTGACCTCAAAAATCCTTCCTTGTCAGCATCAAGAATTGCAACTAAAGACACTTCTGGTAAGTCAAGTCCTTCTCGCAACAGATTAATTCCAACCAAACAATCAAATTCACCTATTCTTAGTCCACGTAATAATTCGACTCTTTTTAAGGTGTCTATTTCTGAATGAAGATATCGAACTCGCATGTCCTTTTCTAAGAAGTAATCTGTTAAATCCTCGGACATCTTTTTTGTCAGAGTAGTAACAAGTGTCCTTTGTCCTTTTTCTGCCCTAATTTTGATTTCATGCACCAAGTCATCGATTTGTCCTTTAGTTGGTCGAACTTCAACTTCTGGATCCACTAATCCGGTGGGACGAATTACTTGTTCAACTATTGATGTGACTTTGGCTAATTCATATGGTCCAGGAGTAGCAGACAGATAAACAGTTTGACCAACTCTTTGTTCAAACTCCACAAACTTCAATGGCCTGTTATCCATAGCACTTGGTAGTCGAAATCCATATTCCACCAAAGTTGTCTTGCGTGAAGCATCTCCCTCATACATGCCACCTATTTGAGGAACTGTTACATGAGATTCATCAATTACACATAAGAAATCCTCTGGAAAATAGTCAAGCAAACAATTAGGCGCACTACCAGGTACCCGATCGTCAAAATATCTAGAATAGTTTTCAATCCCTGAACAAAAACCTAATTCTCTTATCATTTCTAAATCAAAAGCTGTACGCATTTTGATTCTTTGGGCCTCTAATAATTTATTCTGACTCTCTAATTCCTTTACTCTGTGCATTAATTCAACTTCTATTCCTGATAAGGCTTTGGCTGTTTGCTCAGGGCTTGCTACATAGTGAGTGGCTGGAAAAATAAACATCTCTTCATCATCGGTCAAAATTTCACCAGTTAATGGATGTAGTGTCATGATTCTTTCAATTTCATCACCAAACATTTCGATTCGGACAGGATGTTCCTCGTAAGCAGGAAAAATTTCTACCGTATCACCTCTGACTCTGAATGTTCCTCGTTCAAATGCGTAGTCATTTCTGGTGTACTGGATATTGACTAATTGACGAAGCAGTTTGTCTCTTGAAAAATCTTGATTTTTCCTTATTCGAATAGCTTGCTTAACGTATTCTTCAGGAGTTCCTAACCCATAAATGCAAGAAACAGTTGCTACAACCACCACATCTCTTCTAGTAAGAAGAGCACTTGTAGCAGAATGCCTTAACCTTTCTACTTCTTCATTTATGCTGGAATCTTTTTCAATAAATGTGTCAGTCTGCGGGACGTAGGCTTCCGGTTGGTAGTAGTCGTAATAAGACACAAAATATTCCACTGCATTATTTGGAAGCATCTCACGCAATTCATTAGCAATTTGTGCCGCCAATGTTTTATTGGGTTCAATTATTAAAGTTGGTCTTTGTAGTTTCTCAATCAACCACGCAGTGGTTGCAGATTTTCCAGTTCCAGTTGCTCCTAAAAGGACTATGTCTTTTTCACCTTTTTTAATTCGACTTTCTAGATCTTTTATGGCAGCTGGTTGATCTCCTGCAGGTTGGTAATCTGCCTCAACCTTGAAAGGGGCAACTGTCCTGATTAAATCATTTACTGGTCTCATTTAGGATTTTAAATTTCTTTCTTTAAGTGTTTGCCAAATTCTTTCAACATCTGAGCCTAATTGCTCAAAATTTCCATCATTGACTATCAGGAAATCAGCAGCGTTCCTTCGAGTTTCATCATCAATTTGTTTAGCCATCCGAGAAAGTGCCTGTTCAGCTGTTAATCCATTTTTTGCTAATCGATCAAGCCTATTTTTTTGACTTGACACCACAACTACTAGAAAGTCATATAAATCTTTCATATTTTTTTCTAATAATAATGGAACCTCGTTGACAATAATAGTTTCCGAAGTCTGATTAGACATTATTTCATTTGTTTTACTTCTAACTAGTGGATGAATGATATTTTCTAAATCTTGTAAAGCTAAGTCATCTTTAAAAACTATGTCAGCAAGTTTTGTTCTGCTGATAAATCCGTTTTCATCAACTATTTCTTGCCCAAATCGTGAGACGACTGAGGCAAATCCACTTGTTGCAGGTTCAATAACTTGGCGAGATAACTCATCGGCTCTTATGACAATGGCGCCTTTTTTAGAAAACAAATCGGCAACGGTACTTTTACCAGCACCTATGCCGCCTGTTAATCCAACTTTCATGTTGGCTTACAAATCTGAACTAGTTTGAATCTAATTTGTCGCTTAACGCGGCAAGTTCAGGGTTAGTAGCTTTTGCATCTTTTTCGGTTTGCCATTTTGCAAGTGCATCAGCGTATTGCTTTTCCCATTCTTTCTTTTGTTCTTCAAAGCCAGATTTCCATTCCCCAGTTGCAGGGTTAAAACCCTCTGGTCCAATGTATTTTCCAGCTGAATCAAATGCAGGTGGCATTCCATACTGGTATGGATCAAATGCAGCACGGGCTTCACCTTTTTCTCCTGCTTGTTTAACAGAAAGTGAAATTCTTCTACGTTCTAAATCAATGTCAATAATTTTCACTGTGACTTCTTGATTTACTTGCACAACTTGTTCAGGAATTTCTACCTGATTTCCGGAAAGCTCTGAGATGTGCACAAGTCCTTCGATTCCATCAGCAACACGAATAAATGCTCCGAATGGAACAAGTTTGGTAACTTTTCCAGGAACCACTTGATTGATTTGATGAGATCTGGAGAATTGTTGCCAAGGATCTTCTTGAGTGGATTTCAACGATAGGGAAACTCTTTCTCTTTCCATGTCAACTTCTACTACTTCCACAGTTACTTCTTGACCAACTTCTACAACTTCTGAAGGATGTTCAATATGTTTCCAAGATAATTCAGAAACATGAACTAAACCATCTACTCCACCTAAATCAACAAAAGCGCCAAAATTAACAATGCTGGAGATTTGACCAGTTCTAATTTGACCTTTTTGTAATTGGTTTAAGAAAGTGGAACGAACAGCTGATTGTGTTTGCTCTAACCAAGCACGGCGAGACAACACTACATTGTTTCTGTTCTTGTCTAATTCAATAATTTTTGCTTCTATATCTTTACCGATATATGGAGTTAAATCTCTTACGCGACGCATTTCAACAAGTGAAGCGGGTAAGAAACCACGAAGTCCAATATCAACAATTAACCCACCTTTGACAACTTCGATGACATGTCCTTTAACTATTCCATCTTCATTCTTAACTTTCTCAATATCTCCCCATGCTTTTTCATACTGAGCACGTTTTTTGGAAAGAATTAAACGACCTTCTTTATCTTCTTTTTGCAATACTAAAGCTTCAATTCGATCACCAGGTTTGACAATTTCACTTGGATCAATGTCGTGCTTTATTGAAAGTTCACGAGAAGGAATAACTCCCTCTGTTTTGTAACCAATATCTAACAGAACTTCATCACGGTCAATTTTTACAACAATTCCAGAGACTAGATCTCCGTCATTAAAATATTTAATAGTTGCATCAATTGCGACTAATAATTCTTCTGGTGTACCAATATCATTTACTGCAACGATCGGACTTGCGCTAGTAGTTGTGGACATTAACTTCTTCTCTATATTGACGCGGACTTTCCGAGCCTGTGTAAAGAGTAGTTGAGGGTTCACTTCAATCAATAAAGTGCCTAGTGAGCAGCCTCATCCCACGAAGATCCCACACCAATTGAGACATCTAACGGAACTAATAGAGGGGCTGCGTCAGCCATAGCTATTCTTGCTAGTTTTTCAACCTGATCTTTCTCCCCCTTTGTAACCTCAAATACCAACTCATCATGAACCTGCAAAAGCAGTCTTGATTTCAATTTTTCTTTCTTCAGCATTGCATCGACATTCAACATTGCTTTTTTAACAATGTCGGCAGCACTTCCTTGAATAGGAGCATTTAGCGCCATGCGCTCAGCCATTTCGCGTCTTTGTCGATCAGGATTTGTTAGATCGGGAAAATACCTTCTTCTTCCCATAATGGTTTCTGTAAAACCTACTTTTCTTGCCTCTTCCACAACTCTTGCCAAATAATCTCTTACTCCACCAAATCTTTTGAAATATTCATCCATTAATTTTTGCGCATTTGCAACTTCAATGTCTAGGGATTGACTTAAACCATAAGCCCCCATGCCATAAGCCAAACCATAAGAGATCGCTTTGATTTGTCTTCTAAGTTCTGCATCTACTTCATTTGGTTTAACCCCAAACACCAATGAGGCCGATGTTGTGTGCAAATCTTCTCCACTTTTAAATGCTTCGATTAAGCCTGGATCTTTTGACAAGTGAGCCATAATTCTCATTTCAATTTGGCTGTAATCAGCAGTCAATAAACATTCAAAGTCTCTTCCTGAAATGAAACAATCCCTAATTCTTTTACCTTGATCGGTTCTAATCGGAATGTTTTGCATGTTTGGCTCTGTACTTGATAGTCGACCTGTTGAGGTAACAGTTTGGTTGAAAGTTGTGTGAATTCGGCCATCTTTTTCTGCTAAAGGAATTAGAGAAGCAACAGTTTGTTTCAATTTAGTAATATCTCGCCAGCTTAAGATTGATGAAAGAACCGGATCTTTTGTCTTTGCAAATAAATCAGTTAAGGCTTCGGCATCAGTTGTGAAGCCAGTTTTAGTCTTCTTTGTCTTAGGCAATTTTCTCTCATCAAACAAAACAGTTTGTAACTGTTTAGGAGAGGCCATATTGAATTCATGACCCACAATTTTGAATGCATCTTTTTCATAACCTCTGGCCAATTTTTCAAATTCGTCAGACAAATTGTTAAGTTTTGTAAGATCAACAGCAATTCCAGTTAGTTCCATCTCAGCTAATACTTCAATTAGAGGAAGTTCTAAATTGTTTAACAAACCAGATAACTTTCTTTCTTCAATTTGGGGTTCAAGGGCAGCATTTAAACTTAAAATCGCATTTGCTCTTGTTGCCAAACTATCGACGTTGACGGACTCTTCACCTAATGCAAGTTGTCCATCGTTTTCATTGGCAAGATCTGGTACAAAGCCCAAAACTCTCATGGCAACATCTTCAAGCTCATAACTTCTCAAACCTGGGTTAACAAGATATGAACTGATTTCTGTGTCAGAAATTAGTCCTTGAAATTCAATATTTAGATGTGAACAAATCTTGTAGAAGTCTTTTGCGCCATGAACTACTTTTTTTG
>Ga0169931_10002553_pt1 | contig 29586 bp, 27 predicted proteins | sample Kivu_15m_20L_FD_129675 | JGI IMG/M metagenome (GOLD analysis project Ga0169931, IMG submission 129675) | Freshwater microbial communities from Lake Kivu, Western Province, Rwanda to study Microbial Dark Matter (Phase II) - Kivu_15m_20L... | ecosystem: Environmental > Aquatic > Freshwater > Lake...
GTTCGCCCGGGAGGAGGAGAAGCTGAAGCGCAAGAAACTCGCCCGCCTCCAGAATATGGCCGCCACCCTCAACTACTCCCTCGTTCCCAACCAATGACTTGCGCGGGTAGTTTCTCAGGAGGCCGGCGGACATGGGAGCGATCACTTCAACTCCGGTCGCTTCAAAAGCTTGGCACTGCGATTGCTGAACCGGAAGTGATCATCCCCAGCCCGTGAAACGATTCAAAACCACAATCAACATCTGTGTGGGTGAGATAATACAGTCGTTGACGACCAACCTGTCTGTTTGTCTTAAATCATACAGTCCACCGATTCTCCTCAACCCGTCATGGACCCCAAGGACTTTTTCACCCTGTGCCGGCGGCACGTTCTCCTCGGAGCTGTAACCCTGCTGTCGGTGCTGGTTGGTCCCAGTTCTGTCGCTGCGGCTGAAAATCAACCGCCCCAACTCGTCGTGTTCACTCCGGCGGCGGAAATGGTGGCGCCCGAGGACTCTCCGCTTGTGCTCAAGGTCGGCTTGGCCGACGCCGAATCGCCGGCCGAGTCACTGCAGTTGGAGGTCGCCGGCCTGACGCCGAGCGTTCTCGAAGCGGGAGGTGTGACGGTGGTTGGAACCGGAAACTCCCGGGAAGTGTGGCTGCGACCGAAGGCGAATGCATTTGGCCAGGCGGAGCTCACGCTGACCGTGCGCGACGAACTGGGGGCCACCTTTTCAAAGTCGGTCACGGTCTCTTGGACGCCCGTGGCGGATCGTCCGCAGATCGCACCGATCCCGGATCAGGTGACGAGCGAAGGCGCGCCGCCGCTGTGGGTGCCGGTCCACGTTTCCTCGCCCGATGGTGTGACGAACGTGGTGCTCTCGGCCTCCGTGTCGCGGACGGGCTTCTTCCAGACCCCGGCATGGCAGGGACAGGGCACGAACCGGTGGCTGCAGTTGCGTCCGGCGGCATCGGAGGTGGGCAGCGTGGTCGTCACGGTGCAGACCCGGGTCGGGGAGTCGGCGCTCACGGCGGAGGCCACATTTCAGGTGACAGTGTTGCCCCGAGAATTCGTGGCGACCAACACCATCGGAATCGGCGGACTGAAGGCGACGATCTTTGACGCCAACCGAGACGGCTGGCCGGATTTGTATTCGTGGACAGGCGACGCCCCGGGCAGAATCACCACCAACACGAGGGGGCGGCTTTCGGGACAGTTTTCGCTGGGGACGAGAGTTTCCCAAATCGCTTTCGGCGATTCCGACGGTGACGGTGATGTGGATGCGTTCGTCTGCGATGGGAGGATTGGTTCGTTTTTGGCTGAGAACGCTTTCCGAAGCTCGCAGTCACAGCTTTGGTTCTCAAACAACTGGTGGCTAGGTGCCATCACGAACGAAACCGGTCACGCGCACTGGGCCGATTTTGATGGAGACGGTGATTTGGACTTGGTGACCGGCGGCGGTGTGAGGCGAGCACAGTCGGTTCCGGTGGTGCCGGCCCGGATCCACCGCAACGACGGGTGGCGCACGTTCACGACCTTGACCAACGTGTTGCCGCGATCCCGCGATGCGCTGGTGGTGGGGGATTTTGATGGCGATGGGCGTCCCGACCTGTTGCTGGGTTCGGCGGACGGCTTCACGAATCAGGCCGTGGTGTGGCGCAATGAGGGCGAACTTCGTTTTGCCCCAACCCACCTCCGCTTCCCTGCGCCGTTCATGGTGTCCGCCGGCACCGTGGACATTGATGGCGACGGGCGGCTCGATGTCTGGGCGGTTCACTCCAGCAGCAACACGGTCACCGCCAACCGCACGATGGTGCTCTGGCGGCAGACGACCGTGGGCTTCGCCGAGGCCTACCGGATTCCGGCGGCGGCCATGCTGCAGGCGGCCGCTCCGGCATGGGGCGACTTCGATGGCGACGGCTGGCCCGATTTCGTGGCGCCGCGTTCCCGTCCGGCTTCAGTAGGCGAGACGCCTGCCACGTTGATCACCAACTGCTTCGCCCTCTACCGGAACGACGGCCGCGGCGGGTTTGCGCCCGGGGGCTATCTGTTCGGCTACCTCGCGGAATTCCAACCGGCCGTGGCGGATTTCAACCGCGACGGATCCCTGGACCTGTTCACGCCGGAGACGGGCGGCCGGGTCATGGTCAACCAGCTTCGCGCCGCCAACTTGCCGCCCAGTCCGCCGTCCGGGCTGTTTGCGCTGCGGGACGGCACGAACGTCATCTTCACCTGGCTGCCGGCCACCGATCTGAACCAGACGGCGCCGCTAACCTACAATCTCCGCGTTGGCACCCGGCCGGGCACGAACGACGTTGTGCCCTCCATGTCCCTGGCGGATGGCACGCGGATGGTGATGGAGCCGGGCAATGCCGGCTTCGCGCTGTCCCGTCGGCTTTCCCTGAGCCTCCGCGACACGGACACGATCTACTGGAGCGTGCAGGCGGTGGACAACTCGTTTTCGGGCAGCGTGTGGGCACCGGAGCAGTCGCTGGCCGTGCCCGGCTCGCCGAACGAGCCGCCGGTCATCCGGGGGTTGGAAGATGTCGTCATGGACGAGGACGGTCGCGTCACGCTGGCGGTGACGGTGACGGACGACCACAGCCCGCCCGCAGCGGTCAAGACCGAGGTGTTCACGAGCAACCGGACGCTGTTCCCGTCGTTTGCGGCGGGCCCCGCCCGGGCCACTCATGACACGGCTACCACCAACCGGCCCATCACGCTGGCGCCGGCCCCCAACGCGTTCGGAGAGGCGACCATCACGATGATTGCCACCGATGGGCGTGGAGCCTCATCAACCAACCGCGCCCGGGTTTCCGTTCGTCCGGTGAATGACGCGCCGCGGATCGCCGTGATGGGGCGTCCGGTGGGGCTCATCGGGCAGCCGCTCGGTCCGGTGTCCTTCGAGGTGTGGGATGTGGAGACTTCCGCGGGCGAACTGGTGGTCACTGCGCGCAGCCTGGACCAACGACTCGTCCGGGACGGGCAAATCACAGTGCTGAACGAGGGCGGTCGCGGGCGCCTGCAGTTGATTCCGGAGCCGGGACAAGCCGGAGTGGTGACGATTGAACTCACCGTGTCCGATGGCGAAGCGACGAATGGAACCACCGTGGACCGCCTCGGGGTTGAGTTGAGGTCCCAGGCCTTCACTGCTGTTCCCGACGTTTTTCCCGGCCAAACGGTGGCGGAGTTCGCGTGGGGCGATTTCAGCGGGGACGGTCTCATGGATGCTCTGACCGTGGATGAGGAGACCCGTCGTCTGTGGCTTTGGACCAACCAAGGCGGGCTGCGCTGGACGAAAGGCGCCGTGCCGGCGTGGGACAACACTGTCCGGCTCTTCGACGTCGCGGATTTCGATGGCGACGGAGACCTCGATGTGGTGGTCGCCGGGCCGCTGGGACATATCCGGGTGCTGCACAACGCCGGCGGCATCTTTGCGGAAACGCAATTGCCGGTGGTTGGCTTTGGCGACCCTGTGATCCTGCGGGCAACGGACTTCGACGGCGATGGGAAGAAAGACATCGTCACGCTCAACAATTGGGGCGCCGGTGTGCGAATCCGGGTCTGGCGAAACGTGGGTGGCGGGTTCACCGCCATTGAGGAGCCTTTCTTGAGCCTTGGCGCCTCGTTTGCGGAATTGGCCGGATGTATCTTGGCGGACCAGAATGGCGATCTCCTCCCGGACTTCGACCTCGCCTACCGGGAGCATGTGCCCTCCGGAGGCCCCTCGGTTCGCTCGGCCACCTGGTTGCGATACGGAGCGGCAGGTTTCACCGGGGCGTTGCGACCCTGGAACACCGGGAGGCGTCAGCTTGTGCTCTGGGACGACCTGGTCGGCGATGGCCGGGTGGAGGCGGTGGTGGCCGACTATGAGTCTGGGAAAGTGGGAATTTTCGCCCAAACAGGAGGAGACCGTTTTACCTACGCGGGCGATCTGCAGTGGGGGATTCAGACGGCCGCGGCCGGCGACGTGGATGGCGACGGAGCGCTGGATCTACTGCTTCAGGGGAATGGAAGGTCCACGGTTCTCCTGAATCTGGGTGACCGCTGGGATCCTCATCCGACTCAGATCTTGGGCGATTCCCACAGCATCCGCCAACCGTTGGCCGACGTGGACGGCGACGGCGACTTGGACTTCGTGGCGTGGCTGACCTCGCCGGAGCATCCGGGACAGGCGCCCGTTCTGAGCATTCTGCGCAATGACAACCTGACCACCAACCGCCCGCCAACAGTGCCAACCCAACTGAGCCACGCGGTCGAAACCAACGGCGTCGTCACCCTCCGCTGGCAGGCGGCGACCGATCCAGACCAGCCCCGGTCGCTGACTTACAACCTTCGGATTGGTCGCACTCCGGGTTCCGGGGATGCATGGACTTCGGACTCAGATGCGTCCGGGCGCCGCCTGATCCCGGCCCGCGGAGGGGTGGGAAGCGTGACGGAGGTCCGGCTTCCCGCGCTACCGCCGGGGCGGACGTATCACTGGAGCGTCCAGGCGGTGGATGCCTCGTTTGTGGGCAGCGTGTTTGCCGACGGCGGCTCCTTCCATTTGCCTGGCCCGCCGGAATTTGAGGGGCCTACGGAAATCCGGTTGGCGCAACCGGCTGGCGAGCGGGACGCGGCACTGCGGGTGCCGGTGCGGTTTACGGATCCGGAGGCACCCTCGTTGGCGCCTGAAGTGATGGTGCAGTTGGTCGGCTCCCCCGACCCGTTGCTCGACGCCGGCAACGTCCGGTGGCAGCCCACGCCCGAAGGTGGCGAATTGCTGCTGCCTCTGAGGCCGTTTCGTGCCGGCACGGCGACCCTTGAACTCACCGCCACCGGCCGTGAATCGCGGCTGGGTTCGACCTGGCGGCTCAATGTTTTTGTGGCTGCCGAAAGCGTCTTTTCGGTGATTCGCACTCTGGAGTCGTCCGTGGATCCGATCTCACCCGTGGGCATTGATTTGAACGTCGGCGTGGAGACCGACGGATTGACTGCTTTCCGGATTCTCGCCGCACCGCGGAACGGAACCGTAACGGGTGACACGCCGCGGCTGGCGTATCGCCCGCGGGCCGGCTTCACGGGCTTCGACCGGATCGAGTTTGCGGCGCAACGTCCCGATGGAACCGAACTGAAGGGCGCCCTGCTGATCCAGGTGGGCGACGCCAAGCGGATTCGCGTGAGCCGCGGCCCGGGCCGGACGCTGGAGTTCGACCTGCGCGGCATCGCCTTTGGCCGGATGCGGCTGGAGCGGAGTCTGGACCTGGTGCGCTGGGAGGCGGTGCAGACCAGCACCCTCAACAATCTCGGTGAGCTGCATCTGGGTGTGGTTCCCGACCTAGAGGACGGGGGTGCCTACTACCGTGCGGTGGAAGTGCCGTAAATGCGTCCGGCAGCGCGCATGACAAATCCAGGGAGCGGGTCCAGCCTCCGCGCATGGGCACTCAGTTCGACTGCGATGCGGTGGTGATCGGCGGCGGCAGCGCGGGTTATGCGGCCGCGCGCACGCTGGTCGGCGGCGGTGCCCGGACGGCGGTGGTGGATTCCGGCGCCGAACTGGGCGGCCTGTGCATTCTCCGCGGCTGCATGCCAACCAAGGCCCTGCTCCATGCGGCCGAACTGCGGCATTCTTTCCGCGAAGCGGAGCGCTGGGGCATCACCGCCGGGCCGGTCAGCGTGGATGTGGCGCGGCTGTTCGCGCGCAAGGACGAGCTGATCGCGGACTTCGCCGGCTACCGGCGGCGGCAACTGGAGAGCGGCAAGTTTCAACTGCTCCGCTCGCCCGCGAGCTTTGTGGACCCGCACACGCTGCGTTTGGGCAACGGCCAGACGGTCACCGCCGGCCATTTCGTGCTGGCCACCGGTTCGGTGATTCCGCCGCCGCCGGTGCCCGGCTTGGCGGAAGCGGGCTACCTGACCAGCGATGACGCGCTGCGGCTCACCTCGTTGCCCGCGTCCATGGTGGTGCTCGGGGGCGGTGCGGTGGCGTTGGAATTCGCGCAATTCTTCGCCCGGCTCGGAACCCGGGTCACCGTCCTCCAACGGAGTTCTCAGGTCCTGCGGGAGGCGGATGCCGACGTGGCCAAGGAATTGGAAAAGGCGCTCCGCCGCGAGGGGATCGAGGTCCTCACCGGCACCCGGCTGACTCGAGCGGAACGGACTTCGGCCGGCGTGACCGTTCGGTTCGAACATGCGGGAAGTGTCCGGAGCGTGACTGCCGAGGCGGTCTTTCACGGTCTGGGTCGGCGGCCCAGCACGGCGACCTTGGGCCTGGCGCACGCCCGGGTGCTGACCGACGGCGGCCGGATTCTCACAGACCCATCCCAGCGGACTTCGGTGCCCCACATCTACGCGGCGGGCGATTGCTGCGGACCGCATGAAATCGTTCACGTGGCGATCCAGCAGGGGGAAACCGCGGCGCGGAACATCCTCAGCCCGGGAACGCCGGTGGTGATGGATTACCGGATCCTGCTGAGCGTGGTGTTCACGGATCCGGCAGTCGCGACCGTGGGCCTGAGCGAGCGGGAGGCGCGGGCACAGGGCCGGGGCATCCGGACCGCGAGCTATCCGTTCAACGATCACGGCAAATCCATGATCCTCGGCTGCGAAGACGGGTTTGTGAAACTCATCGCCGACGCCGCGAGCGGAGAAATCCTTGGCGGCGCCTGCGTCGGCCCGCAGGGCGGGGAACTGATCCATGAGATCGCGGTGGCGATGGGCCGCCGCATGACCGTGCGCGAACTGGCTGTGCTGCCGCACTACCATCCGACCTTGGCGGAGATCTGGACCTATCCGGCGGAAGAGCTCGCGGAGCCATGTGGCTGAAGGCGGATTCCTCCCGCCGGCAGAATGGGGATGCTGTTCGTTCTCCTGCTCTCGGTCATGGAATGCGCGGAGCACGATCGAGATCTGGGAGCGGGATTGTGACGCGGCCGTTCAGTTCGCCCGCTTGCCTTCGGGGGCGGCTCTCCTAGCCTGCGGCCGCCATGACTGACGGTCAGATTCCACCGCCACTGCCGCCTTCTTCTACACCGCCACCGTCCTCGTTCGCCGCGCCGCCGGTTGCGTCCGTCCGGGGCACGGATCGTCCCGCAAAGCGCGGGAGCGGCTTGATGATCTTCGCCCTGATCGTCACCGTCATGCTGGTGGGCAGCCTGTTGCTCAATCTCGTCCAGTCGGTTGGCTCGGCGGTGTCGCTGGGCGGTGCCGGCGGAAGCCACGGCCATCTGGCGCACCTGCACGAAACGGTGATCGAGGACAATGATGCGAAGGACAAGATCCTGGTCCTCGACATCGATGGCGTCATCAGCGGGCAGCCGATCAACTATGAAGGCCTGACGCTGGTGGATTACGTGAAGGACCAACTCGAAAAGGCGGCCGACGACAAGCGCATGAAAGCCGTGGTGCTGCGGATGGATTCGCCGGGCGGCGAAGTGCTCGCCAGCGACGATATTTACAAGGCGCTGCGGACCTTCCAGATGTCCAATGACATACCGGTGGTCACGGTGATGGGTTCGCTGGCGGCGTCCGGCGGCTACTACATCAGCGCCGCGAGCCGCTGGATCGTGGCCAACCCGCTGACGATGACTGGCAGCATCGGCGTCATCATGCACGGCTACAATTACCGCGGTCTGATGGACAAAGTCGGCGTTCGGCCGGACGTGGTGAAGAGCGGCAAGCTCAAAGACATGTTCTCCGGCGAGAAACGTCCGGACGAAGAATTGCCGGAGGAAAAGGCCATTCTCGCGGACATGATCGGTGAGACTTTTCAGCGCTTCAAAGCGGTCATCCGGGAAGGGCGCGGCTGGGCGGCCAAGGAAAATGGCAGTGAGCAGATCACCGGCTACCGGGAGCTCGCGGCCAACTGGGAGGACTTCGCTGACGGCCGGATCATGTCTGGCACGACCGCGCTGAATCTGGGCCTGGTGGACCAGCTGGGAGATTTCGAGGCTGCCGTCGAGCAAGCCAAGATCCTGGCCGGCATCGAATCGGCGAACTTGGTGGCCTATGCCTTGCCGCCTTCCTTCGGCGACCTTTTTGGGTTTCTCGGGCAGGCGAAAGCCCAGACGCTCAAGGTGGAGATCGGGGGCGTGAAACTTTCCACTTCGCTGCGTCCGGGCCGGCTGTATTTCATCTCCCCGCTGCACCTCCACTGACGTGAAAAACCTGACCGTCCTCAGCCATCCGCTGCTGCGGGTGTGCGTCACTGCGCTCCGCGACAAAACGACGCCGCCGGCGGCGTTCCGGCGCAAGCTGTGCGAGGCGGCCGCACTGATGGCCGCGGAAGTGACGCGGGATCTGGCGACGAAGACAATTTCGGTCGAGACGCCGCTGGCGGTGGCACGCGGACATGCGTTGAAACGGGAAGTCATCCTCGTGCCGGTGTTGCGGGCGGGGCTGGCGTTCCTCGATGCGTTCCTGGAAATCCTGCCGGAGGCAAAGGTCGGCTTCATTGGCATCAAGCGCGACGAGGAGACCGCGATGCCGCATGTCTATTCGGCCAGTCTGCCGGCCTCGCTGGCCGGACATGACGCCTTAGTTCTAGATCCGATGCTGGCCACCGGCGGTAGCGCGGTGGAGGCCATCCGCCTGTTACGGGAACGCAGGGCCGCCAGCGTGCGGTTGGTGTCGCTGGTTGCGGCACCGCCAGGAGTCCGTGCGGTCCACCGGACCCACGCCGCTGTGCCGGTGTTCGTGGCGGCGCTGGATCCCCGGCTCAATTCCCGCTCCTACATCGTTCCGGGCTTGGGCGACGCGGGCGACCGCGCGTTCCGGGTGTGACCTTACTCGAACCACGTTATGCCGCATCGGCGCCGGCTGCAGCAGGCACTTCGGGTCACGCTGATCGGTGCGGCGGTGAACTTTGTCCTGGCTTCAGGAAAGCTCGCGGCCGGCATCTTCGGCCACTCGCAGGCGCTCATTGCTGACGCCGCGGAATCCTTCGCGGACATCGTCGGGTCCGTGATTGTCTGGCGCGGTCTGGTGGTCGCGGCGAAGCCGGCGGACGAAGATCATCCCTACGGACACGGCAAGGCCGAGGCGCTTTCGGCGGCAGTGATCGCCACCCTGCTGCTGATCGCGGCCGTGGGCATCGCCGCCCAGTCGGTCCGCGAGATTGTTTCGGATCATCCGGCGCCCAAACCGTGGACCCTTGCGGTGCTGGCAGCGGTCGTCCTCATCAAGGAACTGCTCTTCCGGTTCGCACTCGGACAGGGGCACGCCACGGACAGCGGCGCGGTGAAGTCCGATGCGTGGCATCATCGCAGCGACGCGATCACATCACTCGCGGCGGCGGTGGGTATTGGCCTGTCGTTGGTCGGTGGTCCGTCGTGGGCGGCGGCCGATGACTTCGCCGCGATCGTGGCGGCCGGCATCATCGCCTACAACGGTTGGCTGCTGCTGCGTCCGGCGCTGGAGGAACTGATGGACGCGATGCCGTCACCTGACGTTATCGCGGAGATTCGCCAGCTCGCCAACTCGGTGGACGGAGTGGACACGGTCGAGAAGTGCTTCGTCCGCCGGAGCGGCTGGCAACTACTGGTGGACATGCACATCCACGTGGACCCCTCGATGACCGTGGCCGACTCCCACCGACTCGCCCATGCCGTCAAGGACGCGGTGCGGGCCGAGTTGCCAAAGGTTCGTGACGTAATGGTGCATGTCGAGCCAAGGCGTCAGATGTAGAACATCCGGTTCCGTTCGGCGCCACCCTCGAGCAGTTGCTGGAAATTGATCGTGGCCGCTTCCCGTTCGACAGCAGTTTGCAGTCGCCGCCAAGCTTCTTGGATTTCCGCCGGACAACGATTGTCGCTGATTGCCGGGCTGTCGAAGAGCGGTCCGTGGATGGCGCGGAGGACGTCGGCGAAGGTGATTTCGGAGGCGGGCCGGGCGAGTTGGTAGCCACCATCTTTGCCGCGGATGCTGCGGACCAATCCGGACGCCTTCAGCTCGATGAGGATCTGGACCAGATAATTCGGCGGCAGTGCGCCTTCGGCCGCGAGTGTCTCGACTCGGGTAACTTCCCCGGCGGGTCGGCGGGCCATTGTCAGGACGGCTCGGACGGCATAATCGCTCTTGACGGAAAGTTTCAAACGAGCGCCAGCCTGACGGTTCCGGAGAACGACGGCAATCCGCCGAATGGGCGGATCTCAGAAAGGGCGGATAGAAGGCGTTAAAACGACTTCGCGGGTAACCGATTACGAAGGGACAGCGGCTATTGGATGAGCTTGAGCACGTTCTGCGGCAATTGGTTTGCCTGGGCAAGCATTGCCGTCGCGGACTGCATCAGGATGTTGTTCTTCGCCAATTCAGTGGACTCGGTGGCGACATCCACGTCCATGATCCGCGAGGTGGCGGCGGTGAGATTCTCCTTGGTTACGGCGAGAGTTTCCGCCGCGTAGGTGAGCCGCGACTGGGTAATGCCGGTCGTGGCCCGGTCTCCGGAAAGCTGGGTGATGGCCGCCAGGACATTGGTCAGCGCGGTCTGGGCATTGGATGCGGAGTCAATGGTGGAAGCGATGGCGTCTGTGTAGGCAGAGTCGGTAAGGTCAATTCCGGGCATGGTGTAGGAGTTCCCCTCGGAATCGATGGCAATGTCGATATCGTTGCCGTCGAACAGCGGCGATTGGTTAAATGTCCTCGTGGCCGCATCGCTGATGAAGGCACCGAGCATCTGGAATTCCCGGTCATAGAGGGCCAGGTCGTTCGTCCCCTTGGTGGGATCCTGAGCCAGAATCGCCAGTTCCGACATGCGGTCGAGGGCCTTGCCGACCTTCTTGAGTATGCCGTCCTGGGTTTGGGTGAAGGAAACACCGTTGGCCACATTGCTCTTGGCGGCCCCGAGTCGGTTCGCTTGGGCTTCCATGTTGGTTGCCATGGCCAGTCCGGCGGCATCGTCCGCCGGGCTGATGATCTTTCTGCCGGAACTCAGGCGGGCGATCGATTTGGACAACGCGCTTCCGTGGGTGGCGGAAGATTCGGAGGCCGCAAGGGCCGTGGTGTTGGTCAGGATGATCATAACAGAATATTGAAGTTAAATTGAGTTAATGGGGACGACGGGTGGTTGACGGAAGGGCAGGCTCAGGCGGGGTTAGGATGGGTGGGCGCGGCCCGGGAAGGAGCCGCCGGTTTGGCGAGACGCGGCAGCGGCATGCGGCCGCTGGTTCGGGCCTCCTGATTCGTGCGCTGGATTTCCTCATAGATCTCCTGGCGATGGATTGGCACCTCGGAGGGAGCTTCGATGCCAATGCGGACCGCTTCGCCATCCACGCGGACGATCTTCACGATGATCTGGCCGTCTATGATGACGCTTTCGCCGACTTTGCGGGAGAGGACGAGCATGGCGTGGTCAGTCGGAGGTGGGAAGTGGGTGGCGCACGGAATAGTCGCTCGCGTTGTGCGGGACTACCTGCTTGGCGACCTGAGTGTGGCGGTTCACCACAATCGGGCCCTTGAGATTCACGCTGGAATCGCCGTTCCGGCGCAGCGTGACGATGTTGTAGAGCTCGGCATCGCCGGGCCCGCCCAGCTTGAGCAGGGCGGCGTCCTCGTTCGAGATATCCGGAGCGTAGCTGGTCAGCACTTCAAAAGGGGAGACGACGAGAAACGCGATGGTCTCATCGTGCTCCGCTTTCAGCCACTTGAAGGGTGATTCCTCCTGACGGCTGATCAAGGTGAACTGCTTGATTCTTTCGAACCCCAACAGTCCGGCTGGGAAGTGGAGCTTCTGGCAGCCTGGCGCCGATATGTTTTGCGGCTCGGTTGACATGGCTTCTTGCATTGAGTCCTTCGTTGCGAGAAGCCGCAAGCAACGGGCGTGCCAGCCGGGTTTTTCATGGTTTCGCGGCAAATCCTTCCCCACAGAGCATGCTTTGTTGCCTAGCCTAGGGCCATGCCCGACCGCGCGGGGAAAAATTCGCCGGGCGGGCGGCAGAATTGTTCCGGCATCCGCCAGAGGTTGTCCTTTGCCGCCGGAGGAACACAACTCGTTCACCGGTTTGTCAGCAAGAACAGCTGCTTTTTCGCTCGATTCTGCGGTATCGCCGACTGGGAACTGAGAGATGGGAGTTAAGTTGCGGAATGCTTCCATAAGCCCGTGCACCGACGAGAAGGGGAGATCGAATTCATCCTTGAGTTCTCTGTGAACGGACGCAGATGCGGCTGCATGAAGGAAGGGAATCATTGATCCTCGCCCGGCCGATGAAGCGAACGCGGCCGCCGAAACAGTCGCCGGGGAATGAGGCGATAATGAGTGCTTTGCCACACCAATAGACTGCACCTCGACGTCTGCAAACTGTTGCTGTCCAATGTTCTGAAGGGGTTTTTCCGGGTGTTTGATGAGCCGCTCGTGAAGAACAATGAATCCAGCGCGGTCTCAGGGATTCCGCGTAAAACCATTCGTGGGAGGGGCGGTCCAGCACGTTCTCCGTTGTCGGGCATCTGTCCGCACATCGAGCCCCACGCCAAGCAAATGGCCCATCCCAGAGTAGTCAGTTCGGTTTCCAAGATGAGGCGGCAAGGAAAGCGAAGCTATGGTCTTGGGAGGCGTTGCAGACCCGGGTTTGGGTTTCGGTCATTGCTGCCGCCGGGAAAACTGCGCTATTTTTCCGCCCGGATGCCCACAGTGGGAGACAAACTTCGAGCGGAGCGCGAACGACGCGGACTGAGCGTTCATCAAGCCGCGGACGGGACCAATATCAAGACGGACCACATCCGCGCGATGGAGCAGGGTGCGTGGCACAGCTTTCCAGCGCCGGTTTACATTCGCGGTTTCGCTCGTTCTTACGCAAAATATCTGCGCTTGGACGAGAAAGAGGTGGTGGAGGAAGTCGTGTCTGAGATGGGTGACTTGGCCGAGTGGGACGGTGGTGGCTCGGGTGCCGGCCGATCGCGGGGTCCGCTTGATTGGATCATGCTGCAGTTTTCGCGGGTTCGCTGGACTGTGGTTTTTCCGCTGTTCCTCGGGGGGGCCGTCGTGCTGATTGGCTGGCTGGCGTTTCGTTCATGGCAGGCGACGCCGATGCGCGATTCCTTGGATCACCTCGGACCCGGATTGAGCGAGCCGAAAAGCCGTCCGTCAGGCACGCTGCCGTTGCCGACCAACAGTCCTTCACCAAGGGCGTCTGCTCGTTAATGCACAAACTCGTTGCCCCAGTGCAGGGCAGTTACTATTTTCCGCTGCCTTCTCTGCTGCGCGGGTAGCTCAATTGGATAGAGCGTCGGTCTCCGAAGCCGAAGGTTGTGGGTTCGACCCCCGCCCCGCGCACCATGCGTCACTTCCGTCAGACGAGAGCTTGTTTCACCAGCGCATGGCTCAAAGTCCCGCCACCGCCAACCAGCCTTCCGGGCCAAACCTCCGCCGAAACTGTTCTGAGGCAGATTCGGCCTGCCGCTGGTCCGGGAACAGTGCAAATGTGGTCGAACCGCTGCCGGACATCAGTGTCCCGATAGCACCCATGTTTCGCAGGGCTTCCTGGTAGATCCCAAGAACCGGATATTTCGACAGCGCGGGGCCTTCAAGACTGTTGAACAGATGACCGGCGGCAAACTGGAGGTCATTTTCCGAAAAGGCGGCCACCGCGCGGGCAACCTTGCCAGGCTTGCCATTCTGCAGGTCGGGAAAGTGGGCGAGGTGTTTGAATGCCCAGGGAGTGGTGACGCCGAATCCCGGGCGAAACAACAGGAGGGCGCATCCTTTTAGGATTCCGAAGTGAGGCAAGGGAACGATGCGTTCGCCCCGTCCGGTCGCCGTGGCCGGCCCCGGTTGAAGGAAGAAATTCACGTCAGACCCCAACGCGGCGGCCAGTTGATCCAGTGTCACCGCCGGCAACGGGAAGCCGAACAGCTCATTCATTAGCAGCAAGGTCGTGGCGGCGTTGGCGCTGCCCGCGCCGATCCCGGCCGCAATGGGCAGGTTTTTCGTAAGGTGCAACCGGACACCGTTTGAAATGCCCGACGCGTCCAGAAAGGCGCGCGCGGCCCGCCAGACCAAATTGGCGGAGTTACAGGGGAGTTGGGGATTTGAACAGCTCAGCTCAATGCCCGAGAAAATGCGCAGAGCCCTCAGATGGTCATGGAGTGGAACCGGAAAAAACAGGGTCTCAAGTTCGTGAAACCCGTCGGGCCTGCGCCCAAGGATGTTGAGCACGAAATTGACCTTGCAGGCGGAGTTCCGTTCCAAGCTCACCATAAACAAAAACGCGCCAACGGGGGTTGGCGCGCTCTACATTTGGTCAGAGAATCAGTAGTCGAAAATCCGAAAACGGCTGCCCGGGAACATTGGCGCAACTTCTCCGCCGGAGATTCCAAACGCGGAATCGGAACGGAGAATCGAGTTGTCTAGAGCGGAAGGCTTGTAGGAATCGGGGTAGACCTTTCCGGCCGGCAGGACATAAGGGTCGCTGGGAATGGGAAAGGTCAGGACCTCAAAGGCTCCCACTACCGTCCGTCCCAAGGTCCGATTGAATCCGTGGATGGCTCCCCGGGTTCCGCCGGTTGTCCCATCCCAAAGGGTTCCCTGTTCCACGGCCCGGTTCATTTCGCCCAAACGCATGGGCTCGGTGAGATTGCTGATGCCGCGCGCGAGTTTCTTTTCGGCGCTCTGGCAGCCGGTCAGGGCCAAGGCGGCTACCACAAGTGCGGGGAGGGGGCTTAGAAGACGCATACGATTAAGCTGAGTGCGGAAAGGCTATTCATGCTCCGGAGCGTGGCAAGCGTTCATTTGTGAACGATAAGATTATTCGCCGGCTTCCAGAGTTGCTTTAGCTGCTTCCTCGCGAGCCCCCCACCATGCGATGACTACGGTCATTTCGTAAAGCACGATGAGTGGTGCGGACATCAGGAGCATCGTCAGCGGGTTGCCATCCGGCGTCACGAAACCGGCGACTATGAGGATGGCGATGTAGAAGTAAGCGCGGAACCGGGTCAGTTTGGCCGAATCCAGCAGGCCGATCTTCACCAGCGTGAGCAGCACCAGCGGCAATTGGAAACTGATTCCCATGCCCAGCATGAACCAGCACATGAAGCTGATGTATTCGGTCGCCCGCCACAGGTCGGCGCCCAAGCCGAGCCATTTCGCGAACTCCACGGTGGCACTCAGGGTCACCACCATCATCACAAAGTAACAGAACGCCACGCCGGCGAAGAACAGCACGCTGGCAGCCCCCGCGATCCGGTAGAGGAACCGTTTCTCGTGAACGTGGAGCGCCGGAAGGATGAATTGGCCCAAAAATAGGATGATCAGCGGAGCCGAAATCGTCAGTCCGCCGTAGATCATTATCTGGATCGCCACGTTGAAGGCTTCGGCGGGACCAAGCACCTGGACGCTGACCCGCATGCCATAGGTGGCCTCCTTGGGCGGGTTCGGTTCGGGCACCACTGCCAGCACCTGATTGGTGCCGATTTCCACCGGCTGGATTCGGTAAAACGAGTCCCTGTTGGTGGCGATGCCGGTCACGGGAAAGACGGTCGCCGGAAACTTTGCCAACTGGTTCGTGCCAAGAATCAGCGCGACTTGGGCGTCGGGCGAGGTGCGTTTCTCCTGGGCCTTCTTGAGGGGCCAAAAGAGGAAATCGAAGATGTAATTGCTGCCGCTCAGGCAGATGATCATGCCGACCACGACGGCCATCACCACCTTGACGAGGGTCCAGCGGAGATCCTCGAGGTGTTCGAGAAAACTTTTTACCGGCCCACCCCCTTCTTCCTCCGGATCAGGGGGGAGCAGTTCCGGATCGTCGGCCATGGTGGCGGAGCAGGGCCCGAATCAAACCTTTGGCTCAGTGCCAGCAGCAGGCGCCTTGTCGCCTTGGGCGACGGTGTCCGAAGCGGGGCGGGGCTGGGGAGCGGGGCGGGATTCCTCCTCCATGGAGCGGTGAAACTCGTCCTGAACGTCGCGGGAAGCCTTCTTGAATTCCTTGATACCGGTGCCCACGCCCTTCATCAGCTCGGGCACCTTCTTGGCGCCGAAGAGGATGAGGACCAGAACACAGATGACAATGATCTCGGTGGTGCCGAGCAGGGCGAATTGATACGTCATGTTGCGGGAGGGAAAGGGGTTAAGCCTTGGGTTGGTCGTCGCGGGAAGCCCGTTTGAACTCCCGGACTCCGTCGCCGAAGCCCTTCATGAGCTGCGGAATCTTCCGGGCGCCGAAGAGCAGCACCACCAAGCCGAGAATGATCAGGATTTCGGTGGTTCCCAACATGGCAAGCAAGGCGAAGTTCATAGACGATGGCGACGGCAACCTATTGGTCGGCGCGGGTGCGGTAAAGATTCAAACGGCGACAAAGAAAAAGCCCCGCCTCGGCGGCGGGGCTCGAAAAGTGCCAGTGCACTTACTGGTTTTGGGGCAACAGGATGATGAATTCGCCCCGACGGTTCTTCGACCAAGCCGCATCGTCATGACCGGGATCGGCCGGCTGATCTTCGCCAAAGCTCGTAGTGGTGATGCGCGAACCGGAGATTCCGAGGCTGACCAGCGCCTCGCGAACCGCCAGTGCCCGGCGTTCACCCAACGCGCGGTTGTATTCTTCGGTGCCGCGTTCATCGCAGTGGCCTTCCACGGCGAGATCGTGAAGCGGATTGCCCTTCATGAATTCGGCGACCTTCTTGACCTTGTCCGTTTCGCTGGTCTTTACGTTGGCCCGGTCATACTCGAAGTAAACGGTCTCGCCGGCGAACATCGCCCGATCCTCGGGGCGACCATACCGAAGATTCTCGGTCGGCAACGGATCTCCCGCCTTGTTGCCACCGCTGTTCGGATTGAACGGACGGCCTTGATTTCCGCCGGTGGTGGTGAGCGGATTCGAGTTCACCGGCGGAGGCGTCTGAGCATTGCCGACCGGGCCCGACCCATTGCGGGGGATTGGGGTCACCGGCTTGGCGGTATGTTTGCAACCCGCTCCAGCGAGGGACGCGGCGACAACGAGGGAGATAAGACCAAATTTGGCCGAAAGCTTCATACGGAATCCTGAGGGTGCGAATCACCTGGCCCAACTGGGCTGGGAACAGTTGCCCGACACCTTCGCCACATCCTTGACGCGGCGTGTGGGCACGTCAAGCAGCGACAGTTTGCGCGCGCCTCCCCGGCCACGGGTAAAGGCCAACGTCCGCGAATTGGGCGCCCAACTGGGGTCTTCGCCGGGTGCGACGGCCTCGGCATTGCCACCGCCGGCCGGCACTACGTAGATAGTGAATTCGCCGGCGCTGCGGGTGAATGCAATCCACCGGCCGTCCGGCGACCAGTCGGGTTCGGTGCAATGGACGACGCCGCCGACTTTGAGCCGGGAAGGTTCGCCGCCCGAGACGGAGACCGTGAACAAGGTCGGGCGTCCGGGGTCATCACTGACGTAGCAGATGGATCTGCTGTCCGGCGACCACGTGGGCGATGCCTCGGCACCCTTGGTGCGGGTGAGTTGCTTGAGGCCGGTGCCGTCGAGATTGGCAACCCAGAGATCCGGGCTGCCGGATTTGCTCAGGATCATCGCCAACTTGGTGCCATCGGGCGAAACCGACGGGGAGATGTTGCTGCCGGAATAGGCGGCCACGACGTTGCGGTTCCCGGATCGGAGGTCATGCGAGTAGATCGCCGGACCGGCCCCGCCCCGGTAGCTGGCGTAAAACAGGCGAAGGCTGCCCGGGACCCAAGTCGGGGCGGCAACGATGGAATTGTCTTCGGTCAATTGCGCGGCGTTCTCCCCGTCGAAATCGGAAACGTAAACCTCGGAGATGTTCTGACCGAGCTTGTTCCGCTGTCCGCTGGCGACTTTGAAGACAATTTTGGTGCGGGCGATTCCCGGCTGCCCGGTGATCGCTTTGACCACATCGTCGGCCAACGTGTGAGCCTGGGAACGGGCTGAGCCTCCCGGGTAAACGCGGGCAAACAGGGTCTGGTTATTGCCGCCGTCCACGAGCGTGCCCTTCACGTCGCCGGTGGCGGAACCCGTGAGGGTGTATTGCGGATCGCTGGAACGGACTTCAAATCCGGCGACGGAAAGATCGAACTCCAGCACTGCCTGCGCTTCGCGGGAATATCCCTTCAGGGCGATCGGGATGACGCGGGTTGTGGGGGCGGTAATGGTGACGTCTGCCGCTTCGAGATGGGTGGAGGGCAGAAAGATGGAGGTGAGGGCGACTGAGGTGATGAGGCTGACGAATGGAGGTCGGAAGGTCATAGGTTCGTGTCGGCTTCAAGACGGAACTGGATGGTGAAAATGCGCTTCGGATCCTTGGTGGTTTCCGGCAGGGGGAGAAGCTTCGTGTATTTCCGGAGGAGTTCGCGGACGGAGTCGTCCATCTCCCTCAGCCCGCTTGGCGCGGTCAATTTCCAGTCCAGCACCGAGCCGTCTTTCGCGACCTCGATGGTCGCGTCCACGGTGGGATTCGCCCGAGTGACGACCCGGGGTTTTCGCCAGCGTTCACGGTAGAACGCACCGAGGTAGGAAATGTAGGGCGCATAGGCCTGACCGCCGGGGCCGGGAATCTCCAGAACGGAGGCGGAGCCTACGCCGGTCGAGATGGTTTGCGCACCGGAGGTCAGGGCTTTCGCCAGATCGCGGCGGGCACTGTTAGCCGCCTCAATGGCCCGGTTGCGCCGATCAGCGGCTTCCTGAGCCTCGCGAGCTTCCTGCGCTTCGCGCTCCCGGCGGCTGTTCTCTTCCACTCCGTCCGATTTCCTCACGGACTTCTCCGCAATCTGGATGGCTTTTTTCGCGGGCCGTGCGGAATCTACATCTTGGGCTTTGGCGTTGTTGGACACCTTTTCCGTTTTCGGCTCGTTCTTGGCCTGTTTGTCCGGTTTTGAATCTTTCTTTTCAGGCTTGTCGACTGGCTCGGATTTGGGCTCGGAACGCTTTGCCTGTTTGGGTTCGGCCGGAGGTTTGGTGTCCCTGCGAGGCTCCACGGGATTGGCGGGAGCGGTGACCGCTCGGGGGGCTTCCGCAGGCGGAAGTTTAGGCGGCTGCTGGAGGTTGGGATTTCCTCCCACCGCATTGCCATCGGTAACTTTGAGGTCGCTCGGGAGCATTTCCAGGAACGGAATGCTGGGGATCTCGGGCTTGGGCGCGAAGGCCGCCCCGGCGATTAGCAGCGTTATCAGTGTCCCATGCAGACACAGGGAACCCACCAGACAGCGTTTTTGGGTGCGATCCATGGACGGTTCAGCGGCGCGGATCCTCGGTGTTCAGCTTGAAGCGGGTGATGCCATTCCGCTGGCAGGTGTCGAGAATGGCCGCCGGCCAGCGATACAAGCCGTCGGCCGGAGCGCGAATCTCGACGACCATGTTGGAGTTGCGGCGGTAGGCCTCGATCAGGCCCTTTTCCAGGTCCGAATCGCCGCGGAGCGGCTTGCCGTTGATGCGGTAAATGCCCTTGGTATCTACCTCGACTGACACAATGTCGCTGCGTTTGGCGAGGGACTTGGTGGAGCCGCCCGCGGGCAGCTTGAGGTCGATGCTTCCTTCGAGAAGCGGGGTCGTGATGATGAAGATGATCAGCAGCACGAACGCCAGGTCCAGCAGCGGGGTGATGTTGATCTCGTTCAACGTCACCAACTGATTTCGCTGGGAGAAGCGGCGCATGGATTACCAGAGGCGGATGTCAGCGAGCCAGATGATCAGCCCGCCGGAGACCACGACCACCAAGACTGCGCCACCCAAGTAGAGCAGGTTGAGGCTGCCCGAACCGGCCCGTTTGACGCGGTCCTTCACCGACTTGTGCAAACGGTGATTGCACTTCTCGCAGCGGGAGACGACCCGGGCATTTTTGTGCCCGCAATGGGCGCACAGAATGTAAAGGTGGGCGCCGCAGCGGTCGCAGCGCTCCAAGTCGGGCGAGCAGAGATGTTCGCATTTGACGCACAGGGTCGCCTTGGAGCTCTCGGATTGCCGTGGGGAGGAGGGCAAATCTTCCGACATGTTCGTCAATCGTCTTTAAGGAATTCGGTTTCCATCCGCGAAGCCAAGAGCTGGGCAAAGTTGTCGAGCTCAACCGTTTGGGTGCGCAGATGGTGGACAAGCCAGTTGTATCCGAACATGGATGGAATGGCCACCAAAAGTCCCGCGACGGTCGTGATCAATGCTGCTGCCACCCCTGGTGCCATAAAGGAAAGATCGGGTCGGGAACCCATCATGGCAGCCTTGGCGACGCCGCCAAACGCATCCATTACACCCCAGACCGTCCCGAGCAGACCCATGAAAGGTGCGCCGCTGACGGCAATCGCCAGCAGAATCAGTCCTGACTCTAGTCGGAGAGACTCCCGTGCCACGGCGCCTTCGAGGGAGCGTTTGATGTGTTCAATGCTCTTAAGGGACAGGTGCGGCTTTCGGCTGCCGTCGGCCTGCTTCAGGCGGGAGTCAATTTCCGTGCAACCGTCCTTGTAAACCCCGAACAGCGGACAGCCATCCACTTCGATCTTGCGGTCGTGGATGCCCAAAACCGAAGGCTGGCTGCGAAATTCGGCCTCGAAGAATTGGTTGAGTTTGCGCGCCCGCTGCATTTGGAGGGCTTTCGACGCCATCACGGACCAGGCGAATACCGAGAAGATCATCAGAACGACAATGATGATCTGGGCCTCCACGGTGGCCTGCTGCCAAATCTCTGTCAGGGAGAGCTTTTGGGAGCCCGACGCGGCCAGCAGGCCGGCTATGTGATTCATGAGGCAGTCTTCCGGATAAAATCTTCCAACGCGCGGCTTTCGTTTAGACCCCGTGCGGCGTGGGGTCAAAGTCTTTTCGATCGGTAGCTGCGTGGACGCCGGTCAAGCGGACGGCGAGAGGCAAACCGGTGTTCAAACGGCCGTGCGACGACGGTGAAAGCGCAGGAATGCCTTCAGTTCGGCGGGATTCTCCCGCCAGAAACTCACCAGTGAGGAAAACGCGGCCAGTGTTTGCGGTCGCAGGTGGTGTTCGATGTCCTCGACCTCGTCGCGCACGGTTCCCGATTCCAAGCCGAGGAGTTCCAGCAGTTCGGTCAGCGTCCGATGACGGGCCTTGATGGTCATGGCCACTTCGCGTCCGGCCGGGGTTAAGGTGAACCCTCGGTAACGTTCGTAGTTCACGAAACCGCGGGAGGCGAGGCGCCGGACCATGTTTGACACCGTGGATCGGTTCAGTCCAAGCGCCTCCGCGATGTCGCTCACCCGGGCGTAGCCTTTGGCCTCAACCAGCTCGTGGATGCGCTCCAAGTGGTCCTCGGTGGACTCGGAGTGGCGCATGATGGCGGCGGCTGGCACGGACCAACGGTGCCAGTCCGAACGGGATTCCGCCAAGCCTGCTGTTGGTGACAATGTGTGTTTTAACCCTAAAACAAGTTGTTTGACGGGACACTTCTTACACACCACCGTCACCACTGTGAGGAAACAAGCTTCTCGGTCGATCCTGATGCTGTTGCTGGCTCTGTCGGCGGGACTCGTGGCGGGTTGCGAACGCCGTGGCGTGCCCGATGCGGGCGGACGAAAGAAGATCGTCACCACGTTCACAATCCTGCAGGACATGGCCCAGCAGGTGGCCGGCACCAACGCGGTGGTCGAATCGATCACCAAGCCGGGGGCGGAGATCCACGATTACGAGCCGACTGCGCTCGACATCGTGAAGGCGCAATCCGCCGACCTCGTGCTGTGGAATGGCCTCGGTCTGGAGCGCTGGTTCGAGAAGTTTTTCGGCAGTCTCCGCAACGTTCCGGCCGCAGTCCTCACGGAGGGGGTGAGCCCGATGGGCATCTCCGAAGGGCCCTACAGCGGCAAACCGAACCCGCACAGCTGGATGTCTCCGGCCAATGCCATCACCTACGTGGAGAACATCCGCCGGGCGCTGGTGAAGCTGGATCCCGCGAACCGGGCTGCCTACGACGCCAACGCTGCCGCCTACACCGCCAAGCTCCGCGCGATTGACGCACCATTGCGTCGCAAGCTGTCCGAAATCCCGGATGATCGGCGTTGGCTGGTCAGTTGTGAGGGAGCCTTTTCATATCTAGCCCGGGACTACGGGATGAAGGAACTGTTCCTTTGGCCGGTGAACGCCGACGAGGAGGGCACGCCCCAGCAGGTCCGGAAGGTCGTGGACGCGGTGCGGGCCCACCAGATTCCCGTGGTGTTCGGGGAGAGCACCATCAGCGACAAGCCCATGCGCCAGGTCGCGCTGGAGACGGGCGCACGCTTCGGGGGCGTCCTGTATGTGGACTCACTGACCCCGCCGGACGGACCCGCGCCCGACTACCTCCGCCTGCTGGAATTCAACGCCAATTTGATCGTCAAGGGGTTCTTCCCCCAATGAGCACGACGCTGAGCCAGCCCCTCTTGGCAGTAGGCGTCGAGGTGGACGACGTCACGGTGACCTACAACAACGGCCATGTGGCCGTGGTTGACGCCAGCTTCCGGCTGGGGGCGGGAACCATCTGTGCGCTGGTCGGCATCAATGGCAGCGGCAAATCAACGCTGTTCAAGACCATCATGGGTTTCCTGACACCCGCAAAGGGCACGGTCCGCATTGCGGGCGAACCCGTGGCCGCAGCCCAACGGAAAAACTGGGTCGCCTATGTGCCGCAGGCCGAAGAGGTGGATTGGACCTTCCCGGTCAGCGTGTGGGACGTGGTGATGATGGGGCGATACGGCTACATGAACTTTCTCCGCCTGGCGCGCGCCGAAGACCGGAGACTGGTGGAGGAGAGCCTTCGACGCGTGCAGATGTGGGAGTATCGCGACCGGCAAATCGGGGAGTTGTCGGGTGGCCAGAAAAAGCGGGTGTTCCTCGCCCGCGCCCTGGCCCAGCAGGGCCGAGTGATCCTTTTGGACGAGCCGTTCACGGGCGTGGATGTGAAGACCGAAGGGGCGATCATCGAACTGCTGCGCGAACTACGCGCCGCGGGTCACATCATGCTGGTTTCCACGCACAACCTGGGCTCGGTGCCTGAGTTTTGCGACCACACGGTCATCATCAACCGGACGGTGCTGGCCGCCGGGCCGACTCCAGAGGTGTTCACCGAGCAGAACCTGTCGCGGGCGTTTGGTGGGGTGCTCCGGCACTTCCGGTTCGACGAATCCACGATCCAGAAACATGACGGCCGCGCGGTGACGGTGCTGACCGACGACGAACGGCCGCTGGTCTTCGGCAAGGACGGGCACGTCGAATACCGCGAACGGGCCGGCCGGGAAGAGGTGGTGAAACAGCGGGCGGAGCAGGAGGACGACGACTGATGGACTCACTCCTGGTGCCGTTCCATTACGACTACATGCTCAAGGCCATGTGGGTCAGCGCGCTGGTCGGGGGCGTCTGCGGGCTCCTGTCGTGTTTTGTGACGCTGAAGGGGTGGTCCCTCATGGGCGACGCCCTGTCCCACGCGATTGTTCCGGGCGTCGCTCTGGCGTATCTGGCCGGGGCACCGTTCGCCTTGGGCGCCTTCTTCTCGGGGCTTCTGGCGGCATTGGGCATGGGCTTTGTGAAGTCCAAGACCGGCCTGCGGGAGGACGCCGTGATCGGCATCGTTTTCACCACATTTTTCGCCGCGGGACTGCTGCTGATCTCCGTTTTTCCCACCAACGTCAGCCTGAAGACGGTCGTTTTCGGGAATCTTCTCGGCATCTCGGCCGAAGATGTCCGGCAAGTGGCGGCGATCGGCGGGACGACCCTGCTGGTTCTGGCCCTCAAGTGGCGTGATCTGGTCCTGGTATGTTTTGATCCGAATCAGGCGCGGACCCTTGGATTCAGCGTCCGGGGGCTGAATCTGATCCTGCTCGTCTTGCTCGCCGCCACGGCGGTCGCCGCCATGCAGACGGTGGGCGCCTGCCTGGTGGTGGCGATGCTCGTGACGCCGGGGGCGACGGCCTACCTTTTGACCGACCGCTTTGGCCGGATGCTCGGAATTGCTGGAACAATGGGCTGTGCCGCCTCGTTTGCCGGTGCCTACCTGAGCTATTTTCTGAACGGCTCCACGGGCGGATGCATCGTCGTGTTGCAGACGGTGTTGTTCCTCATGGCGCTGGTCCTCGCGCCGAAACACGGGATGCTGGCCGGCCGTCTGCGCCGTCAGGAAGCGCTGAAAGGTTCGGCATGAGTTGGAGCGATCCGTTCCAATACGAGTTCATGCGGACCGCGCTCCTGGTGGGGGCGTTGGTGGGAACCGTGTGCGCGGTGCTCTCGTGTTTTCTCGTGCTGAAAGGCTGGTCGCTGATGGGCGACGCGATCTCCCATGCAGTGTTGCCCGGCATCGTGTTGGCCTATCTGGCCGGTGTGCCGTTGGCCATCGGTGCGTTTGGGTCGGGACTCCTGTGTGCGGTCGGAGCCGGGTTTATCCGGGCGAACAGCCGGGTGAAGGAGGACACCGTGCTGGGAGTGGTGTTCACCGGCCTGTTTGCCCTTGGGTTGGTCATGTTCACCAAAATAGAAACGGACCAACACCTGAACCACGTCCTGTTCGGAAGTCTGCTGGGAATACCCCGGTCACAGGTCATTCAGACCGTGGCCGTGGGTGCCGGCGTGCTGCTGGTGACGCTGATCCGCTCGAAGGATCTGCTGCTGTTCTGTTTTGACGTCACCCACGCCCGCAGCCTGGGTCTGCCGACGACACGGCTCAATTACCTGCTGCTCTCCTTGGTCGCTCTGGCCATCGTTTCCGCAATGCAGGCGGTGGGCATCATCCTGGTCGTGGCGATGCTGGTCACCCCCGGTTGCGTGGGCTTTCTGATGGCGGACCGTTTTCCCCAGATGGTCGGGATCGCAGTGGGTTCAGCGGTGTTCTCGTGCGTGGCCGGCGTCTATGCCAGCTACTTCCTGAACGGATCCACTGGTGCCTGCATCGTGCTCGCTCAGGCCTTCGTCTTCGTGCTGGCCCTGGTCTGGGCGCCGAAACGGGGAATGCTCGTTCAGGGTCGGATGCGGCGCTTGGCTGCCCGCGTTGGGCAGGGCGAGGATTTCCCGGCCGCTTCGCGGAACTGACTCGTCTTGACCGGCAACCGGGGGCAACCTGTCCCGGAAACCGCATGGCCGCCTCTTCCAATTTGGCTGACACTGCTTCCGACGGTTCCCTAAGCGATGCAGGATTGTCCATCCGGTCCCGATTGGCGATTTCGGGGTTCGTCACCTTGGGCATGCTTTCGACTCTGCTCTGGTGGCTTGGCCAGTCGGGACCGAACTACAGCACCCGTCCTTTCCTGCGTGAGCCGACCGTGCACAAGGCGTGGACCATCGTCAGATTGGCGGTCCGACCCTTGCCCGATGGCACATTTGAGGAAACGGGTGTCGTCCGGGTCGAACCCGGTGCCGACCTGGACCGGGCGTCGGCGATCTCGTTTCAGTTCGACCTCTATCGCGAGGGAACCAACTCCGGACATGTGGTGCTCGTTGCCGATGCCGTTTCAGGCGAGGTGTCGTCCCCGGACGGAGCGGTCCGGTTCGCTCTCGCGCCCGACTCGAAGGTGCCGGAAAAGAAACTCGTCCGCATGGAGCGTCAGACGCCCATGGGAAAGGGGGCGGATGTGCGTGAACTGAGGCTCCGGTTTGTCACCCGTGGCGACCGGAGGATTGCGCTCGAATCCAACACGGTCAGCTATTTCCCGGACTCGCTGACGAATAATGCCTGGTCTTGGATCCGCGGGCCGGGCCAGACCAAGGTGTTCGCACCGCCGGGCTCCCCGATCTACGCCTCGTTGCCGATTGGCCAGTTCATCTTTCCCCTTCAAGGTCCGAATCTTTCGCGGGCCGAGATCATGGCATTCCTCTGGGATTTGCCGGGTGCTGGAACCGTCCGGGGCGTGGCAGCGGTGCTTTCCCTCATTTTCGGAGCCGGCCTCGCCCTTGCTCCTTGGGGTGGCCTGCGCCTGCCCTTCGGTGCGGCCGGGGTTTCGCTCATGTTTGTGGCAGTCAGCGGAGGCTACGCACTTATTTCCCCGCCGCTGGACGCGCCCGATGAGCAGGACCACCTCATCAGCTTCCTCTCGGCGGCCGCGCTTCCGGATGCCCGGGACCGGGTCATGGGACTGGCATCACGCAACCATTGGGAACGATGGGTGCCCCTGACGTCGCCGTTCGAAAAGTTCAGCGCCGACGACACCCGGGTTCGATACCAGGCAATTACCCGCGATTGGGCGACCTCCGGATTGGTCGCCAACGAGCGTTCCGGAATCGGGGGCCATTACTGGCGGGCCATTGCGCCGTTGGTCGTTCGCGGATCTACACCGCAAACCCTGCTGGGTCTTCGCTGTATCAATGTGATCACCGTGTCGGTGGCCGTCTTTGTCAGCGCTTGGCTGGTCCTGCTCCGGGTGGGCGGCGGACCGGAAAGGCCATGGGCACCGCTCGCATTGGTGCTCTTGCCGGCGGTGGCCTATCTCGCCATGGCTTCCTCCAACTACATCCTTGTCGTCGGCTGTGGTCTGGTTTTGGCCGGGGCGCTGTTCCCGGGGCGTCCAACCGCCCCGGCGGAACTGGCGTCATGGTTTTTCGCAGCGTTGGCGGCAGGGATCGCAGTTCAGTGTTCTCGCAGTGCCCTGTCGCTGATTGGGCTCTTGCCGGTCCTCACCTGGCGTTGGCTGCGCGCGCTGGGCGAGCCGGTGCGCGTGAAACCTTCGGACACTTGGACAGCGTGGGCAGCATTGGCGGTCGGGCTCGTCTTGCCGTGGTCGGTGTCTTCCGGGGTGTATCGGAAGGAGATTCTCGAGTCGGTGCAGGGGCTCGTCGGCGAAAGTGTCGGTTCGGTCCTGGCCAGTCTGGCATTTCCTTACTGGGTTGCCGCCGTGGCGATTGCTGCCGGTGGCATCGAGGCCTTGGCGCTCGTGTTGGCACGAAGGACCGGTTTGGAGATAGCGCGCCGGGCACGGTTTCTCTCAGTGGCGGGCTGGGCAGTTGTGCTGTTGCTCGTAGCCGTGGTCGTTTGGTTTCAAACGGTCAAGTTGCCTCCGACTCCCACTAACGGACGCGAGCTTTCGGCGATTGCTCACGCCGCGTTCGGACTTGGGAAATTCATCGGGTCCCTAGGGCCCGGTCAGCATGACTTCCTGCTTTCACTCACCTTCTGGAACATCCTGGGGTGGCTGGAAGTCCAGTTGCCCAAGTGGGCCATCGATCTCCTGGGAACATTTGCCCTGGCCGGCTTGGCTCTGAATTGGACCTACGCAGCCCGGCATCGGGACGGACTGAGGTTCCTGCAAACCGCGGCCCTTTCCCTTGGCTGCCTCTGCTATCTGGCGGCCATGCTGATCGCGAGCCGGGCGGCCGGTTACACACTGGTGGGCCGCTACATGATCATGTTCTTCACGGTGTTCCTGACGTTCTGCTGGCACGGATGGCTGCCCCAGTTGGCACACCTGCACGGACGGTGGCCGCAGGTTTCGTTTGCGCTTTGGGCCTCACTGCCGGCGGCGCTGCACCTGTTCTGCTGGAGCCGGATCCTCGGCCATTTCTTTTGAGGCCGGGAAGGGTTAGTCCGGCCTCCAAACTGGCGGACGCTTTGCTCCAGTGCAGCGGAGAAGCCCTTGCTGGAGAACTCTCGCAGCGGCCAACCATCAGGGCCGGAGCCAACTGATCACCGTTCTGCCGGGCGGACTTCTTCGGCGCCCGCCCGAACTTGCGAAACAGCGGGCGGTCTTCCGCCATTGCTCCCCGCCGGCGTGGGCATAGCCAAAGTTGGCTAATTGCGGGCCGTCCATCCTGCTTACCTTAAGTGGCCCGCCTCGTCGCCGATGCAGTGGCGACGTTATGTCTTTCGACCGCCATGCAAAAAAGAGCCCTCCTGTGGTCTGCACGGGTAGGGGTAATGCCAGTGTCGGCGGTCGGAATGGCCGGATTGCGGATCAACCGACCCGCAGCCTCAGCCCCTCAGGTGCCATGCAACGAATCACGCGTCTCTTGGCCGGAAACTCACCGGTCATCTTGCCCGCTCCCATCAGCCGCCTCCTTGTCCGGGGGCTTGCCGCCGTTTCACTGCTGCTGGCCGGCCTTCCATGGACGGGTTTTGCCCAGGATGCTCCGCCGCTGTTCCTCGCCGATGACGCACCTGCCATTGCCCGGGCAGCGGCGCCCAAGGCCGCCGAGCGCGGAATCCGCCGCACGAGGTTCGCCAAGATCAATCCTGCCATCCTCAAGGACCCGGCCTCGCCGTTGCACCGCCCAAGTCCCGTCGCGCTGAAACGCCCGGGATCGCGCCTCGCTCTGGGATTGTTCCCTGATCGCCGGCTCAATGCGGTCATTGAGCGGACCGACTATCTCCCGGGTGGCCGGTTCACGGCCCGTGGCGTGGTGGAAGGCGTGCCTGGAAGCCTGGTCCTCATCACAGGCAACGACGAGGCGATGGCCGCGACGGTGCAAACGCCGGGCGCTGACGTCGCGCAGATTGTTTTTGCGGGCGACGGTGCCTACCAGATTTCTGAACTCGACCCGGTTGAATCCACGAGTTGTGGGGCCGTGAGTGCACCCAAGCCTGTGGGTGGCGACGCCGGCGGTGCCCCGGTTCCTGCGGGCGATGCCTCCACCACGATTGACGTGATGGTTCTTTACACCGCCGACGCCCGGGTCGGTGCCGGTGGAACTGCCGGCATCCAGAGCCAGATCGACCTCGCCATCGCCGAAGCCAACACCTGCTATTCGAACAGCGGCATCAACGCGACCCTCAACCTCGTTTACAGGGGCGAGATCTCCTATACGGAATCCGGCAACGCAAACACCGACCTGACCCGTTTGCAGGCCCCTTCGGATGGCAAGCTGGATTCGGCCCAGACCCTGCGCGCACAGTATGGCGCGGATCTGGTGTGCCTCGTAGTTGAAAGCATGGACACCTACGCGGGCCTCGGTTACATCATGTCTCCGGTCTCGTCCAGTTTCGTCAGCTACGGCTTCAGCGTCGTGAAGCGGCAGTATCTGACCGGTTCCTACACGTTCCCTCACGAAGTCGGGCACAACCTCGGCTGCAATCACGATCGCGACAATGCCGAGGGCAGCGGCTCGCAGACCTATTCGTATGGCCACCGTTTTGACGCCTCCAGCACCACCTACCGGACAGTGATGGCTTATGCGCCGGGCACCCGCATTCCCTACTTTTCGAATCCGGCGGTAAATTACCTCGGGACTGCCACCGGAATCGCCGTGGGGCAGACCAACGAGGCCAACAATGCCCTGAGCATCTCCAACAGTGTCGCGACGGTGGCGGCCTTCTTCGACAGTGCCACGATCATCAACTTCACCACCAACGCTGTCAGTGTGGCGGAGAACGCCGGCAGTGTGACCCTGACGCTGGAGCGCACGGGCACATTGACCAACGCCTGTTCCATCAAGGTGACCACGGTGGCGGGCACGGCCAAGGCCAACACGGACTACACGACCACTTCGACGACCGTGTCGTTTGCGGCCAACGAGACGAACAAGACCATCAACATTCCGATCATCAATGACACCACGGCCGAGGCGAATGAGACCTTCACCGTCACCCTGACGAATCCGGTGGACGCGGTGGCCGGTGCCAACACCCCGCTCACGGTGACGATCATCGAGGATGATGTGGTCATTTCCATTGCCTCCGCGACCTACTCAGTGCTGGAGAGCGCGACCAACGTGGTCCTGAGCCTCGTGCGCACCGGCACCACCAACGGCACGGTGAGCGTGAACTACGCGACGACCAACGGGACGGCGAGCGCGGGCACGGACTACACGAAC
>Ga0169931_10002554_pt1 | contig 29581 bp, 30 predicted proteins | sample Kivu_15m_20L_FD_129675 | JGI IMG/M metagenome (GOLD analysis project Ga0169931, IMG submission 129675) | Freshwater microbial communities from Lake Kivu, Western Province, Rwanda to study Microbial Dark Matter (Phase II) - Kivu_15m_20L... | ecosystem: Environmental > Aquatic > Freshwater > Lake...
ATCAAGCATATGCTTTGATGGCCACCCGGGATCAGACCGCCAATGGCGATGAAACTGCACCAGCTCCCCGGACACTATCCTCAAAGCGTGGTCACATCATCGGACTCGGACCGACGCAAACCCTTCTGCGCCGATCCTCACGACCAAGGGCCCTGCGCTTCGAAGTTCTTTCCCGCCCCGTCAGGAATCGAAGTTTCGCTTAAGATATCCAATGGCATGCCCGATCGCTTCGGCCTGTGCCTCGTTCACCTCGTATTCACCGTCTGGTCCCTTGATCGGATAAATGAAGCCATGCAGGTCATGATCATAGCTCACCCATTCCACATCCTTTCCCGCCTCGGCCATAAGGTCATAGGTCGTGCGGAAGATGCCCTGCAGGTGGTCGTCGTCGCGCCCCATGATCAGGATCGGCGTGCGGATCGGCGCGATGCGCGCGCGGGCGATGTTCATGTCGAGGCGGGCGCGGACCTTGGCGACCTCTGCCATCTGCATGCCTTCGATGTTGCGCATCTGTGTGTCAGTGTTGACGAAGGCGGTGTTGTCGGGGTTGAGCGCGAGGAATTCATGTGCGGCGGGTTCGCAGGCGACCGCGGCGCGGACGCCATGGTATTCGGAGGTGATCTTGAGCACCATCTCGCCGCCATGGCTCATCCCGACCAGACCCACGCGGTCGGGATCGACATAGGAAAGACATTTGACATGTTCGATGATCGCGATCTCGTCCTCGTATTCAAGGGGAGAGCGGTTGAACATCTCGCGCCCCTGGCGCATGTCGCGGATGAACTTGCCGCCGTTGTTGTAACCGAGTTCGACCTCGGTCCGGTAGCGTAGCCAGGCGCAGACAAAGCCCGCCTCGACAAGGCGATCCATCGTCCAGGCACGGTTGCGGACGGCATCGCGCAGCCAAGGCATGCCTTCGCCGCCATTGCCCGAGGCGAGGAGCACGATGGGAAAGGGGCCGTCACCTTCGGGTTTGCGCAGCGCGATCGGTGTGTAGAGGCCGTCCCAGGTGGGGACATACATCAGGTGGATGGTCTTGCCGTCCACCAATTCGGTCAGCACCACGTTTTCGGGGTCGATCGCGGCGGTCATCGTCAGGTCGTCCTTTCAGGGTTCTTGCGCAGTCAGAAGGCAGGCGGCGGCATGGTCGGGGCCGCGCGGGGTGAGGGTGACTTCCGGCACGCGGCCGAAGGCGAGGTCGAGGGTGGGGCCGCGCAGTTCCTGCCGATAAATCGCGGCGCGCATTGCGGCGGGGACAGCGTCCGAACGCAGCGCGGCGTCAAGGCGCCTGGCGGCGGCGGCATCGGCGAAGGTCAGGCGCGCGGCAAAGGCGCTGTCGCGCGCCACGCCGGTCAGCGCGTCAAAAAGCCCGTCACGGTGTTCAAGCCAGCGGACGACATCGTCCACCTCCCATCCGCAGGCGGGGGTCGCAACCTCGCAGCGGGTGTGGAACCGGCAGCCCTGCGGCGGGCGGGCGGGATCGGGCACCACGCCTTCAAGCGCACGCATGCCGGCAGCGCCGTCGGCAAGGTCGGGCTTGGCAGCCATGAGCGCGCGGGTATAGGGGTGCTCGGCCCGGTCAAAGATGTCACGGGTGGGTCCAGCTTCGACCACACGGCCAAGATACATGGTGACAAGCCGGTCAGCCATGTGACGCACGACCGAAAGGTCATGCGTGACAAAGAGATAGGCAAGGTTGCGGTCGCGTTGCAGGTCCGACAGCAGGTTCAGGATCTGCGCCTGTACCGAGACGTCGAGCGCGCTCGTGGGTTCGTCCAGCACGATCAGCGCGGGGTCGAGCGCCAGAGCCCGTGCGATCGAGACGCGCTGGCGCTGTCCGCCCGAGAACTGGTGGGGATAACGGTAGAGGTGCTGGCGCCCGAGGCCAACCTGTTCGAGAAGCGCCACCACGCGTTCGGTGAGGTCAGAGCCAGAAGCCTCGCGGTAGACGCGCAGCGGGCGACCCACGATGTCGATGACAAGGTGACGGGGGTTGAGCGAGGCAAAACTGTCCTGGAACACCATCTGGCAGTTGCGCCGAAAGCGGATCGCCGACTCGCCCCGAAGGTGGTCGATGCGGTGTGCTGCCTCGATACGGGCGATCTCGGCAGACTGGGTGGCCGTGCGGTCGGCGGCGGGCGCGTCAAGGCGCGCCGCATCGGCGGCCGACAGCTCGTAATAGACCGCCCCCGAGGTCGCGTTGCTGAGACCCGCGACGACACGGCCAAGCGTGCTCTTGCCGCAGCCGGATTCGCCGACGAGGCCAAGTGTCTCGCCCCGGCGGATGTCGAAACTCACGCCATCGACGGCGCGGACCTGGCCCACGACGCGCTGGAGCGCGCCCTCCTTGATCGGGAAATGCTTGGTGACGTCGCGGACAGAGAGCAGGAGGTCCTCCGCCGCTGCACGGATGTCGCGGGACGGCTGGGTCATCCGGGCGCGCCTTCGGTCTGGTGGAGGAAGCAGGCGACCGAATGGACCGGACTGATCTCCTGCAAGGCCGGATCGGCGGTGGTGCAGGTGCCGATCCGGGCGGAACAGCGCCCGGCAAAGCGGCAGGCCGCAGGCGGGTTCACGAGTTCCGGTACCGTGCCGGGAATTGCGGCGAGCGCCCCGCGTTCCGCTGCTGCCGTAGGCACGGCGGCGAGAAGGCCGCGCGTATAAGGGTGGCGCGGGTCGCGGAAAAGGGCTTCGGCCTCGCCGATCTCGACGATGCGGCCGGCATACATCACGGCTACCCGGTCGCAGACGCGGCGGACAAGTGAGAGGTCGTGGCTGATGTAGAGCACCGAGGTGCGCCGCCGCTGCTGGAGCGCGCGGATGAGTTCGAGGATGCGCGCCTGCACCGTCACGTCAAGCGCGGTCGTCGGTTCGTCCGCAATGAGAAGGTCCGGATTGCAGGCCAGCGCCTGCGCAATCATCACGCGCTGGCGCATCCCGCCCGACAACTCGTGCGGATAGCGGCGCATGACGGCGCGGGGATTGGCGATCTGGGTTTCGGCCAGCGCAGCGGCGACCATGTCGTCCAGCGCGGATTGCAGCGCGGACCGCCGTGCCCGCGCGCCGGGGAACGCTAGGGCGATGCGGTCGGTGCGCGTGTCGGTCTGGGTCGCCATCCGGCGGAGGGCGCCTCCGGCCCAGCCGACCGCCCCGGAAAGCTGCGCCTTGGCCAGCACCTCGGCGCTGCGGTGCTGGAGAAAGACCTCGGCCACCTGCGCCCCGATGGGCAGCGTCGGGTTCAGCGCCTTGCCGGGGTCCTGAAAGATCATCGCGATCCGGTCGCCGCGCAGGCGCCGCATTTCCTCGTCCGGGATGCGCAGAAGGTCGATCGTCCTTTCCTCCGGGCGGCGACCCGACTGGCCGCAGGCACCACAGCCCGCGCCCGTGCAGGTCGGGCAGATCTCTTGCGGGCGGTAGGCGATGGACCCGCCCGCGATGATGCCGGGAGGCGTCTGGATCAGGCGCAGAAAGGCGCGGCCCGTCACGCTCTTGCCGCAGCCGGTTTCACCGACAAGGCCCAGCGTCTCGCCATCGCGGATGTCAAAGCTCACGCCGTCAACGGAATGCAGGCGGCCGCGTTTCGTGTCGAAATGCACGCGCAGGTCGCGCACCTCGGCAATGGCCGCGGCCTGGGGTGAAGTGTCGAGCATCAGCGTCCCTCGGTCCGTGGGTCAAGCGCGTCGCGCAGGCCGTCGCCGACAAGGTTGAAAGCCAGCGCCCAGAGGAAGATCATGAGGCCCGGAAAGGTCGAGGCCCACCAGCGCCCCGAGGCGATGCCGGCCTGACCTTCAGAGACGAGGACGCCCCATTCGGCGATCCCCGCCTCGGACAGGCCGATGAAAGAGAGGGTCGCTCCGATCAGCACGATGTTGCCCATGTCGAGCGTTGCCTGCACCATCACGGGGGTGACGGCATTGGGCAGGATGTCGCGGCGAAAGATGTTGAACCGGCTGTCACCGATCACACGGGCGGCGTCGACATATTCGGCCTGTTTGATGAGCACGATCTGCGACCGCATGATGCGGGCGTACTTCACCCAGAACACCAGCACGAGCGAGAGGATGATGTTGGTGAAGCTGGGCCCAAGGATTGCGGCGATGGCGAGCGCGAAGATGAGTTCGGGGATCGAGAGGAACACGTCGACAAGGCGCATGAGCGCCTCGTCCACCCAGCCGCCCATGAGGCCCGCGATGCTGCCGAGGATGATCCCGATCACGACGGTCGAACCCACCACGACAAGCGAGAGGATCAGCGAGGTCCGGCTGCCCCAGATCACGCCGTAAAGGACGTCGCCGCCTTCGTTCGTGGTGCCCAGCGGGTAACCGGGCGTGCCCGGCGGCATGCGCACGGTCCCCCAGTCGCGCGGCATCTGATAGGGGTCGGGCGTGTTGGGCGTCGTCAGCCAGGGCGCGAGGATCGCCATCAGGATCATCGTGATGATGATGACAAGGCCAAGGACGGTGGTCGGATTGGCCAGCACGGTCCGGGCAAGGTCAATCGTCCGGCGCAGGCGGACCTGAAACGCAGTTTCGGGCGCGGGGCCGGCGGTGGCGGGGCCAAGGTTGGTGTCGGTCATGACTCAGTCCCCCAGCACGACACGTCGGTCAAGCCGGGCATGGACGATGTCCACCGCGAGGTTGACGAAGAGGAAAAGCACCGAGGTGAAAAGGACATAGGTCATGATCGTGGCCTGATCGCCGCGCACCACGGCCGAGGCCATCCAACGGCCAAGGCCCGGCCAGCCATAGATGATCTCGGCCGCGATGGCGCCCTGCATGAGAAACCCGAAGGTGAGGCCAATTACCGTGACCGTGGGAACAAGCGCGTTGCGCCGGGCGTGGCGCTGCAGCACCAGCCGTTCGGGCAACCCCTTGGCGCGGGCGGCGTCGACGTAATCCTGCTGGAGTTCCTCGACGAGCGCGGAGCGCATCATCCGCACGATGATGGCCGTCGCCCCGTAGCCCAGCGTGATCGCGGGCAGGATCAGGTGCCAGATCGCGTCCCAGAAGGCCGTGAGGCTGCCTGCAAGGAGGGCGTCGAGCGTGTAGAAGCCGGTCGGATGGGCGATGCTGTCCCAGATCTCGGGCGTGCTGCGCCCGATGGGGAACCAGCCGAGATTGGCCCAGAAGACGATGAGCAGCACGATGCCGAGCCAGAAGAGCGGCAGGCTTGCCCCGGCCACCGCGACGATGCGGATGATCTGGTCCGAGAGTCCGTTGCGCCGCGACCCCGCGAGCGTCCCCATCCAAAGACCAAGCCAGACCGCGACCAGCCCCGCCGCGACGGCAAGCTCCATGGTGGCGGCGAATTTCTCCCAGAAAACCTCGGTCACCGGGGCGGCGGCGACGCCGGACCAGCCCAGATCGCCCCGCAGCACCCCTCCGGCCCAGGTGAGGTATTGGACCGGCAGCGGCTTGTCGAGGTTGAAGCGGGCCTCGATCTCGGCCACCTCGTCGGGCGTCATCTCGTGGCTGAGATAGATGCCGATGGGCGACCCGGCGATGCGGGTCAGCGAAAAGACGATGATCGACACCCCGATGATGAGGAAGGGCAGGATCATCAGCCGCCGCAGGATGAAATCGCGCAATTGCATGGGATTGTATCCGCTGTTTTTGGACCGCAGGTCAGGGGACCGCGACCCCATTGGGCGCGGTCCCCGACGGAGGGATCAGGTCATTCGCGCCCGTAGAGCGCGAAACGCAGGCTCGGGCGCGGCCAGAGCGGCTGCATCGCGAAGTTGGTGATGTCCGACCGGTATGCCGTGACCGACCCCTCCTGCGCGGCGATGATCCACATCGGCTCCTCATAGAGGATGCGCTGCAGTTCGGCATAGGTCGCCGCGCGGGCGGCGGGGTCGAGTTCGACGGCGGCGCTGTCGATCAGGTCGGCAATCCGGTCGGGGTCGGTATATCCGTTGCGGAAGCCGTGCACCTCGCCCCAGTCGCCATCGGGATGGGCATAAGCTTGCAGATACGGGTCCGGGTCGGCGGCGGGATCGGCGTTCTTGGCCCACATTGCATAGGCGAGCGGGTTCTGCGCATGGGCTTCGTCGAACACCGCCTCGGCCACGCCGGCCACGTTTACGCGGAAGTTGGGGTTCATCCGTTCAAGCGAGTCCTTGAGCACGAGGCACATGGTCGCGAAAAGAGAATTACCCTCGGTCAGGACCGTGATGGTGAAACCCTCGTCCCAGACACCGGCCTCGCGGAAGAGTTCCTCGGCACGGGCGAGGTTCTGTTCGGAATAGACCGGGGCATCGGGGTCATGGCCGAACAGGCCGATGGGGATGTAATGGGGGTTAAAGGCGCCGAACCCCGCCATGGGGCCGTTGAGGAAGGCCTGATAGTCGAAGGCGTGGGCAAAGGCCTGCCGGATGCGGGGGTCGTGGAAGAAGTCGGCCGGGATAGTGTCTCCCTCGGGCAGGGAGCCTTCGACGATGTTGAGGTTCATGCCGATGTGCAGCGGTTCGAGCAGGAGACCCTCGTTGTAGATCGTCACGCCGTCGGCCCCCTCCAGATCGGCGAGAAAGGAGGGGTCGGTCTCGATCGTGTCGAACTCGCCCGCGCGTACGCCAAGGACTCGCACGTCGGGGTCCGCGCCGATCTCGATGCGGACATCAAGTAAGGCAGGATCGCCCCAGTAGTCGTCGAACACCTCAAGCTGGATGCTCTCGGTACGGTTCCAGGTGACAAACCGATAGGGACCCGTCCCCACCATGTTCTGCGCCATGTATTCGTTCGGTTCCCCGGCGACGACGCCGCCATTGGCCTCAACCGCGTCCTGACTGAGGACGGACGCCTGCATGGTCAGAACCGTGGTGTAAAGAAAGCTCGCGCTTGGCTCCCGAAGGACAACCTCAAAGGTGTAGTCGTCGACGACACGGGTCTCGGCAATGATGTCCGCCAACACGCCCGGCGCGCCTTCGGGCAGGTCCATCGTCATGATCCGGTCCCACGAGTACTTGACGTCATGGGCGGTAAGGGGCGTGCCGTCGTGAAACACGACGCCCTGACGCAGCGGGAAGGTATAGGTCAGCCCGTCGGCCGAGATCAGGCCGTTCTCCAGGCTTGGCACCTCGGTGGCCAGCGAGGGGAGCAGTTCGGGCGAATCGGGCCCTACATCGAGCAGGCGGTCATAGACCTGCAGGATGATCGTCTCTCCGCCCTCCCCCGGTTCGACCTGAGCGGGGTCGAGCGTGGTCGGCTCGTCATCGGCAGCATGGACCAGAACCCCCCGGTCCTGTGCAAGCGCCGCGTGAACGGCCAGCAATGTCAGGGCCGTACCTGCCAGGAGCCCTCTAAACGCGCCGCGATACTGGTGTGTCATCGGTCTTTCTCCTCCCCATCGGACAAGCGCCTTGTCGGCGTCACTGTGGCGTGCAATTGATTGCACGCAACGTGCAAAGGATTGCACGCAACGTGCAATCCTTTGCACAGACGCTACAACGGAAGATCGATCTCTGTCTACATGCAAGTCTGTGACAGGGTCAGAAACCGGCAGAGAGGGGCAAGGAAAGGCGATGACGGCGCGTGACGAGCTTGGGTTTAGCCCTGACGAGAACCCCTTTGCCGTGGTACAGGGCGGTTTCTATCGCCGCTGGCTGTCGATGTTCGACGACCTGACCGAGCTGCGCGAGATTGTGGCCGGGCTCACCGCCTCGACCGAGGATGTCTGGGTGCCGGCCTGGCGCGCTGCGGGTGCGCGGCACGAGTCCGATGGCGACAGGCGCGAGGCGGCGGGAGAGCATGTTGCGGCGCGCAAGGCGTATTTGCTGGCCAAGACCTACTATGCGATCGGCCGGTTCCCCGGCGAGATCAGCCCGGCCAAAGCCGGGATCAGTGCCGATTGCGCGCGGGCCTATCGCAAGGCCTGCTCCCATCTGGACCCGCCCTTGCAGGTGGTCGACCTGCCCTGCGAGGGGCGGACGATCCGGACGCATTTCCGTGTGCCGCATGGTCAGGGACCGCATCCAGCGGTTCTGATCATGTGCGGGGCGGATGTGTTCAAGGAGGATCGCGGCTGGGCGGCGGACTACGCCTTGCAGAATGGGTTGGCCTCGCTGGTGATGGATGCGCCTGGGACGGGCGAGAACCCGTTCCCGTGGGAACCTGAATCGGTGCGGGCGTGGGTCGCGGCGATCGACTGGCTTGCGGCCCGCCCCGAGGTGGACGCGGGCCGGATCGGCGCCTTCGGGATCAGCCGTGGCGGCTACTCCGTGATGCAGCTTGCCGGGACCGATCCCGACCGCGTGCGCGCGGTCGTGGCGGTCGCGGGCCATCCCTTCGGCTACCGAATGGGACCAGAGGAGATGGCGGCCTTCGTCGCCACGCGCAACCGCAGGTCCGCCATCAACTTCGGCGTGCCGGGTGGGCCGCCCTCGTTCCCGCCCTGGTCCGTGGAGAAGGAGAACGCGATCTTTGACCGTTGGGCCCTGTCGTCATTGGGACTGTGCGAGCGGATCACGCAGCCCGTGCTGATGATCAACGGCAAGAAGGATCACCTCGCCCCGATCGGAAACATCCATTTCATGCTGGAAACCGGTCCCGTCGGCGGGCGCGAGGCGAGGATCTACCCGGACGGGGGGCATTGCGCCTTTGAACATTACCGCGAATGGGCGCCGGCGGCCTTTGCCTGGCTGGCGCGCAAACTTTGACATCCGTTACGTCAGTCCGGGGAGGACAGAGATGACCGTCATCGCCATCGAGGAACATTTCATGGACCGCGCCTTTGCGGCCCATCTGGGTCATGCGGCGATGAGCCAGCCCGCCCACATCGCCGAAAAGCTGTTCGATCTGGCCGAGGTGCGCCTGCGCGAGATGGATGCGGCAGGGATCGACATGCAGGTGCTGTCGCACCAGTCGCCGGGCAGTCAGCGCCTGCCCGGCGACATCGCGGTCGCGGCCTGCCGTGCGGTGAACGATGCCTTGGCTGCGACCTGTGCCGCCGCGCCGGGGCGGTTTGCCGGCTTTTGCATGCTGCCCACCACCGCCGGGGCCGACGCCTCGGCCGACGAATTGCAGCGCGCGGTCGAGGAGAAGGGGCTGAAGGGCGCGATGATCCACGGCCAAAGCGCAGGGGCCTTTGTCGACCTGCCGGACTACTGGCCGATCTACGCGCGTGCCGAACGTCTGGGCGTGCCGGTCTACCTGCACCCCTCGCTGCCCAACAAGACGGTGACCGACACCTATTACGCGCCCTATGCCGAATCGTACCCCGCATTCATCCGCGCGGGCTGGGGCTTCGGTGTCGAGACGGGGACGCAGGCAGTGCGCATGGTGCTGAGCGGCGTGTTCGACCGCCATCCCGACCTGCAGGTGATCCTTGGCCATCTGGGCGAGGCCATCCCGTTCCAGTTGGCGCGCATGGGCGAGGCCTTTGCCAGGCCCGGGACGACGACGACCGATTTCGCCGCCGTGTTCCGCCGCAATTTCCACATCACGACAAGCGGCTTCTTCTCGGACCCGGCGCTGCGCTGCTGTATCGAGGAAATGGGCGTGGGGCGCATCCTGTTCGCCGTCGACTATCCTTATGTGAAGAACCGCGACGGGGTGGAATGGCTGCGCGCCTACCCTATGGACGAGGCGGACCGCGCCCGCATCTTTGCGGGCAATGCGCAGGCGCTCCTGCGGCTCTAGCCGCGGGGCGGGCCGACGGTCCCGCGGCAGACCAGCTGGACAGGCAGCACGGTTTCGGGGGCAACCTCGTCGGCGCGTCCGGTCATCAGGCGCAAGAGCACCTGCGCCGCCGCCTGACCGACATCGTATTGCGCGATGCGGACCGTCGTCAGCCCCGGCGGGATCAGATCGAGGAATGGCATGTCATTGAAGCCCGTCACTGACACGTCGCCCGGGCAGGTCAGGCCGCGCGCCCCCAGCGCCTGGATCGCGCCAAGCGCGAGACGGTCGTTGGCGCAGACGAGTGCGGTGAAGGGCACGCCCCGGTCAAGCAGTTCCCCGGAGCAGCGCATTCCTTCGCGTTCATGAAAGCGAAGGGCGTGGATCGTGCTGCCTGTCGGGGCCTCGATCCCGAGCCGGGCGGCGGTCTGGCCAAAGGCGCGCAGCCGGGCTTGACCGGTCGAAAGCGCCTCGGGCCCTGCGATATGGGCGATGCGGCGGTGTCCTGCGGCGTGCAGATGCTCCATCAGCAGGCTGATCCCGTGTTCCTCGTCACTGACGATTGCCGGGATCCCCGGGCGGTCCAGGCGTCGGTTCACGGTGACGACCGGCGTGCCCCTGGACACGACGTCGTCGATCCTTGGGTCTTCGCGCGGAACGGCGGCATGCACGATCCCGTCCACTCCGCGTTCGCGCAGGACGTCCAGAAGCCGCGCCTCGCGTTCGACCGCATTGTCGGTGTTGACGATGATCGAAGCATAGCCAAGCGGTTCCAGCAAGCTTTCGACGCCGCGCAGGATGGGCGGAAAGATCGTGTTGGTGATGTCGGGGATGACGATCCCAACCGTCATCGTGCGGCTGGTCCGCAGACCCGAGGCCAGCCGGTTCGGCCTGTAGCCCATGCGCTGCGCGGTTTCGCGGATGCGCATGACGACATCCTCGGTCAGGGCCGATCTGCCGTTGGGATCAAGCGCGCGCGACACCGTCGAGACATGCACGCCGGTTTCACGGGCAATGTCCTTGAGCGTGATCGCCCTCTTCATGTTCGACATGCATCTCCCCGACCACGGCGCTCGACAGGACCTCAGGCTATTTTTTCGCAAACGGTTGCACAAGGGTATTGACGGGGTGCATCGCCGCATTTAGCCATTGTGCGATCGATTGCGCAGACGACTGGAAAGCCCTTGAGGCAAAGCGGGCGACGGACAATCGATAGCTTGGCCCGGTCTGTCCGGGCCGCCTGAACATGGGGTTCGCGCGATCGGGGCAGGTTTCAGTCGACGCTCCCGCTTTGCCCGCGACTGGGGAGGAGACCTAATGACGAAGCAAGTGATCGGCTGGATCGGGATGGGGCGCATGGGTTATCCCATGGCCGAGCGTCTGGTGAAGGCCGGCTATGACGTGCGGGTGTGGAACCGGACGCGCGCCAAGGCCGAACCGCTGGAGGCCAAGGGTGCGCAGCTTGTGGACCGTCCTGCCGATCTGGCCGGGGTGGATGTCCTCTTTACGATGGTGTCGACAGGCTATGACCTCGAGCAGGTCTATTTCGGCAAGGACGGCGTTCTGACCGGTGACAGGACACCTGCGATCTTTGTCGATTGCTCCTCGATCGCGGTCGAACAGTCGGCGGACTTCCGGTCGCGACTGGCCGCGCGCGGTGCGGAACTTGTCGCCGCTCCGGTGAGCGGCAACGGCAAGTGCGTGAAGTCGGGCAAGCTGTCGTCGGTCGTCTCGGGGCCGCGCGCGGCCTTCGACAAGGTCCAGCCGATGATCGCCGCGATTGCCGGGGCAGGGGTCTCCTATGTGGGCGAGGGGGAACTCTCGCGTTTCTGCAAGATCGCGCACAACGTGCTGCTTGGCGTCGTGATCCAGAACCTGGTCGAGATCACGGTGCTCGCCGAAAAGGCGGGGGTGCCACGGGTGGCATTCCTCGACTTCATCAACAAGTCGGTGATGGGTTCGGTCTTTACCCGGTACAAGACAAATGCGCTTGTAAACCTGGACTGGACCACGACCTTCACGCCCGAGCTGCTTCGCAAGGATCTCGACCTCGGGCTTGCCGCCGGTCGCAAGCTGGGCGTGCCGATGCCGGTGACTGCGACGACGCGCGAGGCGCTGCAGAACCACTTCGGGATGGCCACGCTCCAGGACGACCCCGAAGCATACCTGCAGCTGGACTTCTCGGCCATCCTCGAGACGCAGGCGCGGCATGCGGGACTGACCCTCAAGAGCGAGGAGACACCCTATCCGACTGGGCTCGAGGTTCCGCACGCGGCGGAGTGAGACGGCAGGGCGCGGACCGGGGAGGTGTCGCGCCCTTCAGTTGCGGCGGCGAACGTTGGGAGAACCGCGATGACGCGTTTCACGCTCCATAATGCGGCGCAGTCGACCTGCAGCCAGCGGGTGAGATATGCGTTGCATGCCAAGGGGCAGGCGTTCACCGAACACCGGCTCGACCTCTTTTCGGGCGACCAGTTGCGCCCAGAATATCTGGCGCTTAACCCCAACGGGGTGGTGCCGACGCTGATCGACGACGGCCACATCGTCACCGACAGTGCGGTGATCCTTGAATATCTGGACGACATTCTGCCCGCTGTGGCGCCCTTGCGCCCGCGCGATGCGCGTGCTGCCGCCCGGATGCGGGCGATGGTGCGTTTCATCGACGAGGTTCCGGGCCCGGCGATCCGGGTTCCTTCCTACAATCTTGCCTTCCTGCCGCATTTCCAGGCGATGACTCCCGAGTCGTTTCAGGCGCTGTGCGACAGCAAACCCCTGCGGCGCGAGTTCCTGATGCGGATGGGGCGCACGGGTTTTCCGCAGGCCGACATGGACGAGGCGCTCGGCCGGCTGTCGCGCGGCGTGGCGCGGCTGGCCGGGTGGCTTTCGCAATCAGGCGGGCCCTGGCTTCTGGGCGGCGACATCTCGCACGCCGACCTCTGCGCGATGCCGGTAACCGTGCGGATGGAGGATATCGACCTTGGCCATCTGTGGAATGCGCATCCCGCGATCCCGCGCTGGCTCGATGCGTTGCGGGCGACGGCGGCGTTCCGGCCCACCTATTACCATGGCGCGCTGCTGACCGAGAAATACCCCCACCTTGCTGCCCGCAAGGCAGAACGGAGCAGGGCCACGGCATGACGGGCTTTCTTTACATGCTGGCCGCAATCGCGATCGGGATGATGGTGGCAGCCCAGCCGCCGATGAACGCCGTCCTGTCTCAGGCGGTGGGGCATCCCTTTGGGGCGACTGCGATCCAGATCTTTGTCGCCTTCGGTCTGGCGGTGGTGGTTCTGACGCTGACAGCGCGGGATCGGGTGACGCTGTCGGCGGCGCTCTCGGTGCCGTGGTGGGTCTGGCTCGCAGGGGTGATCGGGGTGCTCTACGTCGCCTCCGGTGTGGTGATCGCGCCGGTGACGGGCGCGCTGCTCTACTTCGTCTGCATCGTGGCGGGACAATTGTTGGGCGCGATGGCGATGGACCATTTCGGCGCCTTCGGCCTGCAGGTGCGCGAGGTGTCGCTTCTGCGGGTGGGCGGCTTTGTGCTGGTGCTGACGGGCGCGCTCATGGTGCTGCATGGCTGAGGCACGGGCAAATGGCGGCGCAGCGGCGCAAGTCCGCGACAAAGAAAGAGCGGACACCATCGGTGCCTCGCCCGCCGCGGACGCCGCAATCCGAAGGGGCGCAGGCAGGGCGGCCAGAATCGAAAAGGAAAGAATGACGTGACAGCGACTGTCAAGAAACTCAGGGAGGAGGAACGGCCCATGCATCGGACCGAGGTCGTCTCGGGCGCGAAGGTCGGCATGACCTTTCCCGGCCCGGTCATCGCGCTGGAAGATGCGACCTTCACCATCGGAAAGGGGCAGTTTGTCTCGCTCATCGGCCCGTCCGGCTGTGGCAAGTCCACCCTTCTGCGGATTGTCGCGGGTCTGATCTCGCCCACCGGCGGGCAGCTCAAGACCTTTGGTGCGCCGATGGTCGCCCCCCGGCCCGAGATCGGGATGATGTTCCAGCGCGCCACGCTCCTGGAATGGAAGTCCGTGCTCGACAACGTGCTTCTGCCCAACACGCTCGCAGGCAGCGTGACCAAGGCCGACCGCGTTCGTGCCATCGACCTCTTGCATCTCGTGGGGCTCCAGGGGTTCGAGTTCGCCTTTCCGCGCCAGCTTTCGGGCGGCATGCAGCAGCGGGTTGCGCTCGCGCGCCTGCTGAACACCGGTGCCGAGCTTCTGCTGCTCGACGAACCCTTTGGCGCGCTTGATGAATTCACGCGCGAGAGGCTGAACCTCGAACTGATGCGAATCCAGTCGCAGGTGAACGCCACGATCATGTTCGTGACCCATAACATCCAGGAGGCCGTCTTCCTTGCCGACCGGGTGTTCGTGATGACGCCGCGCCCGGGCCGTCTGGCTGCCGAAGTGACCGTCGACCTGCCGCGCCCGCGCACCATCGAACTGATGAAGACGACCGAGTTCAACGACACTATGTTCCGCATCCGAGACATCCTGGGAGGTTTCATATGACCGAGGTCGCCTATATCCCGCCCGCGCCCAAGCCAAAGGGCATCCCGGCCTGGGCTCAGCACCTGATCGTCTTTGTCGCCTTCATCACGATCTGGGAACTCGCTGTCAGCAATCAGTGGGTCTCGGCGCTGATCCTGCCCTCGCCCTTCGCGGTGGCGGCGGCATGGTGGGACCTCGCCATCGTCAAGGCGCTGCTCTGGGACGACTTCGCCATCACCCTGACCGAGGTGATCCTGGGCTTTGCCGTCGGCGCAGCCTTCGGCACGACGATGGCAGTGCTCTCGGCCATCCAGCCGACATTCCGCCGTCTCGTCTCGCCCTACATGGTGGCGCTCCAGGTCACGCCGCGTATCGCCGTGGCGCCGATCATCGTGGCCTGGCTCGGCTTCGGGATGGAACCCAAGATCGCCATCGCCGCGATCATCTGTTTCTTCCCCATCTTCATCAACACGCTGACCGGCCTGATGCAGGTGGACGAGGACCGGATGGAAATGTTCACCTCCATGCGCGCGACGCGCTGGCAGGTCTTTCGCCATCTCCAGCTTCCCGGCGCGATGCCCGTCATCATGGCCGGCTTCAAGACCGGGATCAGCCTTGCGCTCATCGGTGCCATCGTCGGCGAATTCGTCTCGGCCTCCATCGGGCTCGGCTTGATGATCCAGCGCTTCAGCTACCAGCTCCTGCTCGCCGAAGCGTTCGCGGTGCTGATCATGCTGACGGTGATGGGCCTTCTGCTCTACGGTGCGGCCGCACTGGCCGACCGCTACGTCGTGTTCTGGAAGCACGACACTCTGCTGGCCAGCATCTCTGCCCGTCTGCGGGCAAGGTATGCCGACCTGCTGACCGGATCGCGCGCGCAGGCCAGGCCCGCCGAGTGATGCCGCTTTTCCAGATTTAGAAAGGGAGGAAGGATCGAATGAAACTCAAACTTGCCGTCGCATTCGCGGCGCTGGTGGCGGGGTTGGCCCCTGCGACAGCCCAGGACCTGACCGAGATCAACGTGCTGACGCCGCTGCCGCGTCACACCGCCTGGTATCCGCTGCTGGTGGGCGAGGCGCTGGGCTACTTTGCCGAGGAAGGCATCGCCGTGAATCTCGTCAACGGGGGAGACCTGCCCTCGACCGCCTTCCTCGAGAACGGGCAGGTGGACATCGCCTCGCTCGATCCCGGCGAGGTGATCCTTGCTCAGGAACGCGGCTTTGACTTCGACGTGGTCTATGAAGTCATGCACGGCGCTGTCGAGGGGATCTTCGTCCTCTCCGACAATCCGGCGGCGACACTGGCCGACCTGAAGGGCACGACCATCGGCATCGTCGGTGAAAGCGACCGGGCCGTGCTTCTCGCCGCGCTCGGCCATGCCGGTCTTTCGGACGCCGATGTCACCATCGCGGTGATGGGGGAAAGCGCTCCGCTGCTGGCCAACTCACTGCAAACAGGGCAGATTTCCGGCCTCGTCGGCGCGATCTCGGACTTTGTCGCCATCCGCAGCCAGGGGATCGAGGTCAAGAACCTCTTGCCCGAGGCGATGGGCCGCACTCCGCCCAACAACTTCGCGCTGCGCAGCGATGTGGTCGGCGGCGATCGGGATGCCGTGATCCAGGGCTTCCTGCGGGCCTGGGCCAAGTCGGGCTATGCCGGGCTGGTCGATATTGAGGTGACAGAAGCGATCTCGCAGCAGTCCGACCCCGAAAACTGGGTGAACCCGGAACTCGGCGCCCTGTTCCTCGAAGGCGCGCAGACGCTGCACACCCCCGAAGGCGAGGTCTTCGGCGGCCTGCGTGTCGATGTCTGGACCAACGTGATCGAGGAGCTGAAGGCCGTGGGCATCGTCACGACCGATGTCACGCCCGACGCCATCCTCAACCCCGTCTATCTGGACGCCGCCAACGACTTTGACCGCGCCGAGGTCGAGGCCGAAGTCGCCGCGTGGCGCGCAGCCAACATGTGACCTGACGCGCGCCCCAAGACGGCGGGGCGCAATGTCGACCAAGGGGGCGGGCCTGTCCGCCCGCCCCAACCCAGATGGACCCCGCCGATGACCGACGCAACTCCGTCCCGTGATCCCCGCATCGCCAGTGCCGCAGCGCACTGGTCGCACCGCTTCGTCACGAATGGCGTGCCCCTTGCCGATTTCCAGGACGTGACCGGTGCGCTGACCCGATGGGAGGACTGGTGCGCGGCCTGGGTCGCGCATGGCAACCGGCACGAGGCGCTGGCCCATGGGGCCCTGGCCGATGGCTTCACCCGCAGCGCGGGCGAACATTTCACCACCGCCGCCGTTTGCCACCACTTTGCCAAGTTTCTCTTCGTCATCGACCGCAGCCAGATGCGTGCGGCCCATGCCAGGGCAGTGGCCTGCCGCAACGCCGCGCTGCCCCATCTCGACCCGCCGGGCGAAAGGGTGGCAATCCCCTATGGCGACCACATCCTCTACGGCAACCTGAGGCGTCCGCGCGGGGTGGACCGTCCGCCGGTTGTCGTCATGGCCATGGGTCTCGACAGTTGCAAGGAAGAGATGCACACCAACGAACAGGTGATGCTCGAGCGCGGCCTTGCCACGCTCGCCTTCGACGGACCGGGGCAGGGCGAGGCGGAATACGACCTGCCGATCTGCCCCGATTACGAACGCCCCGTTGCCGCCGTGCTCGACTGGATCGCGAAGTGCGCCGATCTTGACGCCGCCCGCGTGGCACTCTGGGGCGTAAGCCTTGGAGGCTACTACGCTGCCCGCGCCGCCGCGTTCGAGCCGCGGCTCAAGGCCGCCGTCACCCTGACCGGGCCCTTTGACTTCGGTCAGGCTTTCGACCTTGCCCCGCCCCTGACCCGCGCGGCGTTCACCGCGCGCAGCCATTGCGCCGACGAGGCCGAGGCACGCGACTTTGCCCGCCAGCTCGACCTGACCCATGTCGCGCAGCGCATCACCTGTCCGATCCACATCGTGGGTGGCGCGCTTGACCGGGTGATCCCGCCCGATCATGCGGAACGTCTGGCCGCCGCCGTTTCAGGACCCGTCACGCTGACCATGGTCGAGGACGGCACCCACGTCGCCAACAACCGCCCCTATCGTTACCGCCCGCAGGTGGCGGACTGGCTGTCCCGCATTCTGTCGGCCGCTTGACCCTTTCGAAGGAGTGTTCCCATGAACGCACTCAACCCCCGCATCCTTCAGCCCGGCGACATGGACCCGAACTGGCGCTGGGACAAGCATCTGCCTGCCATGGGCCACATGGCCGTGGACTTCGAAAAGCGCGTCGACCATGACCGCCTGCGCCGCTATCGCCTGAGCCGTGCCAAGGACGCGCTCAAGAAGTCGGGCTGCGGCGCGCTCCTGACCTTCGACGTCAATAACATCCGCTACATCTCGGGCACCAAGATCGGCGAATGGGAACGGGACAAGATGTGCCGTTTCGCCCTCCTTGCCGCGGACGAGGAGCCCTATGTCTGGGACTTTGGCTCCGCCGCCGTCCATCACCGCCAGTACTGCGACTGGCTTGACCCCGAACGCATGCGCGCAGGTGTCGTAGGCATGCGCGGGACGATACCGCCCTCATTCGGCCTGATGAAGCACTATGCCGAAGAGATCCATGACCTGCTCAAGCAGGCGGGCGTGGCCGACATGCCTGTCGGCGTGGACTATGCCGAAACCGCGATGTTCTTTGCCCTGCAAGAGGCCGGGATCAAGGTCGTCGACGGCCAGCAGATCATGCTCTCGGCGCGCGAGATCAAGAACGTGGACGAGATCCACCTGCTCAATCAGGCGGCCAGCATGGTCGATGGCGTCTATCACATGATCTGGGAAGAGCTGAAACCCGGCGTGCGCGAGAACGAGATCGTCGCCATGGCCAACAAGATGCTCTACGACATGGGCTCGGACGATGTCGAGGCGATTAACGCCATCTCGGGCGAACGCTGCAACCCGCATCCCCACAACTTCACCGACCGCCTGTTCCGCCCCGGCGATCAGGCCTTCTTTGACATCCTGCAAAGCTACCAGGGCTACCGCACCTGCTACTATCGCACCTTCAACATCGGCCGCGCGACGCCCGTGCAGAACGACGCCTATGTCAAGGCGCGCGAATGGCTCGATGCGGCCATCGCCATGATCAAGCCCGGCGTCACCACCGACAAGGTGGCCGAAGTCTGGCCCACCGCCGAAAGCCTCGGCTTCCCGAACGAGCTTGCCGCCTTCGGCCTCCAGTTCGGTCACGGCCTCGGTCTCGCGCTGCATGAACGACCCATCATCAGCCGCGCCGTCAGCCTTGAAAACCCGATGGTGATCGAGACGGGGATGGTTTTCGCTCTGGAAACCTACTGCCCGGCCGCCGACGGCTACTCGGCCGCCCGGATCGAGGAAGAGGTCGTCGTCACCGACAAGGGCTGCACGGTCATCAGCCTCTTCCCGGCGGAAGAGCTCCCGATCGCCAACCGTTACTGATCTATCGCGGTTCCCGCCCCGTCCCGCGCCATGTCGAGGCGGGGCGGCGACCGCCACTGCCGACTGACAAGGATACCTGCGATGGCCAATCCCAATGCCGCCGACTATCTGCGGATGTACCGCCAGATGGCCCGCATCCGCACCTTCGAGGATCATGCCAACCAGCTTTACCTGGAGGCAAAGATGCCCGGCCTGACCCACATGTATTCCGGGCAGGAAGCCGTCGCGGTCGGCATCTGCGAGGCGCTGCGCACCACCGACAAGATCACCTCCACCCATCGCGGCCACGGCCATTGCGTCGCCAAGGGTGCCCGGTTCCGCGAGATGTTCTGCGAGCTTCTGGGCCGCGCCGAGGGCTATTGCCGTGGCAAGGGCGGCTCAATGCACATCGCCGACCAGGCCAACGGCAACCTTGGCGCCAATGCGATCGTCGGCGGCTCGGCGGGGATTGCCACCGGGGCGGCGATGTCGGCCAAACGGCTCGGCACCGGTGATGTCGCCGTCTGCTTCTTCGGCGACGGCGCGCTCGGGCAGGGCCTGCTCTACGAATGCATGAACATGGCGGCGCTCTGGAAACTTCCCGTCATCTACGCCTGCGAGAACAACCAATACGGCGAATACACCCGCACCGACGAACAGGCCGCCGGCGAACTCGTCGCCCGGGCACAGGCCTTCGGGATCGAAACTCATGTCGTCGACGGACAGGACGTGCTCGCCGTCAACGCGCTTGCCACCGGCCTTGTGGCGCGCGCCCGCGCGGGCGAAGGGCCGTTCTTCGTGGAACTGCGCACCTATCGCTACTTCGGCCACCATGTCGGCGACATCAACCGGGAATACTATCGGTCCAGGGAAGAGGAGACCCTCTGGAAGACGGAACGCGACCCGATCACGAACTTCGGAAAATGGCTCGTCGCCGAAAAGGTCGCGACAAAGGCCGAGCTTGACGGCATCCTTACCGAGGTGAGCAACGATGCCGCCGCCGCCGTCGCCTATGCCCTCGCCGCGCCCTTCCCCGACGCGACCGAGGTTACCCACCATGTCTATGCGGCCTGAGGACAGACCCATGCGCGAAATCACGCTCTCCAAGGCCGTGAACGAGGCCATCGCGGAAGAGATGCGCCGCGATCCCACGATCTTCCTCATCGGCGAGGACGTGGCCGAGGCAGGCACGCCGTTCAAGGTGCTCTCGGGCCTTGTCGAGGAATTCGGCACCGACCGGGTGATCGACACGCCGATCTCCGAGCCGGGCTTCATGGGCCTCGCCGTCGGTGCGGCGATGACGGGCTCGCGCCCCATCGTCGATCTGATGTTCGGCGACTTCCTGTTCCTCGTGATGGACCAGCTCTGCAACCAGGCAGCCAAGACGCACTACATGTCGGGCGGTAAGCTGAACGTGCCGCTCGTCCTGCGCACGAACCTCGGCGCGACCCGTCGCTCGGCGGCGCAGCACAGCCAGTCGCTCCATGCCCTTGTCGCGCATATCCCGGGACTGAAGGTCGCGCTGCCCTCGTCGGCCTACGAGGCGAAGGGTCTGCTCAAGACGGCCATCCGCGACAACAACCCGGTCGTCATCTTCGAAGACAAGCTGATGTATCAGGACAAGGCCCCCGTGCCCGAGGAGGAATACCTGATCGCCTTCGGCGTCGCGAACGTGAAGCGCGAAGGGATCGATCTGACCATGGTCGCCACCTCCTCCATGGTGCAGGTCGCGATGAAGGCCGCCGATATCCTCGCGGCCGAAGGCATCAGCGCCGAGGTCATCGACCCCCGCACCATCGTGCCACTTGATGAAGAGACGATCCTCGCCTCCGTCCGCAAGACCAGCCGCGCCATCGTCATCGACGAAGGCCATCAGAATTTTGGCGTCACCGCCGAAATCGCCGCCCGCATCGCCGAGAAGTGCTTCTACCACCTCGACGCGCCGGTGCAACGCATGGGCGCGATGGATGTCCCCGTGCCCTTTTCACCCGCGCTCGAAGATCTGACCGTCCCCACGCCGGACGGCGTGGCCGCCCGCGCCCGCGCGCTTGTGAGGGGAGAGATCTGATGACGAAAAACGTCATCATGCCCGCCCTTGGCATGGCTCAGGAAACCGGCGTCATCGTGAACTGGCTCAAGGCCACCGGCGACGCCGTCAGGAAGGGCGATCCCCTGATGGAGGTTGAAACCGACAAGGCCGTGATGGAGGTCGAGGCCCAGCACGACGGCTACCTTGCCGACCTGCGCTTTGGTGCGGGCGACACCGTTCCCGTGGGCGAGATCGTGGCGCTCCTGCTGCCCGAGGCCCCCGCAGGCCATGCCGCTCCGGCGCCCCCCGCTCCCGCTCCCCCGCCCGCCCCCGCTCCCATGCCCGTGCAGGCCACCGCCGCGCCCGCGCCGGCGGCTCCCGCCGCAGCGCCCCCGGCCGCCGCCGTCGCCACCCCCCTTCGCGCCGCCCCAAGCGCTGCCGCACCGGGCCGCATCCTTGCCTCGCCCAAGGCGCGCAGGCTTGCCGCCGAACAGGGTCTCGACCTTGGCCGCCTTGCCGCCGCAGGCTATCCCCAGCCCTACCGCGCGGCCGACCTTGCACGCCTGAGCGCGCTCGGCGTCGCTAACGGCGCCGCCGTCAACCGCTTGTCCGCCAGCGCCCCGCCCGAGAACCTGGCTGCCTTCCACGCCCTCCTTCAGGCCCAGACGGGCGGCCTGCCCGATGGGGCGCTCTGGTCGGCCTTTGCGGCAGGCGCCCTGCGCCCGGACAGGGGCCGGAACCCCATCGTGATCCGGGCCGAAACGCTTCCCGGTGCCCCATCTGCCGCCTACCGCGACCCCGACCTGTCGCCGCTGGCCGACATCCTCCCCGTCGAGTCCGGGGCCGCGCCAGACCTCATCCTGCGCGACTTGACCGACACCCCGCTTCGCGAACTGGCGCTGGCCTCCGACGCGACGCCCATCCTTTGCGTCGCCGCAGGCTACGGCCTCACCCTGACCTGGCCCGAAGGCAGCCTTTCGACCGATGCCGCTCTCGCCCTCATCATCGGCGTGGCACGGCGCATCGAACAGCCGCTCCGCCACCTCCTTTAAGGCAGTCCCACCATGCAGACCGACCTCTACATCAACGGCCAGTGGCGTCCCGCCTCGGACGGCGCGCGCTTCGACGTGCTCAACCCGGCGGACGAAACCGTCCTCGCCTCCGTCGCCTCTGCCACCGTCGACGACGCCCGCGCCGCGCTCGACGCAGCTCAGGCGGCCTTCGGCGCCTGGGCCGCGCGCACTCCCCGCGACCGTTCGATCATCCTGCGCCGCGCCTTCGACCTGATGTCGGCACACCTTCCCGACTTCGCCCGCCTCATCACGCTCGAAAACGGCAAGGCCCGCACCGATGCGATTGGAGAGGCGACCTATGCCGCCGAATTCTTCCGCTGGTTCTCCGAAGAGGCCGTCCGCAACGAAGGCTACATCGCCCATGCCCCGGCCTCGGGCGCCCGGATCGTGGTCCAGCACAAACCTGCAGGGATCGCCGTCCTCATCACGCCGTGGAACTATCCGGCGGCCATGGGCACCCGCAAGATCGCGCCCGCGCTCGCCGCCGGCTGCCCCGTGATCATCAAGCCCGCCTCCGAGACGCCGCTCACCATGCTCGCGCTCATGCCGCTGCTGGAAGAGGCGGGCGTCCCCCCCGGCATCGTCCAGGTCCTGCCCTCGCGCGATACAGGCGCGCTCGTCGACCACATGCTCCACGACCCGCGCGTCCGCGTCGTCTCCTTCACCGGATCGACGCAGGTCGGCCGCAAGCTCCTGCACGCCGCCGCCGACCAGGTGCTCAAGCCCGCGATGGAGCTTGGCGGCAACGCGCCACTCATCGTCTTCGAAGATGCCGATCTCGACATCGCCGTGCAGGGCGCGATGCTGGCAAAGATGCGCAACCTCGGCGAAGCCTGCACCGCCGCCAACCGCTTCTTCATCCACGAGAAGGTGGCCGAGGCCTTTTCTGAACGCTTCACCGCCGCGATGGCGAAACTCAAGATGGGCAATGGCCTCGACCCCGAGGTCGACGTGGGCCCCCTCGTCAATGCCGATACCCGCGACAAGGTCGCAGCCTTCGTCGACGATGCTGTGGCACGCGGGGCGCGCGTTCTCCTCGGCGGCCAGCGCCCGAACGGGCCGGGATTCTTCTACCCTCCGACCGTCCTGACCCATGTTCCGCCTGACGCGGCCTGCGTGCACGACGAAATCTTCGGCCCCGTCGCCGCGATCCAGACCTTCTCGGACGCCGACGACATCGTCGCCCGGGCCAATGACACCGAATACGGCCTTGTCGCCTATGTCTTCACCTCCGACATGCGGCGCGGGATACAGGTCTGCGAAAGGCTGGATTACGGCATGGTCGGCCTGAACCGTGGGCTCGTCTCCGACCCCGCAGCGCCTTTCGGCGGAACCAAGCAGTCGGGACTGGGACGCGAAGGCGGGCACGAGGGGATGCGCGAATTCCAGGAAACGCAATACATCTCGGCCAACTGGTAGGCCCCATGTCCGAGGTGATCGTAAGCCCGTCGACCCGAATCCACGCCCTCCGGCGCGGCGTCGACATCGATGCGCTCGCCGCACGGCTGGGCCGGACGACGATCACGCGCGACGATCTGGACCGGATCGACGGTCCTGCCCCGACCCCGTCGGGACCGGACCCGACCCGCTACTGGGACGTGGATCACGCGGCGCATGGTCCCGTGCGGATCGAACCTCTGACCCGGTTTGACCGGGTTGCCGCCGCCAACCTCGCCGCCGCGCAGGCCCTGATCCCGGCTGTGACCCACCACGACCGCGCCGACATTTCGGCAGTCGAGGACTTCCGCGCGTCGCTCCGCGCCGAGCCCGCCACGGCAGGCATGAAGCTCACCACCCTATCCTTCCATGTCAAGGCGCTGGCCCGCACGCTTCGCGCCTTTCCCCGGTTCAACACTTCGCTCACGCCCGATGCTGAGAAACTGGTGTTCAAGGACTATGTCCATGTCGGGATTGCCGTCGACACGCCCGCAGGTCTGGTCGTTCCGGTCATCCGAAATGCCGACCGGCTCGGGCTCTTTGCCATCGCCCAGGCCATCGCAGATCTGGCGGCCAGCGCCAAGGCCCGCAGGCTGCGCCCCGAGGCGATGGGCGGCGCATCGATGACGATCACAAACCTCGGCGGGATCGGCGGCACGGCCTTTACCCCGATCGTCAACCCGCCCGAGGTGGCCATTCTCGGCATCACCCGGACCGAGATGGCCCCCGTCTGGAACGGCACGGCCTTCGTCCCCCGTCCGATGGTGCCGCTTGACCTTTCCTATGACCACCGGGTGATCAACGGTGCCGAAGCTGCCCGCTTCCTGGCACATTACGCGGGCCTCCTGACCGACCCGCGCCTGCTCCTCTGACGACCCCGACCGGAGTTCATGGCATGAGCAAACCAGTCGCCTTTCGCCTGAACGGCAAGCCCGTCCTCGTCGCGCGCGAAGGTGACATCCCGCTCCTGCATGTCCTGCGCGGCGATCTCGGCCTGACCGGAACCCGCTTCGGCTGCGGTCGGGAAAGCTGCGGGGCCTGCATGGTCGCGGTCGGGGACCAACCGCGCCATGCCTGCACCTTGCCCCTCGCCGCCGTGGACGGCCGCGATGTCGTCACGGCCGACGGGCTGGCCGGCCATCATGTCGACCAAGCTCTGCGCGCGGCCTTCCGCGCCGAACAGGCCGGGCAATGCGGCTACTGCCTCTCCGGGATCCTCGTCAGCGCCTTCGCGCTCCTGCGGGCGGGCCCGCCGCCGGACCGCGCCACGATCATCGCGGCGCTCAATCCCCATCTGTGCCGCTGCGGCGCGCACCCGGCCATCATCCGCGCCGTGGAACGCGCCGCCGCCGCCCTCGCGCGCGAGGCGCGCGCGTGACCACCCCCCTCCCACGCAGCCTCCAGGACAATCCCCGTCTGGGTCAATGGATCTCGCTCGACACACCCGGAACCGTCACGGTCCGCACCGGCAAGGTTGAGCTTGGCCAGGGAATCCTGACCGCCCTCGCCCAGATTGCGGCCGCGGAACTCTCCCTCTCCATCGACCGCGTCACTGTCGCCCCCGCCGACACCGCCCACTCGCCCGACGAAGGCTTCACCGCCGGAAGCCAGTCGGTCGAGGTCTCGGGCGCCGCCATCCGCCTCGCCGCCGCGCAGGCGCGCGTCGCGCTCCTTGCCGCCGCAGCCCACCGCCTCGGCCTGCCGCCCGCCACCCTAGACACCCGCAACGGCGCGATCCTTCGGGGCGACACTCCCACCGCGCTCGACGTCTGGTCCCTTGCGGGCGATGTCGACTGGTCCCAGCCGGTCCGCCCCGACACACCACTCCGGGCCCGGGTCGCCGGGGACGTCATTGGCACCGCCATCGCCCGGTTCGACATGGAGCCCAAACTCGGCATCGGCGGCTTCATCCACGACATTGCCCGTCCCGACATGGTTCATGCACGCGTCGTGCGGCAGCCGTTTCGCCTGGCCCGCCTGGCCGACATCGACGAAGCGCGCCTCCAACGCCGCCACCCCGGCGTGACGCTGCTCCGTCGGGCCGACTTCCTGGCCCTGATCTCCGCCGACGAATACGCCGTTGCGCAGGCCCATGACGGCGCCGACAGTTTCGTGACATGGGAGGAAGTCCCGGGCCGTTGGCAACCCGCCACCACGTCCGCGGCAAAGCTCACCGAGACCGCCCCCTCCTCCGCGACATCTCCGCCTGCCGCGCCCAACAGCTTCGCCGCCGTCTATGCGCGCGGTAACATCGCCCATGGCTCCATCGGCCCCTCCTGCGCCCTTGCCCTGCGCGACGGCACGACGCTTACCGTCTGGACCCATTCCCAGGGGATCTTCGCGCTCCGCGACCAGATCGCCCGCGTCCTCGGCCTGGCTCCCGACGACGTGCGCGTCATCCACGCCCACGGGTCGGGCTGCTACGGCCATAACGGCGCCGATGACGCGGCACTCGACGCCGCCATCATCGCGCAACACCATCCGGGTCGCCCTGTCCGCGTCCAGTGGTCTCGCATCGACGAATTGTGCCGCGCGCCCCTCGGCGCGGCCATGTCGGCACGGATCGAGGCGACGCTCGACCGGACCGACCGCATCGCCACATGGTCCATGACGGTCCAGAGCGCCCCGCACGCCCAGCGCCCCGGCTTTGGTGGCCACGCCAACCTCAGCTCCGCCGAGGCGCTCGACCCCGCCTTCCTGCCTGGCCATGTCGACGACATCCCCGCCGCTGCAGGTGGCGGCGCCTCGCGAAATTCGGCCCCGATCTATCGCATCGCGCATCAGCAGGTCCGCGTGGAGATCGACACCACCAGCCCCGTCCGCACCTCCTCGCTCCGCTCGCTCGGCGCCCATCTCAACGTTTTCGCCGTCGAATCCGCGATGGACGAGCTTGCCGCCATCGCGGGTGTCGACCCGGTCGCCTTCCGGCTGGCCCATCTCGACGATCCCCGCGCCCGCCATGTCCTTCGGCAGGCCGCCGCCATGTCCGGATGGCAGGCCGGGACCGCCTCACCCGACGGCCATGGCCGCGGCATCGCCCTGGCCCGTTACAAGGGCAAGGGGGCCTATCTTGCCGCCGTGGCCGATGTGAGCCTTGCCGAGAATGTGCGCCTTGACCATCTGTGGCTGGCCGTCGATGCGGGCTTCATCGTCAACCCGACCGGCGCCCGCAGCCAGATCGAGGGCGGCGCGATCCAGTCGGCAAGCTGGACCCTCAAGGAAGAGGTCCGCGTCGAGAACGGCCGGGTGCTGCCCTTTGACTGGGACGACTACCCGATCCTGCGCTTCTCCGAGATTCCCGAGATCGAGACGCGTTTCGTGGGCGATCCCGCATCCCCGCCGCTCGGTACCGGCGAGGCCGCCCAGGGCCCCGTTGCAGCCGCGATCGGAAATGCGCTGGCCCAAGCCCTCGGTCTGCGCGTCAGACAGTTGCCTCTGACCCGCGACCGCATCGCCCGGGCCATCGCCGAAGGCTAGGCCCGCCCGATCAGGCGATCCGCATCCGCCGCAGGTCCAGAAACAGCCACCACCACCAAAGTGCGGCGGCCCCCGGCGGGACGACCCCTCCCGGCCGGCCCCCAAGCCGCCGCCCGACCCGCCCCCCGGGCCGCGCCCCAAGTGCGCAGAATCTCCGCCGCGCCGTCGAAGTCGGTCAGGTCGTCGCCAAGTTCACCGGAAATCGGGCCGGACCTCGGCAAGCTCGTCGAGGTGGGCACGGACATGTTTTTCCAAGGCCTTCTGCATCGCGGCCGGTTCGACCCCCAGTTCCGCCGCCATCAATGCCGACGACCGCGCGGGCCAGTTCACCCATGCGTCCCGCACCTCGCGCGCAAGCCGGAACACCAGCGACAGCGCGCGCGCCCGCTCGATCAACTCCCCCTTCAGCTTCTGGAGCCGGATGCGCCGCTCCTGCGCCTTCAGCACCTCGTTGGCGGTCTTGGCCTGCAGGAAGGTCGTGCCGCCGCCCACCGCCGGAACCGCCAGCCCCTGTTCGCGCAGGGTATCGCCGACAGCGGTCACCGCCGCCTCGGGGACGGGCTTCAGCTTTGGCGCTGGCGGCTTGCGGGTCTTCGACGGGTCGGTGGTTTCCGCCCGACGCACATCGCTGGCCCCGGCATCAATGCTGCCATCGGCGAACAGCACCAGCCGTTCGGCCGCCTTCGCTTTCTGGATCGCTCCCCGCGACAGCCCGACATGGGCGGCGTACTGGCGCTCGCTCATGCCCTGCATCGACGGCTCCGATTATCATTCGAAATCATGTGCTTATCGAGTTGATAAGCCTGCGCACCGGAGCGAACGTCCTTTCAGAAGGACGATGCAACTCACCATGGAGCCACGAATATGACCCCCCGCGCACAGGACAGTGAGACCGATCCCGCCACCGGTTCGAGGGATCGGTCGAACAAAGCCCTCAACGCCTTCCTCGCCGCCAAGTTCGAGATCGACGCGATGCTGGAACGCCTCGCCGCCCTCAGCGCGGACCACTTCGAGACCCACCCCGACGAGATCAACTGGGGCCATGTCGGCACCATGAACCACTACCGCGCCAAGCTGCGCGAGATCACCGACAGCGCTTTCAAGGAAGGCGAACACGCCGAGTGACACGACCCGCCCTCGGTCCCGCCCGCCGACTGGCGGGCTTGGCCTCGTAGAAGGGCCCGCATCCCGCGCGCCCCGACACGGGAGATGACGATGACCCAGCTTTCCGACACCCAAGCCCTGATCCTGAGCGCTGCCGCCCAGCGGCCCGAGCGCATCGCCCTGCCGCTGCCCGACAGCCTGCGCGGCGGGGCCGCCGCCAAGGTGGTCGGCGCGATGCTTGCCAAGGGGTTCCTGCAGGAGGTCGATACCGACCTGCGCAAGGGCGAACCCATTTGGCGCGAAACCGGCGACGGGCACGGCACAACACTGGTCGCCACCGACGCTGGCCTCGCCGCAATCGGCATCGAGCCCGAGGACACGAACACCGTGCCTGTGGGCGCCGACGACGCGCAGAGTGACGCGCCCGCGCCGAACACCGCCACCGAACCCGAAGGCGCGCCCAAGGCGCGCACGCCGCGCGAGGGCACCAAGCAGGCCACCCTGATCGCCATGCTGCGCGCGCCGGAGGGCGCGACCATCGAGGAGATCACCGCCGCCACGGGCTGGCAGTCGCACACGGTGCGCGGCGCGATGGCCGGGGCGCTGAAGAAGAAGCTCGGGCTCGAGGTGATCTCGGAGAAGGTCGAGGGGCGCGGACGGGTCTACCGGCTTCCGGCAGCCTGACGCAGCAAGGAAATCGCTACGCCGCCGCCCCGACCGGGCGGCGGTTTCTCATTGCCACGACAGCAGATCGCGGGCGGCGGCCTGCAGGATGTCCTGCGCCATGCGCGGCTCGCAGGTGTAGATGCCGCCCGGTTCAGGCTCACCGACATTGTCCTCGAACCATTGCCGTCCCTCGTCCGAAATCGGACGCAGGACTACGATGGTCCCGTGATCGTTGATCTCGATATGTTGCCAGCCTTCGGACATGCCCGAAGGCTACCAGCGGGATGGGCGATCCGCCAGCCGCAGGATCAGACCCGCCGCAGCCGCTCGAACAGCCGCCGCAGGACGTAGGACCGCGCGATGCTGACCACGGTGAACACCGCCCCCATCTTCAGGTTCTGCGCCAGTGTCGTGTGCAGCCCGAAGACCGGGAAGATCAGGATCTGCGTCACCACGGCGACGCCGTAGCCCACGACTACATTGGCGACGGACTCGACCAGCGACATGGCGCGCGACTGCTTCATGCCGCCACCTCATCCATCGGCCAGCAATTGAGCTGCCAAAGTTCGCAGCGCATGCGCTGCAACCAGGGGGACGACGCCGTTGCCACAGAGGCGAAGCCGGTCCACCCGGTGGGCCAGCCCATCAGCGCCTCGACGAACAGCGGGTTCAAGGTTCGGCGCACGTCGGAGGTATTCGGCCCAGCCGTCGGTGTCACCAGGACCTGGCGGCCAAGCAGCCCGTTCACTGGCGTGTTCGCAAGGCTCGTGGCCCCATCCTTGTGATCCCGCGCTGTCGGCGTCATCCACATCCCCGCCGAATGGGTCAGGTCTGCTGTCCGCCGATTGCCTGCGCTCGGTTTGCAGCCGTCGTTCGCCATCGGTGTCGGCCACATCGCGGCCGTCGTCGCTAGGTTCATCCCGTGCTGGCCCGCTTCCTGCGACGGAGTCGGCTTCGTCTGCCGGTTTTCGTTGGCGCTGGCGCGGGGCGTCGGCCACAGCCGCAGCAGTTCGGTCCGGTTCCCGCCACTCGACCGGGTGCCAGAGCAGGCGCGCGGGGTCGGCCAGCTCGTCCCCCTCGCGGACGGCGAGGATGAAGAGCCTTTCGCGCTTGTGGGGCGCGCCGACTTCCGCCGCCGTGAAGAGGCCTGCCGCAAGGCGGTAGCCCATGCCGACCAGTCCGCTGGCGACTTCGGGGAAGCCGAGGCGGAGATGATGGGCGACATTCTCGAGGAAGACGAAGGGCGG
>Ga0169931_10002555_pt1 | contig 29578 bp, 36 predicted proteins | sample Kivu_15m_20L_FD_129675 | JGI IMG/M metagenome (GOLD analysis project Ga0169931, IMG submission 129675) | Freshwater microbial communities from Lake Kivu, Western Province, Rwanda to study Microbial Dark Matter (Phase II) - Kivu_15m_20L... | ecosystem: Environmental > Aquatic > Freshwater > Lake...
TATACAAATTATCTCCGAAGTTCTGCTTAAAACACATCTTGCAGTACTGTCCATCCGCACCGAAGTAGAATGGTGGTTCCTTAGCGAAAGTTATAGTGGAAGCTAACGCTGATAATAAAACAATAATTAATTTCATAAGTAATCTCCCTTAAATTCCGTAAAATTGAGCGATAATTTGCTTTTGCTCATTACTAAGTTTGGTTGAAGACGCAGGGTTATTCGCTATCTCCTGAACCTTTTGTACGGTAGAAGCATCGTATTGCGTCAATATAGATGGGTTGATAAAGGAGGTATTGTCCTTCTTTTCAATCGGTGTGTTTACTGGCGCAAAAACTGGCTCGGTTTGAACAGACTTAGTCGCTAAAACAGTGAGTTCTTGTTGAGTTTTTTGCAGGTTCTCAATCAAATGGCTTTCAATGGTAATCAAAGAATCATCAATGATCTCGGAAACCGCTAAACTTTGGTTATTAAAATCAGATATATTTAAAGAATTGTCGTTCATCATTGTGCCCCATTGCTTTTGATAATCTATCTCTAATTGTTTGCCTATAATTTTGGTCATTTTTATACTGCTCATAGTTTTTGTTCATGTCTGATAAAACTGCTTCTTTAGTTTCAGGAACCACATATCGAGATGGTGTATTGCTTCCCTGTCGCTCCTTAGAAAGCGTTGTTCTAACACCATCTAACAGTTCTATTGTTTCCGCAGTTTTAGGAAGCTTTAAGTACAATTCTTTTAGACCATCATTAAAATAATTTCTAACCCATCGCTCTACTGTTTCTAACTTTTCCTTTCCTTGTACACCAAGCTTTTCAATTTCTTTTTGCTCGTCTACCCTCAATTTATTGGCAATCCCAGCCGTTGTCTTTAACGTCTCTGAGACAATTTCTTGAGGCAAGTTCTTTTCTTTCGCAAATTGCAAAAACCCTTTTAATTCTTCCGTATCTGCTTCAATAACCCCATTCAAATCACTAATATCGTATTCTTCTGGTGCTTTTGAAATATTATCCCTCGCACTGTATTTTTTTTGCAATTCGTTATAAGATTTAGCCAAATGAGAAATATATTTAAAGTTCTTAGGCATCCACTCAGGTCGTTCCCCTTGACCTGGTGTATTTTCATCAAGATACCATGTGGCTTCTTCTGTTTTTGCCTCAGTATTAGGTTGATTATCTTTCATTTCTTCGCTCATTGTGCCTCCTGACAAATTTTCGCCTCGTAACGTTTCGCATGTTCAATTAAATGCTTGATAGCATCACAATAACCATCCTTATATAAGGAATAATTAGCATTGTATTTAACAAGCAAACCGCCCTCTATGCTTGGAACAGAGCTTAAAATATAATTGTCCATCAACCATTGCATTAACTTCTTGCCATCTTCACTTTTTTCAAAAACCTTATGACAAAGCATTTCTATATCTACGGACGGTTTTTGATTTAAATCAACCCCTACATGCTCCTTTAAAAGGTCTTTTGCTTGTTCAATGATGTTATCTTGCCGCATTTTTAAGCATTACCTCTCTTTCAATCGCCACTTGTTCATTAATTGCTTCATCTTCTCCATTATAAAACTCCTGCAACTCTTCCCTCGTTAGGACAGTTTCTTTATCAACTCCCAATTTCTCTGCAAGCCAAACTGGGCAATTAACCTTATCAAAGAACTTAATGGCGTTCTCAGGACCAAAAGTGCTTTGCGCAACCTGAACAAACGCCATAAATGTCTCTACGTCTTGTTGTCCCTGAGCGATAACCAGCGGAGACTGGTACTTCAGCTTAACGAGCTTCCCGTCAATATCTAACGGCTCAATAATGGCTCTGGCTTGCAGGATATCAATTACTCTTTGAATCGTGGGAGCCAAAAACTCTTGCTGCAATCGAGTGAATAAAGGTCCTATTTCTTCCGCTAAGTTCTTTTGCCTGATAGTAATTTCTGTTGCGGTTTTAGTTGGGGTGTCTTCTATATCGCCAATTGGATTTGCGAATAAAATAGTATTAATTTGCTGGCGTAATTCATTCGCTAATAACTGAGCGAACATCGGCTGACCAGCGTCAGGAAATGGAACCACCGGCGGAGAACCGTCAGGAGAGGGTGCTATAGGAATAACAGAATTTGGTGCAATTCTAAAAGTATTGGCGTTAAACACCCCATCGGAATACGCCATAACGGGCTTAAAGGTATTAAACGCTGAGGCCGCAAATTCTAATTCAAAAAGCTTATTTAACGACAAAATTGATGGTAAAGCTTCGAGCACTGGTCCTCTGCCCATCACTTCAGTATTGGCTTTACTCCACCTAAAAATTATCCAAGGAGAGGCCAAATATTCTTCTTCTAACAACTTATCATTATCAGTCCATACCACGTACTTATATGGCTTTTTGTCGCCGTGGCAATAAACAACACCTTCATACAAGCCTTTAACAGTAGCATTGGGTTCTTTATCTAAAGCCTGTAATAAGTAGTCAGGAATACGAGCGTTAGGCCACAGTATCTCGATTTCAGACACCTTCGTCTCACCCCATGTCCGGTAAGCACTCTCTATCCTTCCGTTGCACGATTCTTCAAACGCAAGCTGGCATAAAGGAATAGACATAAATTGCAGCGGATTGTCATCAGTGCCTTCATTGCAAACCAATGCCGCCGTCCCTAAAGCCAAGTCGTAATAACATTCGTTAATAACACAATCAAAATTAGACTGCCGTATATAATCGAATACAATCTGAGTGCTTTTCTGTAAATATTCGGCAAGCCTTTCCTTGTCGTTATCACTCAGCTCAAGCATACTTCCGGCTTCAAGTTTTGCCCAGATCTGTTGCGGTGGAGTTAACGCTCTTTGAACTTTTGACACAAAGTTGCGAGTAGCCGCTATGGCGGTAGTATCATAAACCTTAGCGTTTTTCTGTGCGCCCTGGTTCTGGTTGGTGTAATAAAATAGATTTCGTTCAGGAATACAATAACGTTGAGCCGTCTCTAATAACGCCCACCAGTTCATCGCCAAGCCATAAGCTCGCTGATAACGGCGCTTGTAATAGCTTAAATCTCTGCTCACTTACCACCTAAATGATTGCCTAATACCCCGCTAAAATCGTACTCATCATCACCAAACATCGCCTTGTTATTTCGTGGCCTTGTCATTTTGGCTTTTTGAGCATCTAAAGCTTTTTGTTGTTCTGCAAAATGACTATTCAAAGCTGCTTGATGTATTCTTGCTTGTTCCGATTGAGCTGCGACTTGCCGGTCAAATGTACTCTGAGCCATCACCATTTGATTTTCCATTGCAGCCATCTGTTGTGCATGGGCTTCGTTCTTTTTCTTGTCTGGCCCGAAAAACCCGTATTTTCTACCCATAGAATTTTTTCCTAAAATCATTGAACAATATTAAAAAACTAAGGTAATACGGTAGAGAAAGTCAAGAAGGTAGTGTATGATTTATACGTATAAAAAAACCATTTTAGCCAATCAATTACCCATAACTAACATTATCGGTAATTAGATTATGAAGGTTCAGAAATATTTAACAAAGAGTCAAAATTAACCAAATAAACAATGGAATCTCTTAGAGCCTCTAGGGTTATCGCATCAGCTTCCTTGTCACAGAAATGCCTCAAATACATCTGTAAACCAGCTCTAATGAAGTGCGCCTTAGGCTTTCCAGTATAGGTTGATAGCCTCTGCAACGCATAAGCCGTTTTATCTTCAATCTTAAACGTTACTATTGCCATCTAGTACACCTAAATCTAGCCAAACCCAATGCACATTAGGCAAACTTTCTTCAATCTCGTCTTTGTTCATGGTGAAGCGAATTTCTACCTTATTATTTGCCTCAAATTTCTGAGCGTACTCTTTTTGAACCATCTCAAACTTGCTTTGAAGTCCTCTAAAGTTTAAATTACGCATTCTTTGAACCATTTAAAACATATTTAAAGTTCTCTATACTCGTTTCCAACTTATCAAATTTGTTTATCTGCTCGGATTGAGCTAAAACATTCATTGATTTCTCTGCAAATTCTGGCGTTATTTCTCCTCTAGCCAGCAATTCGATAATATAATCAGACCTTTCTTTTAACGTACAATACTTACTTAAATGGCTCATTTTTGGCCTATCAAAACGATTTTGAATAGTTCTTTTCACGTACCAGTACTCCCCTCTTTCTAAGTCTTCCATAATGAACTTGTCCCACCAATATTCAGCTAAAATACAGGCGTATCCATATGCTTGTCTAAATTCAGGATATCGTTTCACCCACGAATGAAATGTATCTTTACATATTCCAGCCTCTAAACAAAACGCCATTATTCCTTTTCCAGCTCTAAATAATTGGGTAAGCAATGGTATGTGTTCTTCTTTATCATAAAGACTCATCATCGGCTTCTAAACCCTATTTAACCCTATGAAAATAAGCGAGTATGAGTCTGGATGTTTATAGTTCATTCCCCATCTCCTACTAGCTCAGGGTGCTCATAAATGTTACCAATCACCATAATTTTAGCTTTATAGGCGCACGCTTCAAAAACAGGAGAATTTCCAAACTTAAACAGACAATCTTCTTCGTCCCAAGTTACCAAATAGGTTCCTTCTTCGTTCAATGAAACAACATCGCCTTCCCAAATCTCTTTGCCGTTCTTGTCGTAAAGACCGGTGAATTGCTGCGGCATATAATCGCCTTCCATTAAATCGTAATGGTATTCCTCATCACAAAAATCCATGCTACAATCAGACCAAAAATAATGTACACCCTCAGGATATAGCATCTTTTTCCAATGAATAAGCCACACCCTAAATTTAATCTGCCTTTTGTTCATATCATTATTCCTCTACAATAATTTTTCTATCCACCCACCGCTGTGCATCTTCTCTATTTTTATATATCTTTTCGCCTCCTATAAATTCCCAATCATAAACATTGTGCGGGGACAGCTTATACTGTATCCTATACTCGCCTGTTTTCACTTTAACCACTCTGTACTGTGTGTCACTCATTTTCCGCCCCAATCATTTTACAATTGCTAAAGGTTGCGTTTTCAATTTTGTGAAAATTCAAAATCTTATTTTTGTCGTACGTTCGCTCCCACCCCGCTCTAGCAGCCCAGAAAACGGAAAAGATTAGCCCATGAAACAGCATGGCGCAAAACACAATCTCTAAAAATTTTGTCAACATTTCTACAAAAACCATACAAATCCCCTAAACCTTCCAACCACAATTCACATTCGGTTCACTGAAATCATCATACTCATCATACCTCAAGTAACTTTTACGCTTCTCTCGGCTCGCTCTTGAACTAGAAAACATCGCTGCAAACTCTCTCTTCTGCTTTTCACGATTTTCCTTAGCCAAACACCCGCATGATTTCGTCCCTATACCTTGTCTTGCGATATTCGATAACTGCACTTTGTGATGATTACCGCACTCACACTCGCAAACCGCAATTGCTCTGTGCTTTTTGTCTTTCTCAATTGCAATCACGGTAAGTCTACCGAATTTTCTTGAGATTGAATCTTCCACTTTTTCTTTCTCATTCATCTTATTCTTCCTGCTTCATTTTGAATTTGTTTAAAACTCTTTTTTGGCTTTGGTAACATCCCTCGAATGTTATCCAAGCTGGTTTTTGCAATTCCCAACGATTTCTCTCTAGCGGCTTCTTTGTCATATCCAAGCTTTAACACGTTCAACGGAGCAGAATTGTACAATTCTGGGATTTGATTATGAGTTCCGTTTCGCATGAAATGTTTAAAATCCATAGCGTTTCTTGGAACAACTTCATCTCGCTTCAAGTATTTCCCTTCTAAAATTAAATCCAATGCATTCAAAATTTGCTTGGGACGAAATTCTTCCAGTCCTTCAACCCAACCTTCCAAAACAAAGTCTTCTTCTTCCTTTCGCCAGAAATAGGCAGTTCCACCAACTTGTTTCGCCATTATCAACAAAACCGTATGAACGAAATCTTGTTTCTCAACAAAATTAAATTCTTGTAATTTTTTATTAGAAAAAATCATTTTTTCAAATGGCCGTAAAATTACTGGCAAATTGTTAATGACTTCAAAATTTATCATATTTTCCATCCTTCAACTCCCGCTGCTTCAGCTCTAGCCTTCATACGCTCGATAAAACTGTTTTGCTTTACCGCAGATTGCACAGCCGTAAAATCTCGATACGACATCTTCTGCTTCCACTGCACTTGAGCTTCTCGCTGTAGTTCCTCGGGTGTTCTGCAAACATTCTCCCAGCGGTCTTGATTCAACCAGGTCGCAGGATTTGCCCATGATGGCATCCAAACTCCGAGACGAGTGCAATGTTGTCGTTCGGTTTTTTGCGCTTCTAGGGCGACTAAAATTGTTGCTAGCGAGGTTTTCCTGATGGCACGGTCAAATGCCTTGGCAGCAGCACCCTTGCCAACCTTGAGCGGATAGGTTGCCCAGAACATCAAGAAATTTTGAGCTGCTAGCGGAAGTGATTTTTCAGCTTTGGGTTTTTCTTGGTAGGCGACAATTTCTGATGCCGCAAGTGGCAATGGCTCTTCCTCAGGCGTTGGTTCGGGCACTGAGGTGGGTTTTTGTTGTTCAATATTTTCTTCTAAAACTGACTCAGAAAAAGAATGGTCGGCCGTCAGGTCGATACTTGGTTCGGTCTTGGGTGGTTCAATGGCCTCTGGTTCTGGGGTATCCTCGCCCGCACGTTTTGTTTTTGTATTAGTCTCTGTATTAATCTCTGCCTTAGTCTCTGACGTAGTATGCCTGTTTTGGGCATACTGGTTTGCCTCGTTTAGGCACTCAGTATGCCTGTTTTGGGCATACTGGTATGCCTGTTTTGGGCATACTGGTTTGCATTTTTTTGTGGCATGCTTTTTAATTAAGTTTAGTATCTTATCTAAATGTATTTGGTAATAAGTCCTAGCTGGCAAGCTTTTTATCTCAATTGAAAACACCCCAGTTTCAATAAGTGTTTTTTTTGCGGCTCTCATTTGCTTTATATTCATTCCCGTTTCTTTGCAAAGGTCTTTATCGGTCTTGTAAAACTGCCCATATTTCATTGTCTTTGCCCAATAAGCTAAAGCCCCAAACAGCAAACCAATCCCGATTGAACCAAACATTTGTGCGTACACGGGCTTATAAATAATAATTGGCTCTTCACTTAAAAAGTCATTAAAAATTTCAGATAAGCTTTTCATTTATTTTCTCCCAAAAAACTGGTAACATACATCTACATTAATTTCACATTGATTAAGCCCGAGCTAATTACTCGGGCTCTTTTTTGTCCTAAAATGGGATTTCGTCCCCTAGTCCCTGTTCTACAGGTTCGGAGCCATTAACTACATACGGAGGCACATACAAAGCCTTAGCGCCACTCAAAAGTGTTTCTGTAGCTGTTGCAAAGCTTCTCTGCAAGTAGCGGTCAATGACATTTTGGTCGTCGTATCCTTCGTTGCCTTTTTTAACTCCAACAAGACAAAAGACATCACGGCCAAACAACTCCTCATCAACCAAAGTTCCTTTGTTGAACTTGTCAATTAGATAATGGTCTCCGATAGAGTCGACCATCTGCTTAATCTTCTTCTTATCTCCGCCGAAGATAGGGTCAAAAACATATCCGCCATTACCGTTCGCATCTATAACGGAAAGCTTAAATTTTCTGTACTTCCCGCCATTTTTCATCTCAAGCTCTTTACCTTCTCTATCCGTTGTATAGACATCAACGATAGTTGCCACTGCTTTACCCATTCTCAATAACTTACTCATGACTACTCCTCAAATAAAATTTCATATTGATTTGCCTTAAGTTATCCGAGATTGGTGCCCACTAAAACACCAATCCCGAAAACTGCTACACTAAACATCAAACACATTCCGAAAAACCTTTTATCTTCTCTAAACATGCTTAAACACCACGTGCACAGTGAATACTAAAATTGCCGTATAAACTGAGAACATGAAAAGATGAAGACCTGTAATACGCATTCGCTGTTTTACTGGTTTCCTGTACAATTCTATGAACCTATGCATTGAAGAATCTCCATACCAGTATCTTTCCCAACCTCAACTTCAAACTTGGCGACCAGCCCATTAAAGTGACTTAATGCAAGTTCTAACTGATATTTATGATGCATAAGACGATGGCGTAATATGCCATCGTCTCCTATTTCTTCCGTTACGATATCAGCCATAAGCTCGTACATATCATCTTGAACCACGGATGTTTCAAAATTAATAGTTCTGAGTGTTCGCATGATGTTTTTGATTTCTCCTTGGAGTTCCGCTTTAGTCAGCATGTTTTTCTCCTTCTTCCTTATTCACTGCCACATCATCTACGCTAAGATAGCAAGACTCGTCTCCAGGTTCCATACCGGCTTTCATTTCGCACTTGCAAAAATAATCGCCTAAAGGCTTGTTGTTGCATTTTTCGCACCCGTTACGAACCATAAGAACCTTTTGATGTTCTTCTTGCTTCATAGCATCAGCGAGTTCCTTTTCGAGTTTAGCTATAACGTTCAACGCTTGCTTTTCACTCAAACCTTCCAGGGAATTAACCTGAGCCGATTTCTTAAGCTTTTGAACCCTTTCATCGCTTAACTTAACTGCATCTACTAGACTAAAAAGACGATGCCTTGTTTCTTCCAACATGCTTGACTGCTCAAGTATTTGAACGTTAGGACTGATAGGCGTTATTTTTTGGAATTGCTTTTGAGGCTCAGGATAGTCCCTGGCTTCTTCAAGAGTAATTATTCCTCTTAATAGAAAAGCAAACGCATCCCTTAAAGCAAAGCCCCTGGCTCGCATCTGCTGCATTCGCTTTTTATAAGTCCGCCACGGCCCTTCTCTTTTCAAAAGCCCAGCAGCTTCTGCATCCTTCTCGCTAAACTTTCTTACGATTTCAGGATGTCCCTTACGTTTAACTCTACATATTGCCGTTTCAGTTTCTTCGTCATATTCCTCATGAATATAGTCACACTCAGGAGATGATTGACACAAAGCAAGCAACGTATCGCCATACACACACGGTCTTCCATTAATCACTGCAACGTTCTGCAAAGCCTGCATAGGTTGTAAGCCGATTTCCGCACCATACTGAATCGCACAAAGCACATCCCCTGGTTTACTCCTGAACTCCTTAGGACAAAACGAAGATGCAGCTATAAACTCGCAAGCCTTCCATGCGTTCTCAAATCGGCTAAAGTCCATTATTCCATGACTTTGTTGTTGAATGATTGTCGTAGCCATCACACGCCCTCCCTTGCTTCATAGCTCACTTCCACAATATCGTCTTCGGATTCCGACATTTTTTGATAAGTTTCTATGACCTCAGCCAATCTAAGTGCATCGTTTTTTGTTTTAGAGAAAGCCTCTCTAAATCCATAATCATCAATCATTTTGCAAAGATGGAAAATTTCTTGCCTATAACTAGCCATTAAAAATTCTTTTGGAATATAAAGCGTTTTTCTCATTACACAACTCCTTCTACTGAAATCCATGTTGTACCGAAGTGACGAACGGCTTTTATTGACCTTTCTATTTTTTCGCCAGTAATTGCATCTTCAAGTTCATACAAGTCTTCAGGGAAAAAAGGAAAACGCAAAACGTTGACGACACGAACAAGCTGCGTGGGCGTAGTCTGGGTGTAGTCAAAGATTTTGGGTTTTGGTTTTGAGAAGAGGCGCTTTAGCTTTTGGGAAAGGGGTTTAAGTAAGTTGCGTTTTATCCTTAGTTGGCTTTCACTATAAAACACGTTATCTGAATGGTTACCAATGGCGCTATTCAACATAGTTTTTGCTCCTTTATTTAAGTTAATTGACTGTTTAAACAGGAAACTTAACCCGCAGGAGCTAAAAACAGACGCAAAAAAGCCTACTGCCATGCGACTTACACGGAAGTTGAAGATTTTTTTACTGTTGGAGTCTTGCTCTGACTTGAGCTTATAAGATAAGATTGAGTCAAACATGACTTAGTCTCCTACTAGATTAAGTTGTGTTCTCTCGGCGGGAGCGTTACACCCTAAGAGAGACGCTACTTCCAGCGTTATCGGAAGCAGACTGCCCAAAATCGAATCAATCGAACTTGACTGAAAGTCATTTGGGCTTATTTGCATCTTAAAACGGCGTTTTAAGAAAAGCAAGGGATAAGTGAAGAATTTTAAAAATGGATAAAGACATGTTAAAGCCAAAAAGGTCATTTAGTTCCTCTCATCGTTGGGTGGACTAAAGGAGACTTGTAAGTCTTGGTCGGTTTACAAGTCTCCACTTCTTACTTCTTGGGACCATCCAAGAAGCAAAAAATCTTTTCAATTATACTCCATCAATACCTATATAACAAAGGTATAAATCTCTAAACTCTTGGCTTTAGGCTTTAGGCTTTAGGCTTTAGGCTTTAGGCTTTAGGCTTTAGGCTTTAGGCAGGCAAACGCCCATTAGATCATGCCTAGAGCCGCCTTGTCTGTAGGCTTTTTACTATAAGTCTTGTGCGTAATTGCTTACAAATAACTTACAATACCCCATTATCTTATACACGGTTATGAGGAACGCAAACACCTAAGTTATACAGGCAATATTTGTGGAAATGGTTAAAACGGGATGCTTTCGATGGTGGGTTCTAAGTCTAGTAGCTCTAGCACGAAGGGATGAAACAAAATGGAAAAACAAGCGGTCTTAAGCTTCTCCATCGCCCTTCTTTTGTACTCGCTTACGGTCTTATCTGAAATATTAAGCTTGAGCGCAATTTCCTTGTTGCTCATGTCTTTTTTCATGCAATCTAGAATTTTAATTTCCTGGTTCGAAAAAGGTTTGTGCTTTTGCCTTTTGTTGTTATCTTCAGTGACAAAGGCCTTGACGCTCCCTACCAGTCTTACAATTTCCGGAATTTTGTAAGACACCCTTTTGTTCTTGTCCCAGACAAGGCAATGAAGGACGTTTTTGTGGCCTTTGAGAGCCAAAAACTCTTTTTCGCTAATCAAGTCTGGCTTACCAGTGATAAACGCTACAACGACGTTATTTTGAAGATTTGCGATTTGGAGTGCCACCTGACATCCGTTTGCGTCCGGTAGCAGCACATCTTGCATTAGTAAGTCGATATTATGCTTCTTGGCATGCTCTATCGCTTCCTTGCCGGTGCTCGCTACCGTCACGTTGTAGTCATTCATCAAAGACCGCTCGAAATCCGCAATTAGCTCATCATCTTCGACTAGGAGGATATCTAACATTGCAAGGCTTCCTTGGTCTGCAACGCTCGCTTCATGCGGTCAGCGAAGCCGTTAATCTGCTCCACAGTCTTGGCCGAAGGATGGTTGATAGCTTTCGATACCTCAAACACGTCCTTTTCGAAGTCTCGGTACGAAATAGTACGCAACATCCGTTCAACGAAATAAAGCAGCGCAATCTTAGCGGCTATCAACTTGTCCGACGCTAAGTCTGGTTCGTTGATTAAGTCGATGCCAAGCTTCTTGCCAAAGTGCCCATAGTTCGCACGGCCAGTTATGTGCACAAATCCCCTGCCACGATATTTGTACCCGTCCCCTTTCTCGGTATTGCCCAAGTCTTTTCGCATGCCGTACTTGGATTCGAAGTATTGGTATGCATCTTCGCCCTTCGGAGAATGTTCCACGAGGAACCTAAATCCACCCGTCTCATGTCCAAGCTGGGAGAAGATATGCGGTAGCATCTCAGCGGTGAGCTTTATGCCAAGCGCTTTTGAGGCTAGCCAGAAGTAATGAGCGCACTCTTTAACGTCTATAGCCTTATCCGCATTCTTCGAGATAGCGGATTCTAAAAGCTCTAATTGCTTGTCTCGCCTCTGACCTAGCTTGTCCAGTGAGTAACCAAGCAACAATTCGTATGTCTTTGGACAACGAAAAGCTAAACCCAACAGTCTTCGTAATAAATTAAGTAACCAGTTCATGATAACGATTCCTCTCAATAATTTGCCTTTGAGACAATTATCAAGAAGTTCACCATCCAAATATGTAAGTACGATAAAGGACAAAAACACCTGACCTATCCTGGTAGAGTTCTTACAAAAAATCTGATTTTGTAGGAAAAATCCTTACGAAAATCAGAGACCTATTGGGAAGATTATAAATGTTTTAGTAGGAAAAACCAACAAAATCAATGTGTTTTTAGGATTTTCCAACAATATACTGATCTCAGCATTTACTTGTGTTTCGGAAAATTGATGAAAAAAAAGAAAAGAGGAAGACAGCCATCAAATAAAGTAACAAAGCCAGCATTAGCAAAAGCTATAAAAATTGCTGGCGGTGTCACAAATTTAGCAGTGGATATAGGTATAAGCCATGCCTGTGTATCAACGTGGCTTTACACCGATGAAAAAATTCCAGCTCATCATGTACCTAAAATAGTTGCAGCTACTAAAGGACAGGTAAAACCAGAGGAACTAAGGCCAGATGTTTACACGTTTCATAAATAGCATCGACAAAAAACACAGTTTGGATAAGAAAGACAAGATCATTATTTTTTTTATCATACTATCTTCATTTTTACTATTTTATGTATTTTATTTGCAAGATAAATCTTATAAAATTGAAGAAAATATAGTTTCCGATATATTGTTACAGAAAGCTAAGGAGTTTACTTTCGGAGGATGCAAATATGATGGACATTACCCACGTTTTCATCAGTGCATGCATAGGTTTGATGATCGCATTTTTATTGATGACCACGATCGACATCCAATATATTTTGAGGATAAATCTTATGTAGATTACGTTATACGAAATTTATTAAATAAAGCTATTTATTTAGAAAGTTTTAAAAATGATGTACAATTAAGTACTAACACCCTCCCACAACAGAGGAATGAAAAGTAAGGAGTGATACACTGAAGACGTTTACTGTAATAGTTGAACACGACATGGATGGGTATTATAGAGTGGTAAGTAGGTTAGTTTCAGTTTAGAATTAAAGTATTATTAGAACAATTAAGTTTAATTTTGGAGGAGAAAATGAGTGTAACAGCAAGCGACGTTGCAAAATATATTATCCAGACCTTCAATGAAGAGGAGGCTCTAATTACAAATCTGAAATTGCAAAAGCTACTATATTATGTCCAAGGATGGCATTTAGGGTTATATGATGAGCCTATTTTTCCTGATACATTTCAAGCGTGGCCTCGTGGCCCCGTCATACCCGATGTTTATGAGGAATATAAATCTTATAAAGGAGCGCCAATTTTTCAGGAAATAATAATCACAGATATTGATGAGCCAACAAAATACCATATCGATGAAGTTCTTAAAGTATATGCGCCTAGAGATACTTTAGAACTTTCTGAAATGACTCATCATGAGAGACCCTGGAAGGAAGCAACTAAAATTAGTGGGCGCATAATTGACGCTTCCTCTATGAAAACATTTTTTCAAGAAGAAGCAGAAAAAGATGACTGTATTTTTTTTAAACACTTTTCTAATGGAAAAGAGCTGGACGAAACGGAATATTTATTGTCCTCTCCGGAAATTAAAAAAGCAATATTGGAAATCGGCTCAAACTCAAAAACTATTCCCTATGAACAAAAACCAAATGGAGAATGGGAGCCTGTTTAATGTCATTTCCTATAGAATTCGGTAAAATAGCAAGCAAGCAGTTCGAATATTGGAAAACCCACAATCTAAAAATAAAAAAGAAAATTGATAAGTTGTTGATGGAAATATCTCTTAATCCTTTTTCGGGAACAGGTAAACCTGAACGTCTAAAGCATGGATTATCTGGGCTTTGGTCACGTAGAATAACTGGGGAACATAGACTTGTATATGCGGTTTTAGGAAAAAAAGTGATTATCGTGTCATGTGAAGGACATTATGGTGTTTAGCAACTAGTTCCATCCACCCCTCGAGGTAAACCAACTGCATCTGATTACCCAAATGATAACTCGAGTTGGTGGGTCAGTTTAGCTGAAACAATATACCGTAGAGTCGTAATCACTGTTTCCCGTATTCACTGATGTACTGTCTTAACACTTCCGCCATGCGCTTTTTCTGTTTCGTAGTAGCTATTTTAAATCGCATATGTTCTTCAGGGGTAATGTCGACAGTTAACCTAACCATTTCTTCACTACTTCCTACCCACTGGTCTTTGGTTTTTTTCTTAGGCATCTTGATTGGCTGTTTCTTGCTCATTTTTGACCTCGTTGGCTTTTGTTTTGTTTCTCATAACCTCTTCTTTGTATTTTAATTCTTCTTCAGTTTCCTTAAAGAAAACTAATGCACGTATCGGCTGCCTAGTTTTCACATAAACAGTATCTTCAAAGCCAATATCTTCAACCTCGTTTCCATCTAAATCTATTCTTTTGGCATGAGGAATAAGGAAAGAATAGCGATAAGATAGCTCAGTGGTATAGCATACGAAAAACTGTTTTAAATGAATCTCTTCTACTTGAACTTCATTTATTTTTTTCATCCTTTCGACCAAATCATAAAGTATCCCTCTTTTAAGTGGCTTTTCTTTTCCTATAGGAAAAAAGCACTTTGGAAAAAAGTTTTCAACAATGGCTCTCGTTTTAAGATAAATCAAATATTCTTCTGTAGTTATAACAGCACTTGAGATACCTTTCTTTAGTTTGCTAATTTTTTTGCTCATTCTACTCATTTACATTATCCTAAAACTTAGTTAATTCTTTGACGAAATTCTGAATCTCTTTAGACGCTTTTCCTTCCTTATCTATCTCCTGGGCGACTTTGCCAATATTCCCAGCCTCAGCGAATATCATCCTATGGGTTAGCTCTGACTTTAGCACCATAAAGTCGTCACCTAAAGACCGTATAGCATCTTTTACTTCTCTACTGAGTACAGTATTAAGTATTTTGCGGTTTACAGCAAATACTGTTCTAAGTTTCTTATGGTATATCTGCGCTTCTCTAATTAAATCTAGCGTTTCCTTTGTTGCCCATACGTCATAAGGAGAAGGCGTACAAGGCACCACCACAATACCGCTCGCCATGATAGCTGAGCGTGTAATATCGGTCAGTCTGGGTGGGGTGTCTATGATTACATAGTTGTATCCACGCTTTAAATTTTTTAGGTCTCTATGGATGGTTTTTTTCGCCATAGAGGCTGTGCTCAAATTCTTTGGCAATGGCTCTTCTCTGACATCAGACCACGCTATTATGGAACCTTGTGGATCGGCATCTATCAACAATACCTTTGATTTTTTACTTAATTCAAACGCCGTACAGAGTGAAAGGGTGGTTTTGCCTACCCCACCTTTCTGATTTACGTAACTAAGTATCACAGTATTGCCTCAATAATTGTATTCAGTCTCACTGTATATCATTGTTTGATGTTATCATGCCATAAAGTAAAAAGCCAAGTTACCCAAAATCAATAACTTTCTAAAATCTCATTTACGTACGTTCTTGGCTTGTTATCCCGTATCATCGCATCACGCCAGTATACCGCAAAATACCTAAAACTGTCGCTTAGATGACTCGCCCAATTGTGCAATGGCTTGCTTCTAAAAGTCTTATTCTCGTCATCCCACTCACGCCGATATTCTCTTAAAGCATCTATACCGATAGTGCAATTCGTTTTATGAAACCTGCATTTATCAAATATCGCTCTAACCGCTTGTACTCCATTGTCAATGCCAACGTTAGGACACACAAATGGATGTATTTTGTAGTCGTGCAATATTGACAATGAACTTCTAGGGGTAGCCATGAATTTTCGTTGAGCGACATCGTGTGGCATTATATGTCCAGCGTAAGAAGCAGTTATTTTAAGCTCTGCTTTAATCTCATATAGCCTTTTTACAAAATATTCTATCCCTTTGTCTGTTTCTTCTAAACAGTAAATAAAATCTATCATCCCATCACTTCTTGGCTGAAAAAACCAAATGCTCGTTGGGTCGCTCACTCCTATATCCCAAGTTGTAAAAATGGGGAGAGCCCTATTGATTTCAAAATTGGTTATTCTGTTTTCTTTCTCCGCTTTGTCAATTTGATGCGTATAATAAGAGCCAGGTGCGCCTATATTAAAATCACAATAGTATTCTTGTCGTATACTCTCTTCTGAAATACCTTTAGCTCGTTCGTTATCAATTTGAGCTTGGGTAATCACGGGACTACCGTTCCAGTTTTTAGTGTCTTCAACAGTTAACTTTTTGATAAACCATTCTTGGTTTTCTTGCAAAGATTGATACATATGATAAAAATGATTTTTTCCTAACGGCGTTCCTTGAATGATTTGCCATCCTTTAGTCTGCACAATCATTGGACTCATGATTTCAAATGCGATTGGGTTATGATTTTGAAATTCAGACCAAATTATGCCTCTTGCGCCCATGCCACGTAAAGAATGGGGATTGTCCGTCCCCGAGAATTGAATTTTTGACCCATTGATTAATTTAACGAATAATTCGGTATTATTGGGTTTTCCGTCAATTAATGCTTTAGGAATTCTGTCTAAAAAAGGTATTCCGTCCGCATCAATTCCACGCCATATTACTTTTCTTAACTGAGTGGATTCGGGGAACAGGTACAAATATATACCCCTTTCCAGAATCGCCTCTGCCGTTAATATTGTTAATGCTGTCAAATCTTTTCCAGAACGCCTATGGTCTACCCAAAGTTGGTTTTTCACACCCTCAATAAAGAACTTAGTCAGCTTTTCTTGCTGATAAGGCCTTGGTGAGAATAGATGCGGTAACTTGGTAATCATGCTCTAATTCCAAAAAATAAACAGTGAACATTTGTTGGTTCCACTGCTTGAGCGTTAGCGTTTTTAAAATATACGTTTAGGGTGGTTTGATTGACGACGCTCCAAGCATAAAATACGCCAATATAAGAAAAGGAAATAAATGCGGAGACCAGATAAAACGGAAAATTAATCGTAATCGTATAATTGCCGGTACTATTTCTGACAACTTGCGCAATATTATATTGGCCTAAAATTTGCGCATTGTTTCCTTGGAAAACGACCCAGGCTTTGGCTACACCTGGATAATAAAATAAATTCTGTGGGGTTACCGCAAGTTCATTGCTAAGGGGTGTTTGCATATCCGCTTGTTGGGCAACAGGGACATTAATTGTTCCAACACCGGTAATAGGACCGCCTGTGGCTAAGCCTTGTGCATTCACTTGAGTCACAGTGCCATTTACCCCATTGGCAGCGGTGGTGATCCTTCCGTACTGATCTACCGTTGCATTTAAAGACGTATAATTTCCAGCAACTACACCACTCGGTCTCAATGAGACTGTACCCACACCCGTAATAGGACCGCCTTGCAAGCCATCACCCGTTTCAACTTCAGACACTGTGCCAGCCCCTGGAAAGGGATCGGGTATTGTTTGTTTTGTGATAAATGTATTTGTCGGGTCTTTTATCCATAACTGATTTGCATTAAGTCTCGGAAGCTGAACGTCCGTATCAGTTAATTGCTCGCTCATTTGATAAGAAGGCGTAATTTGCTTTTGAATCATCTTATTTTGTTGAATCATCAACACTTGGCTTTCAAAATCCGTGTTCACTTCATCAGCTGTAAATGCACCAGCATTGTTGTAAAAGTTAGCCCTAGCATTAGACATACCTCTAATAATTGTGACTATGTCTCCAGCTTGTGGAAACTTATTGGGATTGGTAATGGTAATAGAGCCAGTGTAATCTGGATTTTGAGTCACGGTATAGTCAATCGTTAATGTTAAAATATCGTTAGCGTCACTGGCTGGCGAACCACCCTGGGTTACGAATACCTTTAAGTCTTCAGGTTTAAAAAACACAAACCCTACACCAAATGTTACTTGATTGGCTACCGCTATATATTGAATTCGTGGCACAACATCAGTGATTGGTATGCTTGGCATAATTACTCCTCAAAATATCCTATGGCTTCTCTTTTGTTTTTGGGAAGCCCCATTGATTTAATATAATTGTCCGTTAACCATCTTAAATACCAAGTCCCCGTTAACGGAAACAAACCAGCGAACTTCTTCATATCAGTTTCGTTTATCTCGCCCGTTAAAAACATATTGGCTGTTCTTTGCGCATTATTCAAAAGTCCTCCAACTGGACCACCTAGCAAATCCCACGCTTCTTTATTCCTGAATCTATCTACCTTGTAGTCTTTCAAAAATGGTAATTCAAAAGCGGCATTAATTTTTGTAACCGCATCCACACCCCAGCCTAAAACCCCAGAATTGGTTATAGCTTCTATCAATAACATATCTGGTCTTAAATCAAGTTCTTCCCCTCTTTGTATTTGGCGGATAATAGGCACAACAGCACCCCAGCTCATCATCATTGAGATTGCTGTAAATTTTTGTGCATCAGGTCTTTGTAGAGTTGGAATAAGAATACTGTTAGTGGCAGCCCAACTATAGCTCATAAACTGAGTCATCGATGCTATAAATTCATTCCTAAAAGTAAAAGGAGTGTCTAAAAGATTTGGCTTTAATATGGTTTTTCTTACTTCGTCTTGTACCGACATTGAAAAGACTTGAGAGGCTTTTAAATCATCCCACAAGTGATAGTTAGAGACATACGCATCGTCTATCCTTCCGCCATGCTTTTTATACTGAGCAATGATTCTATTTGCCATTTCTTTATTGCCTAAACCCAGCATGTTAAGCCTTTCCAGCTCTTTTTTAGCCAATGGCTTTCTTGCCGCAAAATCTAACAAAGAACGAATAGAATGAGATTGAGATACCGTTGCAGACATCACTTCTAGCCCATCTGCTATCTGGTTTGATAAATTAAAATTCATTGAAAATTTAGCGATGTTCGATGTGCCTCGTTCCCATGCGGTCTTAGGCATATATTGGGAGCCATGACCCCATAATTGCTCCATGCTAGCGTTCAAAGCGGTGTTTAATGCTAAACCTGCATCAGATGCTTGAGCTTTAGTCAGTTTCCAGTTTTTCACCATTGGCACAAGACCTTCCATGATAGTAGGCCAAAGGCCGTGGTGCATAATGTTCATAAATATTTCTGTTGGTTGTAAGAATGGCAAATTACCCAACATTGAAGCAGCCGAATAATTTCTTAAGCCTCTTAAAGCGGCGCTTATATTCTCACCCGTCTTGCCAGCAATTTTACCAGGGTTATAATTTCCCCAATAAATAGCATAACTGGTTTTAATAAAGTCTTCTGCTTTTTTAAAATCTTTATCGGCATTTAATAGCTTTTCAGAACGTTCTGGCGTAGAGGATTCTTTTAATATGTCAGATTTTATCTCATCATATTCCATTTTTAAATCATTCACTATTGCTTCCATTCCCTCGTGAGCATTTTTACCACCGTTACGCCTCATGACATCTTCAAACGCAATATACTTGCCCAGATAAGATGAATGTACATTAACTAATTTTGATACGTCGCTCTCTAACCAAGGTTCTATAGCATTATCAGGCACTAAAAGTGTTCTTGATTTTAAAGGATTAGTGCCTCTCTCTTTGATCCCCTTAAACAAACGTTCTACCATCTGATCTTCGCTTTCTTGCAAGATAGTATCCATTGCACCTCTGGCAACAAGCGGCAATTCGCTTTCTGGTACAGTTTTTCTTAAAAATGGTTTGTCATTTAAATCCGTGAACTTAATTTTTCCCGCTTTTGAAACCTTGAAAAATTTCTCATTTATTTTATTGTCAAGCGCATCTATAGTTAACCTTTCTTTTTCAGCTCTAAGCTCTTCTTTTAATTTTTTTGCTTCGTCTCCTAATCTTTTTCGTTCAGTTTTATCTTTAGCTTTAGTTCTTTGCGTCTTGTTAGTTTTGATTGTTTCTTCTAACGCTTTAAGTTTACTGGTTAGATTTTTCAAATCTTGACTTTCCGCCAAAGATAGTGACGGTTTGCCTTCTAATAAAGATAGATCAACTTTTCCAGCATCTATTTCTTTTTGAATTGACTCTCTAGCCTTTTTCTTTTCTTCTTGCAACAATTTAATTCGTTGGCGAACTTGTTTAGTATCAGCTTTAGAAACTTTTAAATTAGCCAGCTCCTCTTTTGCTAATCTTAAATCTCGGTTTGAAATATCTAACGGTTCTCTAATTGTTTTGATTAACTTGTTTTGTTCAGACATGGCATTAACAAGATTTGATACAAACTCATCAGGATTTTCTACAATCTTTGCCTTATTATAAACTCGATTAAGATAGCTTAATGCCCCTACAGGCTCTAAATTGGCTGGCAATACTTCTAATCGAACTAAATCATCATATAACCCATCGTAAACCTTTCTAAAAACTTTAGCCGCCTGTTCAACTGCTTGAATAGAATGTGTGTCGCCTCTACGCATTGCATAAGCGACTTGCTCCATAAATTCGGTTCTCGTCATGGCATCAGGAGAAATCTTAGCTTGCACATCCTTTAATGGACCTCTTATACCCACATGCTCCGCCCAAATACTAGACGCTTGCTCAACTGCTTCATTAGCTCGTCCCATCCAATAGCGTGACATTTTTTCCGCTGATGCTTCTCGGTTTGCACCTTTAGCAACTTTCTCGGTCACAATATTGTGATGGAACATATCATTTGTAAATCTTCTAACAGTACCAAACGGACTGGTTAGCCCTCGAACAATCGGAGAGGCTGAAAATACTTTTGTATAGAGAAAATCTGAAACGATCCCATGTTTTGCAATTCCCTCATCAATTATCTGTTGCGCTCTGCTAACCTTGGCTGATGATAAACTTCCATCAATTGCTACCGCTTTGTATCCTTTGAAGGTACCATCCTCAGCGGCTTCACTTAGAACTTCTATCCCATCAAATTTTGATTTTAAAATCTTTCTTGCGTATTCAGTGGTTCCACCTCTAAGCGCACCCATGCCACCTACGAATGCGCCTGCCATGATAGACTCAACAAAAGTATCTTTAGCCCAGTCTCCCACATCTTTTGTTTGATTCGCTTCCACTATTAAAGCGTTTCTTGTGGCGGCTTGTGCAGCTAACCTTGGTGCTTGTCTAGCAACGTTGGTAAGTACACCTTTCGCAGCATTTATTGCCTTCATTTCACCAACTAATGGAATAAGACTTGATATACTAAAAACTGCACCAGCTGCGCTTCCTAGAAAATTGCCAACTGCCGCCCCTACCCCTTGACCGCTTGCTAAATAATTAGCTTCTTGCATTTCCTCAAACATTTGCTGTTTTTTGAGCCTAAACTCGCCAGGGCTTCTAGCGTCAAATAATGCGCTTAAATATTCCGTAGGAACATCAAAGAAGTCCTCGTCCCAAGGTTTCCAACCGGCAGGAGTTTTGTCATGCAAGAAATTTAATCTATCGTAATAATTATTTGCGATTTTTCCAATAGCGACAATATCTGTCGAGCGTTTAGCGGATAGCGCAAATGACTCAACTGCTCCTGGGCGTTTTTTCTGTGATTCACGCTCAGCCTCATAGGCACTTTCCATGTCTTGCCCATGGAAATAAAAAGGAACAAAATAAGTTTCTTTCATTCGAAAAGACCTGAATCATAAAGAGTTGGTAAATATTTAGCCTCTAATTCTTTTTCAAGCTGTTTTTCTTTTATAACCTTTTTACGCCTTTCTTCCTCGGTTTTTAAATAATTCGTTAAATCAGGCTTGTATCTCATGGGATGATTATAGATGTCATGTAATGGTCTTTTTCCGTTTTTTGTTTGAATGCTTAGGAGATAACTTGGTGGAACTCCATTTTCTTCAGCAGCAGTGTGCTTATCCGCCTCTATAACCAGTTTCCCATCTATGGTTTCTCCATTTCTATAAACAATAGAGACTTCAAGCTTTTTTAAATATTCTTCATAATTATCTTCCGTCATTAAAAATGGCTTTTCATTTATTTTGTAATAACTATTTGTCTCATCTTTATCAAAAGCTTTTTTAGAGACTTCCGAAACATTTTGAAGTGATTTAATTAACTGTTCTTTTATTTGTTCGGTTGGCAAGTATCTGTCAGGAGGCACATACATAATTTCTCTTTTATCATTAACTGTTGTTTCTCCCCAGACTTTTTTGATAGCATCTGCGGCAAATTTTCTAGCAAGCTGCATATCACCTGTTTTAATATAAAAGTCCTTAGCCATAGACTGATAATCATTTATAAGCCCTACAGGAACTTCTGAGAAACTAAAGCCTAGCTCATTAGCGGTCATGTTTTTTAAGGTTTTAGTATTAACTTTTTTATTATTTTCAGTATATTCTTTTTCTCTAAACTTTATTGTGCTCTCATCTACGCCAACAATGTTTTTACTGACAAGCTGTGAAGCCTCATCCACGCTTAAACCATTTCGTACATAGTTATTCATTGATTTTGCTATTAACGCTTGCTTCTCACCAATACCTGAAACCGAAATCGGATTTTTATCGTCCAACTGAACATAGGCTTGAGTAGCAGCATACATGGTTTGCGGGTCTTCTGATTTTAACATTGCGCTTATTTGATTAGTCATAACAGGGTTTTCAGCTTTAAGACCTTGCACTATAGCAACCTTGTCAGCCATTGGCAGGGTTCCTGGCTCTAATCCATAATTTTGCTCAGCTAAGGCAAATGCGCTATTTGTATATTTTTCGATTTCCTTGCCAGATTTATTTGCTAATGCTACTGGGTTATCAGAGTTTCGAGCAATATCAAGAAAGGACTCGGTTTCTTTTCTTTCTTCGTAGTCTCTCTTTAAGATTTTGGATTTTAATTTTTCTTGATTAAGCGGGTTTAGCTCAGACATTGCTTGAGATACGGATGCTTCGTCCCTTAGTCCTCCTGTTTCAAGAATACCGCCCCATTTAGTAAAATTAATATTCTCCTGCGTACTCATTGCAGCATTGTAAGTATTTGCAAAACTATTCAGGCTCCTAATCGCTTCCATTCTCTGAACAGGCGTTGCGCCCTCTAAAAATTCACCTTCTAAAATTTCTTTTTCCAGTATCCCAGTGTCTCCGCTCTTACGGATTTCCTGCAACCATCTTCCTTGCGCTTCTGCATTAAAGTAGTATTGCTTTATTTTTTCTGCCGTATCATGCACTTGTACTTCGGTGCTCAGCCCTAAAGGAACTCGATTGTAAACGTTACCTAGCGTATCTTTTAGCCCTTGCTCAGCTTTAGTGTAGTTTCCTAATAACAAATCATTTTGAAACGTCTCAACGCCAATCTGCATGTTGTTATCTGAGCGAGCCTTTAATTCCTTGAGATTTTGCTGATTTACTTTCTTTGACAACTCATAAAACGCTTGATTGTAGGATTCTTCCGCAGCCCGCTTTAACCCTTCCTTATTCCCAGGGCTGGCCAGTTCAATTAATTCTTTTAATCCTTTCAGCGTTGAGCTAGCAAACTCTTTCAAGGTTTTATTCGTTGGTCGCTGCTCTTGGTCAGCTATAAAGTGCATTTGTTGCACGAATTGATTCTTCTGGGCAAGAAGATTCTGATATTCCTCGTGCTGATAAGCTTTTGCAAATACTTTTCCCGATTCGCCAATAGGTGGCATAAACGCAGCCCAACCACCAGGATTCTTAGCGGCTTCAATTCCCGCTTGTTCGGCTAAAGCGTTTGCGCTGCTTTGCGCAATGGAAGCACCAATTTCCCCAGATACATCGCTTTCTATTCCTGCGTTAGCTATTCTTGAAGCGTGATGTTCAAAAGTGCTCTGAGAGCCACCCTTGCCAAAAACGTTCGCTGCGGGCTTTATTTCTGCTCTACGTTGATAGTCAGGTAACTCTTTAGCCATTATTTAATCTTTCCTACTTTTAAAAACTCTTTATCGCCAAGGTTTTTTAACGCCCTCATGGCACTTGCCTTTCCAGCGTTCTTGCTATAATTAATAGGCTTAGGTGCTTTACCAGTTCCTTTGCCCATCGAACTTAAGCCGGCCATTAACACCCCAGAACTATTGTCAAATAAGTTTTTCTTAAACGCTGAGGATATCTGGCTTTTCTTAAACCTAGCGTCTAACACTAAATCCATACCCGAAGCGGCTTGATTAAAAAATGAAAGTTCTTTAGCGGTGTTAATATTGGTTTTTAAAAAGTTAAAGCTCATTTGCCTAGCGGTTTGGTCATATCCATATTTGTAGATAGCGTCTTGGGAAATTGCTTGAGCTGAGCCTGCTCCTGCCATCTGACCCCTAAAAGCAAAAAACGCATTTTGACTTGCTAAAGTCTCTCTTAAAGATTGAGCGTCTTGTATAGACTGCTCTGTAAATGCCAGTTGCTCTTCTTGCAGTCTTAAATCTAACTGTGAGCGTTCCATTTGGCCGCCAGCTTCAAGAAGCTTTTTGCCAAATTGTAAGCGTTCGTTAAGCTGTCTTTTTTGTTTCCTAGAAGCCATGTAGCTCATTCCTGAGCCAATCGCCATTGATGCCACTTGAGCAGCCAACATATAAGGCATTACGTGAGCTCCAATACGTACGAAATTCCGATAATGGTCATGGGTAAAGGTTGCGTTTGTTTTATCGTAATTCCCATAGTTGTGCCATCCCAATCACTCATAGGATTATACTGAAAAACACCGCTTTTTGGTATAATTTTCTGGTCAAGTTTCACTTTAGCCATTGGCGTTGTAACGATTAATGAATTACCAATCGTACCGCCAATCGTTTCATAATAATTAATGTACAACGTTCTAATATGTTTTGGCGCATAAAGATTTGATGGCGTTCCCTCAATCATGCCAATAGGCAACGTGGTAAACGAAGACTCATAAGAAAGTCCTATAATGACTGATTGAACAACATTAGGAAAATGTATAGTACCAGCGTTAACGGTTTGTCTTTTCAGCACAAACCCATCAGCGACAATATCTACCTGACATCCTTCTAAATAATCTAGCCCATTAACCACGTCAGAATTCAATAAATCATTTCGGTAAGAGCAGTCCGTATGTAAGGTAAAATCTAATTCTTCTATCATTAACCTAGTAACGCCGTTTACAACTCTTTGTACCACAAACCAACACCGAGTACCTGAGCTGGCGACTTTTGCAAAGTAACCTTTATCCACTGTACCATCATTTCTAATATTAGCGGTTTCTCCCAATGACCACGCTCTTACGCCTTCTTCGCTGAGCGTTTGCAAAACCGCCAGTGTTCCATCGCTATTCGCCACGAATAAAAAACAACCTTGAGCGTATTTTGGATTAGCGAATGATTCTAAATCCACAGGACTAACAATCAAATGCGAGCTAAATACGCTGATGGTATTTAAAGCGTAAGATGACTGATTTAAATCAAATTGCATTACTTTTACGTTTCCAAGTGAGCTATCGATATACATGATTTGATTATCAACGAAAGCGGCGGGAATGTCCGCAACCCCATCCTTGTTCTGTTCGTTTAGACTAAAATTGTTTGGTGTAATTGGGCTATCAATTAAAACTTGGCTAGAGTAACTGCCAGAATCAGTATGAACGATTAAAGAGTTTCCTGATGTAAAGTCAACAATTTGATTCGAAAACCCCGTTGATGGGTACCAAGATATTGCGCTATCGTCCAACCTCTCGCTATCATCAAAATCATAAAATTCGTTTACTCGACTTCCCCACGTTCCGTTAGGGATAGTAAATGTCCCACCAAAAAATAATCGTGATTGATAGTAAGAACAAGTTTTAGGATAGCCTCTGGTAGCTGACCACGCTGGCTCTCCCAAAAAAGACAGATTGCCAAGCATATTCGACAAATCCTTGAAATCCTTAATCACCCTAATACGAGCAACTGAAGCGGAATTGATGCCCGTTATTTTAGCGATGCCATCATTACCTTTAAAGACACCACCAATATAATCATTCGTAAAGATATTCCCAGAGCATGCTAATGTGGTGTTACCTGTTTTAGCTGCAGGCTGAAACGTTAGGTTGTCATAATTTCTTTTAAAGTCAAATGTGGGAACATTTTTGAAAACGATTTGCTCTAACACCCAATTGTTTAAAACAATAACGTAACTATTATTGCCAGCATCGATTGGTGTATAGGGATTAACATCATTAACCGCATCTTCTGAACTTTGGTAAATTCTAAAAGCAGTATTCAAAAATACTCTAATATAATAAGTTCGGTTAGCGTATATTTGTGGATTGCTGCTGGGTATTACTCCTTGAGTTTCAAACCGAACTGGATAAACCGCATCCAAGTTTGCCCCTAACGCTTGAGAAATAAAATAGTTATTAGGAATATCTACTTCTGTAATGAGTACTGCATTATTAGCCCTACGCACGAGTTGATATTGAGGAAAGTTTTTATGAGAAATAATTAGCCTGTCATATACTTGCGTGAACCTTAAATTTTTAACGTCTTCTTTTTTATAAATAGAATTAACTTGAGATATTAATTTGTTTTCTAAATATATTTTTAACGATTGCTCTTCCCACAATAAAAGATAATCGGATTTCTCAATAGATATGGCTTCAATGTTGCAATAATCAGATGCAGTTGCTATTTGCAAAGTATCAGCGTATCGAGTTCCGAACCGTCTTTGCACGCCACCTTCTGGAATTACGATACAGTTTCGCAGCTTTTTAGCGGCCTTGTAATACTGTTCTATGTCAGTCCTAGCGTATATTTTTGGGCTTATCTCGCCGTACGTGAAATTAGATTGGTCGTAACGAATGGGCATTACGCACCGCCTGTCATACTACCAACGTAACGAACTTCACTAAGCGGATTGGATTGTAATGCGGTCTGCGGCCTATTTTGAGCGTCATTTGCCATAGCCACCGCTTTAAAGTATGCCGCTTTACTATCAAGATAGTTTGTTAAGTCTTTTACCTGCGCATTAGAAGTTGCAAGAAAAGCTGCCAATTCCCAAATTAAATACCGAGAAAAATAACTGGGAACTAAAGTAATATCTGGCTGGAAAATAAACTCCATCCATTTGGGGTTATTTGAATTGGTATATAACTTTTTATTAGCGTACAGTTCAAAATCATAAGTTCTTGGATAAATATTAATGAACTTCAAAAAGTTACTGGGTAAAGCGTATATGTACTTCCATCTATCTACTACAGGCGATTCGTTTAGTAAAGAGAGTTGTTGAATACCAGTCGCAAATCTCCAATTAGCATCACATAGCGAAGACTCATACATCATATCAAAATTATCTGAAGCCGACTGTACTAGTGGGTCTGGGTTGTCTAATGAAATAACTGAGCCTTTACCAATTAAAGTAAAGGCTCTTGAAACAATTTGAACTTTAGTAAAAGCCATATCTTAAGCTGCTGGGCAAGATAATATTCTGTACAAAGTTCTTACTGTTACAGTTGAGTTTCCGTTCTGCAAGTTTGCGACACCCATACCCAAAGTTAAAGCCGTGTTTGGCAGTATTTGGGCTGGATATGCTTCCGCACCAGCGTTAGTAGTCGGAAACATTGGCGTGTTTTTAGCTACTGCACCATTGAATACCGCAACCGTTTGGTTCGCAGTTAGGTCAACAATCTGCACAGCCCCTACACGAAGCGACAATGTTCCGTTAGCAGCATTAGCATAAGCTATGCTTTTATAGTTTAATGTTATATCAAATTGCGCTGGAACAATGACAAACCCTGGAATTGCCGCAACAAGCGTTTGTGGTGCTGCATTTAATGCCAATATTTGCGCAGCACTAAAGGTTTTATCACTAGACACAAAAACATTTATAGCGAGCAAAGTGATAGTTTTTGTAGCAATATTGACCGTATTGACACGAAACTGCACTATGCCATCTGTAGCCACAACATTTATGATATCCCCTGGAGCAAATGAATCAGCGGCAGCACCAAAATAGTTTGCAGCGGCGCATTGAGCAACTGTATCGGTAGCGGTGTAATAATTCCACAAAGCGAACGATGCGTTTTCTCCTCTTACTACGAGATTGGTAACGGAATCTATAGACTTGCCCACATTGCCAGAGGCTGGGACTTTTGCTAAACCTTGTAAATTAAAAGCCATTTTAAAACTCCTTAATGATTAAGCATCAATTGTGTCAACAGTTTCATCGCATACAATGGAAACAATACCCCTTGTATCAATTGCAACTGAGCCAGCCCAATAAGCGCCAGCAACTAACCAGCTATATACTTGTGGCACCCAATCTATTTTGACCGTCAAGTCTTGTCCCATTGCCATTCCGAGAGCATCTCTATGAAAAATAAAGATAGTTCTATTGTTACCTACTTTTGGCAAACCGCCTTCAGTATTGTTTGGAATAGTAACAACGTTTAAACCAAGCACTTCACGACCATTTAATGAACCTCTCGCCATTGCATCGTTATAAGTGAAGAAACGGCTTGTGAAGTGATCGTCCTTCAACAAAGTAGCCTGATTATTTCCAGTGCAAATTAAGAACCTATCTGTCTCTGGTACGGCGTTATCATCCAGAACTTTTAAAGCTTGTCTTAATTTGTACATGGTAAGGTTGGCATTGGCACCTGTGCTACTAGCATTTGCCGCAATCTGCTGAGCAGGAGGGAGTACAGCAGCACTCAAACTATTGATAATAATTTGATCTGAACGTCTTCCAATTGCTTGGTTTACAGCTCTAGCGGTATAAAGACGGGTGTCAAAATTAACTTCAAGCTGTTCAATGTCGTCAATATAATCACCAGCCATCCATTTTGCTAAATTGGCAATGACAGGTCTAAAGCCTGGATCAGTGGTAGGAACTACGTCACTAAAACCTGTTTGAGTAGCAATAATCTGTCCACGAGTTCTAAATTGGTACGAGTTACCAATAACACCTGTAGCGGTTCTAACTTTGTCTTTCAAAATAAAGCCATTAGAGCGATATTCTTCTTTCACCATATTGTCGAATTCGACTTGGGCGACTTGGGATAATGAAGCCATAAATAAACCCTCAAAAAAAAATACAAAACAAAAAGTAATTCGCAAAGAATTACGACCGTTTATCACTTTCTTCTGGGTTTAGGTTCCTAGATTATCCCTAAGAAGGGGTCTAATTTTCTAAGTTGTCCTTCAGTTCGCTCTTGTTTTAGGTTCCTAGATTATCCATTTCTGGTCTAATTTGTCTAAAACTTAAGCTACTCAGTAATCAATGCTAATCATGAAGTAATACTATTTTAAAAGTCAAGAAGTAAGTTCATTTAATTTTCGATAAGACAAGATACAGTCAAATAAACTAGCGGCTGCATCAGAAAATACACTTATATAATCGCCCGTTCTTAAATAATCAATATCTTTAATTAAAAATGAACGAGACTCGTTAATTTCAATAGGTTGGTAATAAACTAAAAATATACTATCTTCTATTGGCGGTGTGGGTGGCGTAGGGATTATCGGCCTGCTCAATGTTACGTAAACATTGATGGTCTCTTTAGTAGTATTTGTAAACTTTATGCTATCTAAAATACATCTAACAGGGGCTGTTAGTATAATAATAGGCGTGTCGCTTCCCTGCGATACTATTTCTGAATCATATTCTACAAAAGGGTAAGTGATAGACATTATTCTTATTGAGGAATAATCTTCTGTATCGCCTGACAATCAGCAATGAAGATATTTAGAACATCTTTCAAATCAGTCCCTTTTGGTTTGTCCGTGGGTATTTGAGCGATTAAGGCGTTAGTATCGCTGATGGATTGCGTTAAACCAGAAGCTAATGCCACATACCAGATTTTCTGAGTATTGGGATCTGAGCTACTGAAATAATTAAAAAGTTGTCCGCCAATTTGATTAATAAATTGAATATCCGCTTGGATA